>Ga0180434_10000174_pt1 | contig 98505 bp, 91 predicted proteins | sample SS_ome_7_FD_132453 | JGI IMG/M metagenome (GOLD analysis project Ga0180434, IMG submission 132453) | Hypersaline lake sediment archaeal communities from the Salton Sea, California, USA - SS_1_D_2 metaG | ecosystem: Environmental > Aquatic > Non-marine Saline and Alkaline > Hypersaline >... | reverse complement strand
GGACCCTGCCGTTCGGCTCGACGGACGAGGTCCGCGCGCAGACGGCCCGGCTCCTGGCGATGGGCGCCGGCGGCGGGTACATCTTCTCGCCCTCCCACGACGTGCCGCCCGACGTGCCCCCCGAGAACCTCGTCGCCATGATGGACGTGGTCCGCAGCCAGCCGGGCCTCGGCGGGTGAACGCCGGAGGCGCCCGTAGAGCCGGCGACCGAAGGCCGCCGGTCTTTGCCGCATCGAACGCTGCGCGCCGCGCACGTTTACCCCCGTCGTTGGCAAGCGCGGCGGCTGAATGTTCGATTGAATACACTGTCGCCGGTCCCCTATAATCGCAACCTTGGAGCCGCGGGGGAGGGGTGCCGACCATGATTTGCCGCCTCGATTACCGGACCGACGAGGGCCGGCGGGCCCTGGAGGCTCTCCGCGCCGCCCTCGACGCCGAGCAGGGCATCGTCTCCGGCGGCGAGGGGGCCGGCGAGGTCGAGGCCGCCGTCCGACGCCTTCTCGACGACGTCCGCACCCGCGGCGACGCCGCCGTCTGCGAGGCCACCGCCCGGTTCGACGGTGTGGATATCGCCCCTGCCAGCCTCCGCGTCGCGGCCGAGGCCATCGAGGCCGCCTACGAAGAGGCGGAGCCGGGCTTCGTCGCCACGGTCACGCGCATCCGCGACCGGGTGCGTGCGTTTCAGCGGCAGGTGCTGGCCCGTCCGCCGGCGCCGCTGGAGGCCGACGGCCGGCGGCTCCGGCTGCTGTATCGTCCGCTGGCCCGGGTGGGCATCTACGTGCCGGGCGGCCGGGCGTTCTACCCGTCCAGCGTGCTGATGACGGCCGTGCCGGCGCTGACGGCCGGGGTGCCGGAGGTTGCCCTCGCGTGTCCGCCCACGGCCGAGGGCGACGTGCATCCCGGGGTGCTCGCCGTCTGCCGTATCGCCGGCGTCGAAGAAGTGTACCGGATGGGCGGCGCGCAGGCCGTGGCCGCCCTTGCCTACGGCACGGCGTCGGTGCCGGCGGTAGAGAAGATCGTCGGTCCGGGCAATGCGTACGTGCAGACGGCGAAGCGGCTGGTCTTCGGCCGGGTGGACATCGAAGGCCTGGCCGGGCCGAGCGAGGTCCTCGTTCTGGCCGATGCCTCCGCCGATCCCGTCCTCGTCGCGGCCGACATGTTGAGCCAGGCCGAGCACGACCCGGCCTCGGCCATTCTCGTCACGCCCGATGCGGCGCTCGCCGATGCCGTCGCGGAGGAACTGGAGCGGCAGGTGACGGTCCTTGCGCGGGCCGGGGCGGCGCGCGAGGCGCTCGAGCGGTACTCGGCCATCGTGGTGACGGCCGACCTGGACGAGGCCGTCCGCGTCACCAATGCCGTCGCGCCGGAGCACCTGGAGATTCAGACGGCGGACCCGGAAGCCGCGCTCCGCGACATACGCTGCGCGGGGGCGGTCTTCCTCGGCCGGCACACTCCCGTGGCCGTGGGCGATTACGTGGCCGGGCCCACCCACACCTTGCCTACGGGCGGCACGGCCCGGTGGGCGAGCGGGCTGACGGCCAACGATTTCCTCCGCACGATGAGCGTGATGGAGTACGATGCGGCGGCCCTTGCGGCCGATGCCGCGGACATCCAGCGCATGGCCGAGACCGAGGGCCTGACCGCCCACGCCGAGAGCGTGCGCAAACGGCTCGAATCGCAGGGGTGATATCAAGCGGTGTGAAGCGCGGCGGGTCTCCGCACCCGCCGCGCGTGCGACGCCTGCGAGTTCGGGCGCGGTGGGTACGGAGACCCACCGCGCCCCATGCGCGACAGTTAGCCGCCGGGCTTGCCACAGCGTGCGGTGACCTTCGGTTGCCGGCTCAGCGCTGCGGCGCAGACAATTAGCCGCCGGCCTTGGCCGGCGCGTGCCTTTGTGAGAAACGGTGCCCCATGCCCTACCTCCGCGATACCATCGACGCCATGGCCGGCTACACGCCCGGCGAGCAGCCGGCCGAGGGCGAGCGGGTCACGAAACTCAATACGAACGAGAACCCGTACCCGCCCTCGCCAAAGGTGCTGGAGGTCCTCCGCGAGTCCGACTGGACGGTCCTCCGCAAGTACCCGGACCCGATGGCGACGAAGGTCCGCCGACTCGTGGCCGAGCGGTTCGACGTGCTGCCCGAGCAAGTGCTCTGCGGCAACGGGTCGGACGAACTGCTGACCCTGTGCGTCCGGGCCATCGTGGGCGAGGGCGAGCGGGTGGCCTGGCCCACGCCCACCTACTCGCTGTATCCCGTCCTGGCGGACATCCAGGGCGCCGAGGCCGTGGAGGTGCCGACCGGCATCGATTTCACAGTGCCTATCGATGGTCTGGCAGAGGTGGATGCCCGGCTCCTTTTCCTCTGCAACCCGAACGCGCCGACGGGCGTCTACACGCCCGATACGGACGTGCTCGATCTCGCCGACCGGTTCGGCGGCGTGGTGGTCGTGGACGAGGCGTACGCCGACTTCGGCCCGGGGTCGGTGATCCCGGCCGTCGAGGATCGCGACAACGTCCTGGTGCTGCGGACGCTGTCGAAATCGTACAGCCTGGCGGGTCTCAGGTTCGGCTACGCCGTGGGGCCGGCCGCGCTTATCGCGGGCCTTGCCAAGTGCAAGGACTCGTACAACTGCGATGCCGTCAGCATCGAGGCGGCGGCGGCGGCGCTGGCGGACGAGGAATGGATGCGGGCGAACGTCGAGCGCATCCGGGCCGAACGGTCGCGGCTGTCGGAAGACCTGTCGGCCCTGGGATTCGGCGTCACGCCGTCGGAAGCGAACTTCCTGCTGGCCCGTCCGCCCGGCGGGCGGGCACGGCGGCTTTACGAGGGACTCAAGTCGCGCGGCATCCTGGTTCGATACTGGAACCTGCCCCGGCTTGATGATAAGGTTCGCATCACGGTCGGCACGACGGAGGAAACGGAAGCACTGCTCTCGGCGGTGGCCGACCTCATGGAGGAGGAATCCACGTGAATCAGGACCAGTCGCTTCCGGTCCGCACGGCCGAGGTCTCGCGCGGCACGCGGGAAACCCAGATCCAGATCAAACTGAACCTGGACGGCACGGGCAAGGCCACCTTCGACACGCCGGTGGGCTTCCTGAACCACATGCTCGACCTGCTGGCCCGCCACGCTCTGGTGGACATGACGGTGCGGGCCAGCGGCGACACCGAGGTCGACCTGCATCACACGACCGAAGATATCGGCATCTGTCTGGGCCAGGCGCTGAATCAGGCGCTCGGCGACAAGGCCGGCATCACCCGTTTCGGCTGGGCCGCCGCCCCCATGGACGAGGCGCTGGCCCAGGTGGCATTGGACATCTCCGGCCGAGCGTATCTGGGCTACCAGGTCGAGTTTCCGGGCGAGGTCATCGGCGACTTCGAGACCGAACTGGTCGAGGATTTCCTCGCCGGCTTCGTCAACCACGCCCGGGTCACGCTGCACGTCATGGTGCCGTGCGGCAGGAACGATCACCACATTGCCGAAGCCATCTTCAAGGCGCTGGCGCTGGCGCTGCGAACGGCCGTCGGGCGCCATCCCCGCGTCACCGGCACGCCGAGCACGAAGGGTGTGCTGTGAGACGAGCGCCGGACGATTTGCCGTCCGGCGACTGTTGAGCTGTCGACCGAAGGTCGACGCGGTCGTGCGGGTGCGATTGGATGCGCTTGCGAACGGCCGTCGACGTGCCGTCGACGGCTCAACGCTCGCGCCCCTGCCTACACCAGCGTTACGGTCTCCGGCAGGCCACCCACGAGCGGCAGGCAGTAGTCGACGAACGAGGAGCGGATGTCGTTGCCGCCCGCGGCGATGAACTTTTTGGGCACCTCGCGGTTCTTGCCCGCCACGCGCTTCAGCGGGATCAACTCCGTGTATGAGGCGTACGACTTCGTCTTCTTCCGCTTGAGGGCGACCGATCCGTCCTTGTCCCGGCAGGTGTAGCGGACGGCGGCGCGGCCGACCTCGCGGGCCTCACGCTGGTCCACGGGGCTGGCGAAGCCGGGGAACGACCGTTGGAGATATCCAAACGTGTCGCCTCGCACGCGCCCCACGTTCAGGCTCGAGAGGCCGTCCTTGATGCGCATGGTCAGGTAGTCGGCCAGGGCGCCCGTGCCGGAGAGTTGAAAGTGGCCGAACGCGTCGCCGGCGACGTCGGCGTCGGAGGCCGAGGCCAACTTTTTGGCCCACAGGGTGCCGTCGGAGTCGCGGATGCCCTCGCTGATGGCGATGACGGCCCGGCCGTGCTCCGTCACCACCTGCCGCACGTCCTTCAGGAACCGGGCGATGGCAAACGGCACCTCGGGCAGATAGACCAGGTGCGGCCCGTCGCCGTCGCGCCGGCGCGCCAGGACGGAAGAGGCGGTCAGCCAGCCGGCGTCGCGGCCCATGATGACGTCCACCTTCACGCCGGGGATGCTGCGGTTGTCCAGGTCGTCGCCGCGGACGGCGCTGGCGACGAACCGGGCCGCGCTGCCGAACCCGGGCGTGTGGTCGCTGCCGACCAGGTTGTTATCGATCGTCTTGGGGATGTGGACGCACCGCATCTCGTAGCCTTCGCGGCGGGCCATGCCGGCGATGATGGCGGTCGACTTGGCCGAATCGTCCCCCCCGATGTAGAAGTAGTACCGGACGTTGTGCTTCTGGAGCACGTCCAGGATGGCGGCGCAGTCGTCCTCGTCCGGGTGGTGCCGGCAGGAACCGAGGGCGGCCGAGGGACTGTCGGCGAGGGCGTCGAGGGTCTTGCGGCCGGTGCGGGTCAGGTCCTTGAACTCCTCGGCCATGATGCCCTGGGTGCCGTGGACGGCCCCGAGGATCTTGCGGATGGGCTTGTGCCGGCGGGCTTCCTCCACGGCGCCGACGAGGCTCTGGTTGATGACGGCGGTCGGCCCGCCGCTCTGGCCGATGCAGGCGTTGCCTTCGAGTGTGGCTGCCACAACGTTCTCCTTCGGTGCACGCGGTGCTGTGAAATCTCCCTCCGGGGCGACGTATCTTCCGAACCACGGGTGGGATGTCAAGGGCTTTTGGGCCGCCTGGCCGTTTTCTTGCACCCGGCGCCGCCGGCCGCTACCATGGCTGCTGTGGCCACGCACCGGCGCGGGCCGGGCCCGCGCCCCGGAAGGAGACGACCATGACCGAGGCGGGCGCCCGCAGTCAATCCGACACCGACGCCCGCCCCGCTCACGCCGGCCCTGCCGCGAACGGGCCCGTCGGCTTCGACAACGAGCGGTACCTGCGGGAGCAGACGCGGGCCATCCTCCAGCGCCTCGACCGCTTCGACAACAAACTGTACCTGGAGTTCGGCGGCAAACTGCTGTTCGACTTCCACGCTGCCCGCGTCCTGCCGGGGTTTGACCCGAACGTGAAGATGCGTCTGCTGCGCGGCCTGCGGGACCGGGCCGACATCATCCTCTGCATCTGGGCCGGCGACATCGAACGCAAGAAACTCCGCGCCGACTTCGGCATCACCTACGACGTCGACGCCATGAAACTCATCGACGACCTCCGGGACTGGGGCCTGGAGATTACCGCCGTCGTCATCACCCGGTTCGACGAGCAGCCTGCCGCCGTCACCTTCAAGAGCAAACTCGAACGCTTCGGCATCCGCGTCTACACGCACCGCGCCACGCCCGGTTATCCGACCGACGTGGACCGCATCGTCAGCGACGCCGGCTACGGCGCGAACCCGCTCATCGAGACCGACAGCCCGCTCGTCGTGGTCACGGGGCCGGGGCCGGGCAGCGGGAAACTCGCCACCTGCCTCTCGCAACTGTACCACGATCACCGCCGGGGCGTGCGGTCCGGCTACGCGAAGTTCGAGACGTTCCCCATCTGGAACCTGCCCCTGAAGCATCCCGTGAACGGGGCCTACGAGGCCGCCACCGCCGACCTCGGCGACGTCAACCTCATCGACCCGTTCCACCTGGAAGCCTACGGCCAGCCGGCCGTCAACTACAACCGCGACGTGGAGGCGTTCCCGGTGCTTCGGCGGATCCTCGCGCGCATCATGGGCGAGGCCGATCCGTACCGCTCGCCGACCGACATGGGCGTGAACCGGGCGGGGCTGGCCATCACCGACGACGCTGTCTGCCGACGGGCCGCTCGCCAGGAGGTCATCCGCCGATACTTCCGCTACGCCTGCGAGCACGCCATGGGCTTCACGCCCGAGGCCACCGTCGACCGGTGCAAACTGCTGATGGACGAACTCGACCTCGACCCGCACGAGCGCCGCGTCGTGGGCCCGGCGCGCGAGGCGGCCGAGGACGCCCGCCGCCGCGGCAAGGGCAACAAGGGCATGTTCTGCGGCGCCGCCGCCGAACTGCCCGACGGCGAGATCGTGACCGGCACGAACTCGCCCATCATGCACGCCGCCTCCAGCCTCGTCCTGAACGCCGTCAAGCGCCTGGCGGGCATCCCGGACAAGATCCACCTGCTGGCCCCCCAGGTGCTGGAATCCATCGCACGCATGAAGGACGACATCCTCTCCTCCAAGACCGTGAGCCTGGACCTGGAGGAGGCGCTGATTGCCCTTTCCGTGAGCGCCTCGATGAACCCGACTGCCCGGATGGGGATGGACAAACTGGCGTCCCTTCGCGGGTGCGAGGTTCACCTGACGCACATCCCGCGACCGGGCGACGAAACGGGCCTCCGCCGCTTGGGCGTCAATCTGACCACCGACCCCGCCTACTTCATGCGCGACCTGTGCCAGGCGTGAGAACGGCACGTGCCTGAGTGCCTGGGTGCCTGAGTCATGGCAAACCATGTCAGAAACGTGTTCGCCGCGGCGCTTGCGCCGCGCAAAACGTATTGAGCCGTCGTCGGAACGTCGACCGGCCGGCGACCTGCGGTCGTCGCCTCAACAGCGAAGTCGGGAGACCCACCGCGCGGAATGCGCAGGTAGCGGTATACGGCCGGGCCGCTACTTCTTCGGCCCGACCAGTTCAATCAGGTTGCCGTCCGGGTCGCGGACGACCGTCAGGTACACGCCTTCCGGGAAGCCTTCCGGCAGGTCGTACGGCCCGTTGGCGACGGGTTCGACGCCGGCGGCCTTCAGCCGCTCCATCGCCGCGTTTGTGTCCGTGATGTGCAGCGTCAGATAACTGAGGCCCAGCGTGGAGTGGACGTAGGCGTTGTCGGCCTTGGCGCCGGGGGCGTCCGGGAACTCCATGAGTTTCACCTTCGTGGCGGTGGGTTCGGAGCCCAGGACGAAGACGCGGACGTGGAACGGCTGGTTGTCCGAGAGGCCGGCCTCCTTGCCCATCTCGGCCGGAACGTCGAAGCCCTCGACCTCCTTGAAGCCGAGCGCCTCGGTGTAGAAGGCGGCGGCCTTCTCGACGTTGCTGGTCACGACGCCGATGTCCACGGTCTGGCTGGCGAAGGCGCCGCCGGCCGGGGCCTCCCCACCGCCCGTTTCTCTCTCGGTCCACGAGGCGCAGCCGCACAGGACCGCGACGGCGCCCACGGCCGCCGCGGCGCCGAGCATCGTGCACGCCCATCGGGTCAGTCGGGTCATGGCAGTGTCCTCCTTTGTCTGAAGTCGTGATGAACAGGGGACACTGTACCGGCCGCCGTCGGCGGGGGCAAGCATTCCTTGGCCCCGGCCTAGCGATTTCCTTGTGTCGCGCGCCGTTCCCGGATAAGGTGACCCACGGGGAATGATGCGGGGAGCCGCCATGACGCCGTCCGAACGCTGGTTGATGATGCTGCTGCGTGTCGTCGGGACGGCGGCGGCGCTGGCCGTCGTCGCCGTCTTCATGCCGATGGGCTGGATCGACTGGTGCCACCGGTCGCTCGGCTTCGGCCCGTTTCCGGAGGAACCGGTGGCCGAGTACCTGGCCCGGTGCACCTCGCTGTTCTACGTGCTGGTGGGCGTGGTGCACTGGTGGCTGAGCCTGGACGTGCGGCGGTACGGGCGGGTGATCGCGGCCCTGGGCATCGTCATGCTCGCCGCGGGCATGGTGGTGCTGTGGATCGACATCCGGGCCGGCATGCCGCCCTGGTGGACCGTTCTGGACGGCCCGTTCGGCGTGGCCATGGGCGCGGTGTACCTGGTGCTCCAGTTCCGTTCCCGCGTGGAGGTGTACCAGGCGGGTGAGGCCGAGGAGACCGGGCCCGCGCCGGAACCGTCAGCCGAGGCAGCCGGGCCCGCGCCGGAACCGTCCCCAGACGTGGCAGAATCCTTCGGCGAGGTGGCGAAACCGGCCGGCGAAGGGCCTGGGCCGGCCGCCGAGGGGCCGGAGCCGGCCGCCGAGCGGGCGGAGCCGGCCGAGGCAGACCGCCCCGGCCTGGGGGTGCCCCGTCCGCCGGGCTTCGCGGAACCGGAGGCGTCCGGTCGCGAGTGGGGCGAGGAGTCGTCCGCAGAGCCCCACGGGGACGAATCGGAGCCGGCGGGATGACGGCCGCCCGCGCCCGCTCGCCGGGGCCGCTTTTCGGACGAGGCGCTCTCCTGTGAGCCCTCGGCCTGCCCGCGCCACGCGGGCCGCCCGGTGCCGGTTCACACGCGTCGTCGCACGCAGGAGGTGACCCATGGCCGTCAACGTGGCCGTCGTCGGCCTGGGCATGATGGGCACGACGCACTTCCGCGGGTACCAGCGGATTCCGGAGGCCGAGGTCGTCGCCGTCTGCGACGTCTCCGGCCGCAAACTTGCCGGCGACTGGTCCGGGGCCGCCGGCAACATCGACACCGGCGCTGCCGCCCGGCAGGACCTCGCCAGCATGCGAACCTGTGAGAATCTCGCCGACGTGCTTGCCGACGAGACGGTTGACCTGGTGGACCTGTGCGTGCCCACGTTCCAGCACGCCGACTTCACGGTCCGGGCGCTGGAGGCCGGCAAGCACGTGCTGTGCGAGAAGCCGATGGCCTGCACGTCCGACGAGTGCGCCCGCATGATCCAGGCGACCGAGGCCGCCGACCGCGTCCTCGCCGTCGGCCACGTGCTCCGCTTCTGGCCGGAGTACCTTCTGATGAAGGAGATGATCGAGGACGACCGCTACGGCCGCGTCACCAGCGCCATGCTGACGCGCCTCAGCCCGCGTCCCGGCTGGACGTGGGAGGACTGGATCCTGGACGAGGCCCGCAGCGGCGGCGCGCCGATGGACTTGCACATCCACGATGCCGACACCGTCCGGTGGTACTTCGGTCGGCCGGAGGCGGTCTCGGCGGTAGGCATCGAAGGCGAAACCGCGATGGACCACATCCTCGCGACGTATCACTTTGCCGACGGCCCGGCCGTCGCGGCCGAGGGCGGATGGGACTACCCCCCCGCCTTCCCGTTCCGGATGGAAGCGCACCTCGTATTCGAGCGGGCGGCGGTCGCGTTCAGCACGATGACCTCGCCCACGCTGACGGTCTACGAGGAGGGGGCCGAGACGCCCCTCCATCCCCAGGTGCCCCAGGCGGACGGGTACACCGAGGAACTCCGGTACGTCGTCGGGTGCGTGGACCGGGGCGAGCGGCCGGCGCGGCTCGCGCCCGAGGAGGCGGCCTCGGCAGTGGCCCTGGTGGGGGCCGAGGTCCGCGCCGCACGCACGGGCCGGGCGGTGGCGATTGAGATCTGAGCCAGAGCGTGCCCGGGGTGGCGCGGCGGGCCTCCCCCCGCCGCGCCTGTTTGGCCCGGACGGCTTGCCCGGCCAGGGTTGAACAGCGAGGCGGGCGAGGACCTTGCCTCATGCCGCCACGACGCCAACCCATCTGGATCGTCTGCCCGCAGCACCTCAAGCGCGTTCGCGGGTGGTACGAGGCCGACGCCGACGGACGGTTCCGCTACGCCGCAGACGGCGGGTATCTGCTCGACTTCGTCCGGTGCACGCAGGACGGCGGCCGGTGCATGCAAACCCTCTGCGTCCTGCACCGGTACAATCGGCGGGGACCCGATTCCTGGTATCCCGAACGGGTGCTGGCGATGCCCGACCGCGGCCGGCGGTCAACGCACGCGTAGACGGCAGAGACGCCGGGTGCCGCTGGCACCCGGCACCCGGCGCATTCACCCTCACCCCGGCCCTCTCTCGTCAAGGGAGAGGGGGGACGGCGTTGCTTGCCGGCCGGCCGTACACTTCCACCTCCACGTAATGGTTCCGGTCGTTGTCGATGTTGCCCGCCGAGTATAGGCGGACGTACCGGCCGCGGACGCCGCCCGTCTCGATGACCCGGCCGCGGTAGTCTTCCACGTATTCCAAGTCGTCGCCCGCGCCGAGGCCCGAGGAGTTGTCGTAATCGTTGTTGAAGACGGTGGTGACGCCGGTGCGGAAGTCCGGGTCGTCGGAGATTTGGACGACGACGTCGTGGTACACGCGAAGAGTGGGCGCATAGCGCCAGATGACGATGGCGTGGATGACGGCGTGCTGCTCCAAATCGATCTGCACCCACTGGAGGCCGGACGCCAGTTCCACGCATCCTCCCTCCATCAGCCCCTCCTTTCGGCCGTCGGTGACCTGCCGGAGCGAGCCGATGGTCGGCCGGGGATCGCTGCTTGTGACCGGCTTGCCGAGGGCCAGGTTCCGTGTGCCCGCCGGTACGACGACGGGTTGCCGGGGCGGGCCGGGGTACGGCTCGATGTGCGGACCCGTGGGGACGGCCCGCGGCGTGCAGGCGTAGGCCGGGTCCGGTAGGGTGAACGGCACCTGTCGCGGCGTGCCGAAGGCGGCAGGTTGCCCGGGGGGCTGCCCGTCCGGGCCGGAGTCGGGGCCGCCGGTTAAGAGGGACCAGCCGATGCCGACTGCCAGGGCCACCGCCGCCGCGGCGCCGACCCAGGTCCAGAGGCGGACGATTTTCCGACGGGCCGACAGCAACGCCTCGAGTTCCCCCTCCAGGCGGGCGTGCAGGTGCCGGACGAAGTCCGGCCGGGGACCCGGCCCGTCGTAGGCGGCGAGCAGATTCTCCAGGTCGTCGTGGTCGTTGGAATCGTTCATCGCGTATCACTCCGTTTGAACGGCCGCGCCCGCCAAGGCGGGCGGCTAACACTACAACGCTAACTCGTGCGCGGCGGGCCCGCCTCCGGCGGGTAAATCTCCGTACCCGCCGCGCCGCCCCGAAAACGCTCTCTCGAGCGCGGTGGGTGCTCCAGACCCACCGCGCAAAATGCTGACGTCGCGTTGTAGTACTAACTGGAGCCTTATTGCGCGACGTTGTCATTCTTCGCACATCCGAGGCGTGAGCGGTCGGTGCGGAGACCGACCGCGCACCATCCTAGGGTCCGCCTCGGTCGTACGCCTCGCGGAACGCCTTGCGGGCGCGGTAGAGGACGGTCTCGGTGGCCTTTTCGGTCCGGCCGAGGCGGCGGGCGATCTCCCGCACGCTGAGGCCCTCCAGGTACTTCCATTCCAGGGCGATGCGCTGCTCGTCGGGCAGGGCGTCGAGCGCCTCGGCCACGCGGGCCCGCGTCTCGGCGGCCTCGAGCGGGGCGGCGGGGTCGATGCCGCCGGCCGTCGCCTCGGCCCGGGTCTCGGCGGCCCCGCCGCTGTGGATGCGTCGTCGGCGTCGCCACACGTCGCCCACCTTGTGTCGGGCGATGCCGATGAGCCAACCCGCCACGCTGCCGCCCCCGGGCTTCAGTCGGCCGATGCGCCGCACCGCCGCCAGGAACGTCTCAGCGACCACGTCCTCGGTGGCGGCGGCGTCGCCCCGCAACTGGGCGAAGGCGTACCGCCAGACGGACGGCAGGTAACGCCGGTAGAGCGTCTCCAGCGCCGCCGCGTCGCCCGCCCGGACGGCTCGGATGAGGTCGGCGTCGGTCACGGGCCGTGCCTTCGTCCCCATGGGTTCGACGGGTCGGCCGCGTTTGGCCCTGCCGGTATGATCTCGCGCCGGGGGCGGAAATCACGCAGGAAATTCTCGGGGGTCGCGGCGGTCCAGCCGCCGGCGTCCGATCACCGCTCGATTCGCCCTGATCGGCACTGGCCTCGGCCCCCGTTTTCCGCTATACTGCTCCCGGAAAGGAGACATCCCGTGCGCGAACCGCATCTAGTGTTGTCGGCCGTCCGGCTGCCGGTGCTCGCGGCGCTGGCGGTGCTGGCCGGTTGCGCCGAACCCGTTTCGAACTCCAGCGAGGCCCCCAGGAACTCCGAGAAAGGAGATAGCCAGACCATGGCCGAGCCACTGCCGCAGGTCACCATCCACACCGACAAGGGCGACATCGTCCTGGAACTGGCTGAGGACGAGGCCCCGAACACCGTGGCCAACTTCATCCACCTGGCCGAGACGGGCTTCTTCGACGGCCTGACGTTCCACCGGGTCATCGAGGACTTCATGATCCAGGGCGGATGCCCCCGCGGCGATGGGCGCGGCGGCCCCGGGTATCGGATCGCCGATGAGATCAGCCCGAATCTCCGGCACGAGCGGGGCGTCATCTCCATGGCCAACGCCGGCCCGGACACGGGCGGCAGCCAGTTCTTCATCACCCACGTCCCGTGCTCGCACCTGGACGGCAAGCACGCCGTCTTCGGCAAGGTGGTGGAGGGGATGGACGTGGTCGACGCCATCGAGAAGGGCGACACGATGAGGCGCGTCACGGTGGACCGCAAGCGCGACCACGCCTACGAACCCGAGACCCTCGGCCGGAAGGAATAATCCGGGCCGACCCCGCCGGTCGAAGCGCGTGACGGTCGCTGCGCCATTCGATTCGATGCAATACGACACCGCAGACCGCGTTGTGCATTGATAAGGGCGGTGACCACGTTTACGGGCCGGGGGGTTCCGATGCGAGTGCGCGCAAGCGTTTTCGTGGGCATCGTCGTCCTGGCACTCTCAGCCACATCGGCGTGGGCGGCCAAGCCCGACCCGAAGGCCGTCCGACGGTCCGTCGGCTCCGCCGTCTGCACGGTCACGGTGGAGAACGGCTGGGGCATCCCCCAGTCGATCACCACGGGTTGGCTGCTCGGCGAAGGCCGGTTCGTCGTGACCGACCTGGGTGCGCTGAAGGCCCGCGGCGCCGCCCGGGCCACGCTCCGGTTCGACGACGGCTCGACGGCTACGGCCGAGAGTTTCGGCATGGCGGACCCGGCCCTGGGCCTGGCGGTCCTTCGTGTCAACGGGAAGGAGCCGGATCGCAAGGGCCTGACCCTGGCGTCGGAACTGCCGCCGCTCGGCCGATCGATCCACGTGGCGACGGCAGGGTTCGACTGGGGCGAGCGGCTCGACGTGACGGCCGGTTGCCTTCTGCCCGGCCCGAAGATCGAGACGGTGGCCTCGCGTTCCGGCGTGGAGCCCCCGGAGGGCGTCGAGCGGTTCCTGCGGATCGAGGGTGAGCGGCTCCACGCCGCCGGCGGCTCGCCCGTCCTCGATGCCGACGGCCGGGTTCTCGCCGTCCGCCTCGACGTGCGGGCAAAGCGGCTGACCGCCGTGCTGGCGATGCCGGCCACGACGCTCCGGGCGTCGCTGCTGTCGGCCAAGCCGGAGTTGAGACCGTTGAGCGAGTTGCCTGACCCGTACTGGCCCGTCCGGGTTCTCCGCCTGCCGGGCGAGCCGGTCGGGCTCGAGGGCTTCGCCGAGGCGAGCAACAAGATCAGCCGGGACATGGTCTGCAAACGATGCAAGGGGAAAGGCACCCTCCCGTTCGGTTCTTCGTACTACTCTTACCGCCTCCGCTGCTCCCAATGCTCCGGCACCGGCATCCACCTGACGCCGGAGGTCCTGGAGATGCTGGCCGATTGGGCCCTCCAGGGCACCCGCGTGGTCTGGGCACCTGAAATGGCCCCTCGCGACCGCGGAGGGGTCCGCAAGATCAGCGTCGAGATGCTTGCCCGCCTGGCCGTCGTCGGCCGACACCTGCGGCGGCGGTTCGGGCTTCTCGGCAAGTTGAACGTGGTGAGGTTCGAGGCGGGTCGTCCCCGGGGCATCATCCTCTATACCCGGGTCGACAACCAGGTGGCGGGACCCGACGGGCGATACCTGATCCTGGATGCATTTAACACCCGCACCCCCGTGGTGGTCCGCGTGGAAGACCTGCTCGGCCAGGACAGGCTGGGCCCGCGCCCCGGCCGCCGGGTGCCCGGCAAGGGCACGTGGTTCGCCCTGGCGGCGACGGTCGTCTCGGCCTTCGACACCGGCGAGGTGCGTGGCGTGCACGTCCTGCCGTTCGAGTGGGTATCGTACAAACCCGAAATTGACCCGAATGAGCAGAGGGACGACCGCCGGGGGGACCGGCGCCACCGGCGGCGCTGAGCCGGCCGGCGGTCCCATCTCGCGGATGCGTTCTTTCCTGCGGTGCGCAGTCGGGTCCGAGCGCATCTTGCTCCGCATCCCGCCCGCGTTATAATGGGCGGCGTGTCGTGGCCCGTTTCATCGTCCCGCGGTGGGAGGGAGCCGTCATGCTCGTTTCTATTGTTCGCGTGTTGTTCTTTCTGGCGATGGTGGCGGCCGGTTACGTCTTCGGCGACGCCGTCGGCGAGGGCAACCAACTCCTCGGCATGCTGGGTTTTGGCGGTGCGGCGGTGGTGGTGGTCGTTCTGGACCTAGTGCTGCGGAGCAAGAACATCAGCGTCATCTCGGCGGTGTTCTTCGGGCTGCTGGTGGGGCTGGTGGTGGCGATGCTGCTCGGCCCCGTGGTCGACATGTACGAGTGGGTCGACGAGAACGTCCGCGAGGCGTTCAAGGTGGGGATCGCGGCGGTGGCGTCGTACCTGGCGATTTCGCTGATTCTCCAGACGAAGGACGATTTCCGCTTCATCATTCCATACGTCGAGTTTGCCAAGCAGCAGAAGGGCGGCCGGCCCCTGCTGCTGGATACGAGCGTGATCATCGACGGCCGGATCGCCGACATCGCCGAGACCGCCTTTCTGGACTCGCCGCTCATCGTTCCCCGATTCATCCTCCGCGAACTCCAGGGCATCGCCGATTCCCGGGACAAGATGAGGCGCGACCGCGGTCGCCGCGGCCTGGACATCCTCAACCGCCTCCAGACCACCCCCGCCGTCGACATCCGCTTCATGGACGCCCGCCTGGAGACCGCCCCCGACGAAGGGCCCGACCAGATGCTCGTCAACCTGGCCGCCCAGATGGGCGCACGTATCGTCACCGTGGACTATAACCTCAACAAGGTGGCCCGCCTGACGGACGTGGAGGTCATCAACGTCAACGACCTGGCCAACGCCCTCAAGCCCACCGTCATCCCCGGCGAGGAACTCGAAGTGGCCGTCCTCAAGCCCGGACAGGAAGAGGGCCAGGGCGTCGGATACCTGGAGGACGGCACGATGGTGGTGGTGGAGGACGGCAAGGACCGCATCGGCGAGACCGTGACCCTCACCGTGACCAACGTGCTCCAGAAAAGCGCCGGCCGCATGATCTTCGGGCGCATCGGCCCGCCTGCGCGGCGGAAGTCGTAGCCGGCATCGCCCTCTGAGGGTGGCATTCTGATGAGGCCCGGCAGGGCCGACGAAGCCTGCCCAGCCGAGCCGAACGGGACTCTCGCCGTGGCCGTCGCTGTTTCGGCGTTTCCAACAGGATACCCCGACCCGTGCCCGCCCCGAGAGCCAGCGTGATTCTCGCCGCCGCCGGCGCCGGCCGCCGCTTCGCCGAGGCCCGGGCCGACGCGGCCCCGGCAGAGGCGAAGGTGTTTGCCTCCCTCGCGGGCCGGCCGGTGCTCGCCCACGCCCTGGAGGCGTTCGCACGGGTCGAGGCGGTGGCCGAGATCGTCGCCGCCGTCCCGGCCGACCGCGTCGACGGGGCGCGGGAGCGGTTCGGCGAGGCCCGGGCCGGCCGGCCGCTCCTCTTCGTCGCGGGGGACGAGACCCGCCTCGGCAGCGTCGCCCGGGCGCTGGAAGCGACCGAGGAGGGGACGGAACTGGTGGCCATCCACGACGGCGCCCGGCCGCTCATCCGGCCGGCGATCATCGAGGAGACCCTCCGCGTCGCCGTCGAGCATGGCGCCGCCGTGGTCGGCCGGCCCGTCGACCACACCATCAAGATGGTCGACGAGGACGGCCGCGTGACCGAGACCGTGCCCCGGCGTCGGCTGTGGATGGCCCAGACGCCGCAGGTCTTCCGCCGCGAGATCATCACCCAGGCCTACAGCCGGCGGGGCGACATGGTCGGCCGTGTGACCGACGATGCGCAACTCGTCGAGGCGCTCGGCCACGCTGTCCGGATGGTCCGCGGCGACGCCGCCAACGTCAAGATTACCACGCCGGAAGACCTGCGGGCGTGCGAGGCCCTGCTCGCCGCCGGCTGGCCGTTCCAGGCGTGATGCCGAGGAGCGCGGCGGGTCTCCGCACCCGTTGCGGCCGTTGAGTTGTCGACGGCCGTTGGCTTTTCCCGTCGACCTCCGCGGTTGACGGCTCAACGGGGCAGGGCACTGTACCAGGCCAACCGCTGCGGGGTCCTCTCGTGACCGACTCGCCCCAACCCGACTCTCTGCCCGTCGGCGGAGAGGCTTCCCCTGCCGTGCCCCCCGGCCGGACGGCGGCGACGGTGGCGTTCCTGATCCTGGTGGCCGGCGCGCTGGCGCTCTACCGGACGACGGACCGGCCGCTGTTCACGGCCCACGAGGCGCGGGCCGGGCGGTGCGCCCGACACATGTTGCGGTCGGAGGATTGGCCGGCCGGGAAGCCGAGCCCCTGGCTCGTGCCGCAGTTCTCGTCCCACGCCCCCCCGGAGATGAACTATCAGAAGCCGCCGCTCTACTACTGGGCGGTGGCGGGGGCGAGCGCGGTCGCCGGCCAGGTGGGATGCCTGACGGTCCGGCTGCCGAGCGCCGCCAGTTTCGTTCTGCTGGTCCTCATCGTGTATTTCCTGGGGCGGACGCTCGTCTCGCACCGGACGGGCCTGGTGGCCGCCCTCGTCTTTGCGAGCACGCCCAAGGTCCTGTGGTGGGGCAGGGCGGCCGTGCTCGATCCGATGCTGACGGCGTGCATCGCGGCCTCGCTCCTGTTCTTCATCCGGGCGCAACTGGGCGGTCCTGCGACACGCCCGTTGAACCGTCGACCGAAGGTCGACGAGAATGGCGAGGGGGGGGCAGCGCCCCAACGACCGGCGACGTACCGTCGCCGGCTCAACGGTGTGGCCTGGTCGATGTACCTCTTCTGGGCGCTGGCGGGGCTGGGGACGCTGGTCAAGGCGACGGCCCTGGTGGTCCCGCTGCTGACGGCCGGCCTGTACCTGCTCGTCCGATGGCCGGCGGAGGGACTGTGGCGGCCGCTGGCGCGCGTGAGGCCCCTCACTGGGCCGCTCGTGCTGCTGCTGGTGGCGGCGCCGTGGCACGTGGCGGCCCACTGGGCCACCGACGGCGACTTCAGCCGCATCTATTGGGGCGTGCACGTCTTCGGCCGGGCCACCGGGACCGGTGGCTTCGAGGACACCACGGACTGGTGGTACTACCTGCCGGCCATGGCGCGGGACCTCTTTCCGTGGGTGGTCTTCCTGCCGGGCGCGCTGGTGCAGGTGTGGCGGCGCGGGAGCCGACCGTACCGGGGCCGGCTGCTCTTCCCGTTCGTGTGGCTGGTGGGGAGCCTCCTCTTCTTCTCGGCCGTCTCGTTCCGCAAGGACGAGTATATGCTTCCAGCGTACCCGGCGGCGGCGGTGCTCATCGGGTACTTCCTGGATTATTACGTCGAGGCGCAGTGGACGGACGCCCGCCTGCGCAAGTGGGTGGTGGCGGCCCTGGTCATCGTGGCGGTGGCGGCGGTCGGCATGGCGGCGGGGCTGCTGGCGCTCGGCTTCTGGCCGGCGGCGCGGCAGGCCCTCGTCGGGATGCTGCACAACCGGACGGACCGGGCGGTGGTCTCGGCGATGGCCGACCTGATGGCTGGCCGGGCGTGGGTCGCGGTCCTCCTGGCCGGGCCGATGATCCTCGGAGCGGTAGCCTCGGTGGCGATGGTCCTGCGGCGACGGGCGGCGGGGGCGGTGGCGCTGACGGTCTGCACCTCCCTGCTCGCGTTCGTCCTGTTCGTCGAGATGGTCGTGCCGGTGCTGGGCCGCGTGCGGGGCCTGGCGGACTTTGCCGACGCCGTCGAGGCCGAGGCCCGCCGGCGGGGACCGGGGACGCGGGTCCTGCTGGCCGTCGGCGAGTGTCACGAACTCGCCTTCATCCTGGACGAGCGGGCCCAGGGGCTGCGGGCCCATTCGGACGCGGCGGCGCTGCTGGAGCGCCGGCGGGCCGCCGGCCGGCCGTGGCTCCTCGTCACGGACCGGCGGGCGTGGCGGCAGGGGCGATGGGGCGAGGCCGTGGACGCCTGGCGCGTGGTGGCCGAGACGGCCGAGGGCCATCGCCGGCCGATGGTCTGCGCCGCGCTGCGCGACGAAAGACGCTAGCCGCGAGCGTGAGCGAGCGGTCGGTGTTGGCGCGGCAGGTGCGGGGATTTGCCCGCCGGCGGCGGGCCCGCCCCGCGGCAGCGGTCGGGCGGGAATGGGCAAGGAAACCATGAGCAAGAAGAGGTCCAGGAAGAAGGGCAAGCCGAAGACGGCCGGCCATGCCGTCAGCGCCGTCCTGCCCGCCTACAACGAGCAGGACGTGCTGCGAGAGTCGGTCGAGGAACTGCACGCCGCTCTGGCAGGGCACTGCGAGCGGTTCGAGATCCTCATCGTGGACGACGGCTCCACGGACGGCACGCCCCGCCTCGCCGACGATCTGGCGGCCGAGCAGGAAGCCGTCCGCGTCATCCACCATCGGCCGAACCGCGGATACGGGGCGGCGCTGCGGACCGGGTTCAAGGGCGCCCACCTGCCGCTGGTCTTCTACACCGACGCGGACGGCCAGTTCGTGGCGGACGAGATCGGCCGCCTGCTCGAGCGCATCGGCGAGGCGGACATCGTCACGGGCTACCGGGCGGACCGGCAGGACCCGTGGTCCCGCAAATTCTTCTCGTGGGGGTTCAAGAAGTTCATCGGCCTGGTGTTCGGCGTGCGGGTGCGGGACTGTGACTGCGCGTTCAAACTGTACCGGCGGAAGGTGTTCGGCGAAATCAGGATCGATAGCGACCAGTTCTTCGTCGACGCCGAGGTGCTGGCGAAGGCGGCCGTCCTGGGATACTCCATCGACGAAGTGGGGGTGACCCATCGGCCGCGCGCCGGCGGCGAGAGCACGGTGCGCCTCGGGCACATCCTGTCGACGCTGCGGGAGGCGTGGCACGTCTTCCGCCATCCGAACCTGCCGGTCCGCATGCCGAAGGAGGCGTGAACCGCGCGACTTCCCGCGCGGCGGGTCTCCGGACCCGCCGCGTCAACGGCCGAACAACAATGATGAACGGGGAATGATCAACGCGGAATGTTGACACGCCCTGCTGCCGGGCCGCGCTTCATGCGGCTTATTATTATTGAGGATTCATCATTCCTTATGCATCATTGTTGTTTTATCTTTCGCGGGGAGGGGTCAACTCAGGCCGTACTGCCGGATCTTGCGGTACAGGGTGCGTTCGCCGATGCCGAGCAGTTCGGCGGTCTTCTGCCGGTTGCCGTCGGTCTCGTCGAGGGTCCGCTGGATGAGGAGGCGTTCGGCGTCGCGGAGGCTCATGCCGGGGGCGAGGTCTGCCGCGGCGCCGTCCTGCTCGCCGGGCCGGATCTCCGCCGGAATGTCGTCGACGTCGAGCGTTTCGCCCTGGGCCAGGACGACCATGGTCTCCAGGGTGTTGATGAGTTCCCGCACGTTGCCGGGCCAGTCGCAGGCGCTCAGGACGGCCTGGGCGTCGGGCGTGATGGCGGTCACGGGCTTGCCGTGCTCCTCGGCCAGGCGGGGGAGGTAGTGTTCGATGAGCAGGGGGATGTCCTCGCGGCGCTGGCGGAGCGGAGGAAGGACGATCCGGACGACCTTGAGGCGGAAGAAGAGGTCCTCACGGAACGCGCCCTTTTCGACCAGGCCGGCCAGGTCGCGGTTCGAGGCGCTGATGAGCCGCACGTCCACCCTCCGGGACTCGTTGGAGCCGACGCGGATGATCTCGCCGTCCTCCAGGACGCGGAGAAGTTTAATCTGGATGGGGGTGGGCATGTCGCCGACCTCGTCGAGGAACAGCGTGCCGCCGTCGGCGTGCTCGAAGCGTCCCTTTCGGCTGGAGACGGCGCCGGTGAAGGCGCCCTTCTCGTGTCCGAAGAGTTCGCTCTCCAGGAGGCCTTCGCTGAGGGCGGCGCAATTCAGTGCCACGAAGTGGCGTTCTTTTCGCGGCGAGTTGTTGTGGATGGCCTTGGCGAGGAGTTCCTTGCCCGTGCCGCTCTCGCCCTCGACGAGGACGGTGGCGTCGGTGGGGGCGATCTGGCGCGCGGTCTGGACGACGCGGCGGATGGCGGGCGATGCGCCGATGAAGCCCTCGAAGCCGAACCGCTCGTCCAACTGGGCCGACAGTTGCTCCGTCCGCGCCACGAGCCGGCGGTGTTCCAGGGCTTTGGCCACCCGGTCCCGCAGTTCGCCCAGGTTCAGCGGCTTGGTGATGTAGTCGTAGGCGCCCTCGCGCATGGCCTGGACGGCCGTCTCGATGGACCCGTGGCCGGTGATGACGATGACCTCGGTCGCCGGGTCCCGCTGCTTGGCCTTCCGCAGGATCTGCATGCCGTCCACCTCGTGCATCACCAGGTCGGTCACGACGAGGTCGAAGCCGTTATCGTCCAGCAGGTCGAGGGCCCGGCGGGGTTCGGTGACCACGACGCCGTGGTGGCCCCGGCGCTGGAGGGCGTCGTGGACGGCGTCGGCCTGGGGCCGGTCGTCCTCGACGATGAGGATGCGGGCGGGCGCCTCGGGTTGATTAGTGTCAGCCATGAGGGTTCGTCTCGTGCGCGGCGGGATGACTGTCACGTTGAGCCGTCGACCGAAGGTCGACGTGAACGGCCGTCGACGTGCCGTCGACGGCTCAACGGGCAAGTTGTGCGCGGCTCACTCCTCCTCTTCGGCGGCGGGCAGGTGGATGGTGAACCGCGTGCCGCGGCCGACCTCGCTGTGCACCTGGAGGGTGCCCTTGTGTTCGGTCACGATGCGCCGGACGGCGGGCAGCCCCAGCCCCGTGCCGCCGGACCGTGTAGAGTAATACGGCTGGAAGATTCTGTCCAGATCCTCCCGGGCGATGCCGGTGCCGGTGTCGGTCACGTGGAGGCGGACGCCGCGGCGGTCGCCCTCGGTGGCGACCATGAGTTCGCCGCCATCGGGCATGGCGGCCTCGGCGTTGAGGACGAGGTTCGCCAAGGCCTGCCGCAGGCGGTCGGCGTCGGCGGCGACGGGCGGGAGGCCGTCCGCCAGGCTCGTGCGGACCTGGATGTTCGAGGCTTGGAGCCGGTCGGCGTAGAAGGCCACGAGGTCCTCCACGATGGGGTTCAGCGGCTGGGGCCGGAGGCGGACCTCGTGCTTGCCGGCCAGTTTGAGGAAGTCCTCGAGGATCTGCTGGAGCCGGCCGGCCTCCTCCTCCAGAGTGTCGAGCCGGCGGGCGAGGCGCGGGTCGAGGGGCTGGCCCGGGCGGTCCAGGTCCTCCTGCAGCAGCCCGACGTTCAGCCGGAGCGTGGAGAGCGGGTTGCGGATTTCGTGGGCCAGGCCGCCCGTCAGCGTGCCGACGTAGGCCAGGTGCTCGGCGTCGCGTGCGCGGCGTTCGGAGTCCAGGGCTCGGCGTTTGGCGCGGCGGGCGAGGAGGACGGCCGCTGCCGACGCCACCGCGGCGCCTGCCGCAAACCCCAGGGCAACCGCGACGCCTGGCTGCACGGGCGACCTCCCCCGCTTCGTGCGCGGCCGTTGCATCCTCCCTCTCCCTCGATGAGAGAGGGAAGAGGTGAGGGTAAAAAACGCCTGCCCACCGTCCTGTTCCCCCTCACCCTGTCCCTCTCCCGCCGGGGGAGAGGGTAGGGGAAACTGCCTCCAAGCAGCGACGGTCGGCTTACTCGGCCTTCGCGTCTTCGTGGAGCGCGGCGCGACGCGACAACTTGATCCGTCCCCGATCGTCGATGTTGATGACCTTGGTCTGGACCGTGTCGCCGACCTTGACCACATCGGTGACGTTCTTGACGTAGCCGTCGGCGAGTTCGGAGATGTGGCACATGCCGTCCTGGCCGGGTAGAATCTCGATGAAGGCGCCGAAGTCCTTGACCGAGACGACCTTGCCGGTGTAGAGCTTGCCGACCTGGGCTTCGGCGGTCAGGTCCTTGACCTTCTGGATGGCGGCCTCGGCCTTGTCGGCCTCGGTGCTGGCGACGGTCACCGTGCCGTCGTCCTCGATTTCGACGGTGGCGCCGGTCTCTTCCTCGATGCTGCGGATCGTCTTGCCGCCCGGCCCGATGACCTTGCCGATCTTCTCGGGGTTGATCTGGATCTGGATGAGGCGCGGGGCGTGTCGGCTGATCTCGGCCCGGGGCTTGGGGATGGTCTGAAGCATGATGCGGAGGATTTCCATCCGGGCCTCGCGGGCCTGCGCCAGCGCCCGCCGACAGACCTCCAGGTCAATGCCGCGAACCTTCAGGTCCAACTGGATGCCGGTGACGCCTTCCTGGGTGCCGGCCACCTTGAAGTCCATGTCGCCGATGTGGTCCTCCTCGCCCTGGATGTCCGTCAGGAGCAGGTCGGTGGCGGCGTCGGGGTCGGAGATGCGGCCGATTGAGACGCCCGCCACCGGGTTCCGGATGGGCACGCCGGCGTCCATCAGGCTGAGGGTGGCGCCGCAGACGGTGGCCATGCTGCTGGAGCCGTTCGACTCCATGATGTCCGAGACCGTCCGGATAGTGTAGGGGAAGTCGTCGATGGGGACGACGCCCTTGAGGCTCTTCTCGGCCAGGGCGCCGTGGCCGATGTCGCGCCGCCGCGGGCCCCGGATGAACTTGACCTCGCCGACCGAGAACGGCGGGAAGTTGTAGTGCACGATGAAGGCCTTGCGGTATTCCTCAATCAGGCCGTCGATGATCTGCTGGTCCTCCCCCGTGCCGAGCGTGGTGGTGACCAGCGCCTGCGTCTCGCCGCGCGTGAACAGCGAGGAGCCGTGCGTCCGCGGCATGAGGCCGACCTCGCACGTGACGGGGCGCAACTGATCGGGCGTTCGTCCGTCGGTCCGCTCGCCCGCCAGGAGCATTTTGCGGATGAGGCGGTCCTCCACGTTCATCCAGGCGCGGCCGAAGTCGGCGGCGGACCATTCCGGCGTCTCGCCCTCGGGGCCCAGCATAGCCTCCCGGGCCTGGGCCTGGAGCGTCTCGCAGGCGGTCTTGCGGTCGATCTTGCCCGCGATGTGCTTGGCTGCGGTCAGGTCCTCCAGGTATCCGTCCTCAATCTGCTTCTCCAGAGCCGAGGTGTCTTTCGGGCCATCGAAGGTCTGCTTCGGCTGGCCGGCCTTCTCAACGAGTTCGTTCTGCATCTCGATCACGCTGCGGATGAACGCCTGGGCCTGCTCCAGGCCTTCCAGCACCTTCTCTTCAGGCGCCTCGCGGCCTTCGACCTCAATCATGTTGATGGTGTCGGCGTGGCCGGCGACGGCCAGGTCCAGCCTGCCGTGCCCACGCTGGGTATGGGTGGGCATGAGGATGAAATCATCCCCGTCCAGGCCGATGCGGACGGCGCCGAGGGGCCCGTCCCACGGGATGGGCGACAGGCTGAGGGCGGCGCTGGCCCCGATGATCGAGAGGATGTCCGGGTCGTTCTCCTGGTCCGCCGACAGGACCAGGGCCACGATCTGCACCTCGTCGCGGTACCCCTCGGGGAAGAGCGGCCGGATGGGCCGGTCGACCATGCGACAGGTGAGGGTTTCCTTGGCGGACGGCCGGCCCTCCCGCTTGAAGAACCCGCCGGGGATCTTGCCGGCCGCGTAGGTCATCTCCCGGTATTCCACCATCAGCGGGAAGAAGTCGATGCCTTCCCGCGGCTCGGCCCGCGTGGCCGTCACCAGGACGACCGTGTCGCCGTAGCGGACCAGCGCGCTGCCGTGCGCCTGCTTGGCCATCTTGCCGGTTTCGATACGAAGAGTCCGGCCGCCCAATTCGCGTTCAACGGTTGCCTCTGTCATGGCGCTCTCCACTCATCCTTTCCTTTGCCGACAAACCCTGTTCGTTCACGCCCCTTGCCGTCCGACACGTTCAGACAGCCTGCGTTGTTCCCTCGGGGAGGCCCGCCTTCTGCGGGTAAATCTCCCGACCCGCCGCGCCATCCCGCGCGCCGGTGCCGATGCCACGGATTGCTCGCAATCCGTGTTTCCCGGTTCGGCGCACGGTTTGGCAAGCAAACCGTGGCACCTGCTCTCTCGGCCGCAGCGTCGCGCAGGTCACTTGCGGATGCCCAGCCGCTCGATGACCGCCTGGTACCGCGAGCGGTCCTGCTCGGCCAGGTACTTGAGGAGGCTGGCGCGGCGGCCGACCATCTTCAGCAGGCCCCGCCGGGAGGAGTGGTCCTTGCGGTGGGTCTTCAGGTGCTCGGTCAGATGGTTAATCCGCTGCGTCAGGAGGGCGATCTGCACTTCCGGCGACCCGGTGTCGCTCTCGTGCACCCGATACTGCTCGATAATCTCCTGCTTTCCGTCCATTCGGCACTCCTTCCTGCACGGGGGTGATGGGAGGCGGCCGCTCCCACACCTGATTCGCCGGTCGGGCCGGCGCGTTCCCTTTATATCAGCGGCCGCTTCGAGGGCACCACTTTATCCAAAACCCGGCCCCAAGGCAAAGGCTTTCTTCGCGTGCCTGTGGCTCCGTCATTGAACTCCCGCGTGGTGGCCCCGCTTCCGGCGGGTAAACTTCCCAGGCCACCACACTCATAACCATCATAACCATGCTGAGGATCGCGGCGGCCTAGGAAGGCCGCCGCGCGGGTAGCGGCGGCACCTTCACTGGATCGCCCGCGTCTGGAGGCGTTCGACGCGGATGCCGCTCCGACCGTCCAGCGGGCAGACGTTCTCGCACGTGCCGCACCCGATGCACCGGTCGCGGAGGACGTACGGGCGGGCGAGCCGGCGAGACTTGGGCGGCATGGCGTCGAGTTCGTGTTGCTCGGCGTCCGAGAGGCCGGTCGCCGCGGCGCGCTTCGCCTCCAGTGCCTCATACCGGTTTCGCTTCGATTCCGGCATGTGGAGCCAGTCCAGGTTTGCCACTTCCTCGGTCCGGTGGGAGATGGCCTTTTCGGGCAGGGGGCATTGTTCCTCGCACGTCAGGCATTCTTCGCCCCTGGCCCACGGCAGGCAGCGGGTGTGGTCGAAGACGGCCGTCCCGATCTTGTGCGCCACCTTCTCGGCGTGGGTGAGCGGCCGGATGGCCCCCGTCGGGCACACCTCGCCGCACAGGTTCGCCGGGACGTCCAGGCGGCCGGCCTCCGCGTCCTCCGCGCTCACACCGCAGTAGTACTCGCAGTAGCCGACGTTGAAGACGAACGTGGGTGTCCAGAGTCCGGCCGCGCCGTTGGCCAGGCCCGAAGGATGGAGGGCGTTGTTCGGGCAGACCCGCATGCACTCGCCGCAGCGGACGCAGGCGGCGAGGAACTCGCTGTCCGGCCGAAGCGAGCCGGGGGGACGCAGTTTCGGGTTCGTCTCGTGCTTCTCGCGTGTCCGCTGGTCCAGAAGCATGGCCGGGGCGAGGACGGCCCCCGCCGCCACCGCCGTCAGGGCGGCCCGCCGGCCCGGCACCACGCCCGGCGCAGGGCGGATCGGCGTCGGCGATCCGGCGCCGATGTGGATGGCGTCGACGGGGCAAAACTCCCGCTCGCACGCGTAACAGAAAATGCACTCCTGAACGAGGGCGCGGTACCGGCCGCCGTCGGCCGTCGGCTGGAACGCGCCCATCTTGCAGCCCCGCCGGCAGGCGCCGCACGAGATGCACGTCTCGCTGACCCTCGGCCGCAGCGGGCTGACCGACCCCACGAGGCCCAACAGGGCCCCCAGCGGACAGAGGTTCCGGCACCAGAAGCGTTTCTGGTAGGCCTGGCTCAGCCAGATGCCGAGCAGCACCGCCGCGAACGTCAGCAGCCAGAGGTAACCGATGCCGGCGCTGCCTTCCTTGAAGTTGGCGTCGCGGATGAAGAGGCCCGTCTCGGCGGCCCAGTCGTAGAGGTCGGCCGCCGTCCCCACGCCGCGCTCCTCCGCCGCCACGAGGCCGGCCTTGGCGGCCCAGTCCGCGACCGGGTAGACCACCACTGCGAAGGAGCGCGTAGCGATGCAGAGGGGGTCCACCCATCCGAAGACGCCCAGGCCGAAGACCGCCATCACGAGCACCGCCGCTAGCAGGCCGTACTTGATCTTCCTGAGGTGTGGCGCCGCCGAGCGGTTCCGTTTCATGGTGCGGAAGAGGACCTTGTCAACGATGTCCATCGAGGTGCCGAGCGGGCAGATCCAACCGCAGTACGCCCGCGGGAAGACGAGCGACAGCCCCACCACCGCCAGGGCCGCCAGCAGCACCGTCGAGAACGCCCCCGCCAGCGCCATCCCTAGCAGGATGAGCGGGTCCGTAATCAGGAAGATTTGCGCCAGCCACGGCCGCTCCATCAGCGGCGAGCCGAGGGCCGTCGCCACCAGCAGCCCGACGAACAGGCCCAGGAACACCAGTTGCGAGACGATGCGCACCACGTGCAGGACGTGCCGGGACTTCCTGCGTTCGGCCATCAGGCGAAGCCCTCCGTTGCAAGGAGCGGGGTAGGGGATGCCCGCGGGGCAGTTGGCGTAAGCGCCTGTCCTGTAAAGCCTTACAATGGCGAGGGCGACGGAACTCGAATCGCAACCACCGGTTCTCCCGTCCGTCCCCGTTCCCTCCGCCATGCATTATGGCGCCGCGGGCGGTGTATTCCAGCCCTATTATACCCTACCCCATCACACCGCCGAGATGGGGGAAGGGGGCGGCTTAATAAACAACGGCCGCGGCGGAACGGGACGGCAATTCCAACGGCAACGGGCCTGTCCGCAAACATGGGGCGATGTCGATAGCATCCCTCGGCCGTGGATACCTGGAGCAAGTGGACCACGGTTCGCACGTACAGCCCTGTTTCCAGGGACTCCGTTCCAACCTTGGAGCGGTGTGGCCCCGAGTGGCGGCGCGGCAGTTCTCCCCGGGAGCCGGGCCTCGGGCGTCCGGGCTCGATGCGGTTCAGCCGTCCTCGGAACCGGACGAGGCGGCATAAGCGCGGACGGTGCCTTTGCCGCGGCGAAGGTGAGCCCGCCGGTCGGCCAGTTCCGCCTGCTGCTGTGCCAGGGCGAGGCGGACCTTCTCGTGCAGATTGCGGAGGCGCCGGCGGTCGGCCTCGCGGAGGGCGGCGCCGGCTCGGCGGGCCTTGGCCAGCAGCGCATCGACCTGCCCGGCCAGGGTCTCGACCTCCTCCAGCCGACCGCGGCGGGCCGCCTCCAACTGCTCGGTCAGCGCGCGGGTCAGCGCCTGGAAGGTCGCGCCGGCCCCGGGGGACCGGGCGCCGGGGGCGTCGGCGTGGTCTTCTCGGCGCCTCACGAGCGGATCACCTCCCGGCGTCGCCGGCGGACTTCCTCAAGCAGCCCGTCGGCCTCTGCGTTCTCCGGTTCCAGGGAGAGGATCGTCTCCAGCGCCGCCTCGGCCTCGCCGAACCGGCCGTCGCGAGCCTGGAGCGTTGCCAGGCAGTACAGCACCGACGTATCCCCCGGATGCCGGTCCAGGTACGCCTGGAGGTAGCCGGTGACGCGTGCGAAGGAACCCATCTGGCAGGAGGTCTGGAACAGCCCGAGCAGGGCGACGAGGTTATCGGCGTCCTTATCCAGGCAGGCCATGTACAGGTCGAACGCCTCCTGGTACCGGCCGCGATGCTGGCAGACCATGGCCCGGCCGCCGTGGGCTTCCGCGCAGTCGGGCTCGATCTCAAGGGCCCGGCGGAAGGCGCGGTCGGCCGCCTCCGGGTTGGCCGACTGAAGTTCCACCACGCCGAGACCGACCCACGGGCCGGCCTTCTCGGGCGCCAGGACGGCCGCCTCCTCGTAACACTGCCGGGCCCGGTCGTGGTGGCCGAGCGAGGCGTGGCAGTCGCCCAGTTCCTTCAGCACCTCGTAGTGCTGGTCGAGGCCTTCCTCGACGACGACGTGTTCGGCGGTCAGTTGCACGGTGTCCCTTTCTTCGGTGCCAGGATGCGGCGGGCGTGCTCGAGTCGGTCGACGGCCTCCTCGAAGCGGTCGGCCCGGCGGTGGAGCCGGGCCTCCAGCAGCAGCGTCTCGGGGGTGGGCCGGCGGTTCAGGTCCCGGCAGAGGGCCAGGGCCTCGGCGTCGCGGCCGCCGGCCTCGTACAGGGCTTGGGCGCGGCGTTTGCGCATCCATCGGGCGTTGCCCAACTGCTCCTCGATGCCGGCGTAGACGGCGGCGGCCTGGAGCGGGTTGCCTTCCTCTTCCCGGCGCTGGGCGGCCTGGAGGGCCCGGTCGAACCGCAGGGTGCACTCCTGAGGTTCGGGGGGACGCAGCGCGATGCCGACGGCGCGGAGCGAGTCAGCGACGGACGCCTTGCCCACGGCCGCGCCGCACGCCTGCCGCCGCGCCCGGGCCAAGGCGTCCATCGGCAGGACGACCCCGGGCGGGTCCGACGCCTCGGCCCCGGCCAGCGCGAACGCCGTCCGCCCCTCTCCGCCCACGGCCGCGTGCAGCGCGTCCTCCACCCACAGGCTGCCGATCTGCGTCTGCCCGGGAACGACGGCCACATAGTCGCCGGTGGCATGGGCAAGGGCGGCGTCGACCCGGGCCGCTGGGCTCGCGCCCGCCTCGGCAGGCACAGTCACGCAGTTGGGCATCCGAATCCGCAGCCGGTCCAGGTCCGCTGACGGCATGGGCAGGTAGACCTCGAACGGCATGAAGGTCCAGGCATAGATCTCCCGGACCATCCGGCCGGCCGCCTCCGCCGTCTCGGGCAGCAGGACGATGGAGAGGTCGGGCATCTTCGGCCAGGGTTTGGGCGGGCGGGCAGAGCGGATCTTCAGCACCGTCGCCGTGAACGCCTGCCGGTCGGCCCGGCCCTTTTCGGAGACGCGGTCGGAGTGCGCCACCGGCGCGTAGAACTCGCCCGTGACCTCGGGCACGTGGACGAAGTCCGTGAAGAACGCGAGGCGGCGCATGAGGTCCCAGTCCACCAGGACCCGCAGCGACTCGTCGTACGGGCTGGTCCGCTCCAGCAGGTCCCGCCGGTGCATCGCCGCCACGTGCAGCGTGTGGTTGAAGTAGCAGAGGAAGAAGCGGTCGAAGTCGCGGCTGATGTTGACCACCTTGCCCAGCACCTGCCGGCTTCCGTCCGGCCGGATGCGGCAGTGGACCTTGTACAGGTCGGTGTAGGCCACGCCGCAATCGGGATGGTCCCGGAGCGTCTCCACGAGCCGCTCCAGGTGCCGGGGGTAGTACCGGTCGTCGTCGCCCAGGTAGGCCACGTACCTGCCGCGGGCGAGGCCGAGCCCCTCGTTCAGAGAGGCGGCCACGCCACGGTTCTCCGAGCGTTCAATGAGCGCGAGGCGTGGGTCCGCGAACCGGTCGACCACGTCGCGGACGCTGACGCCGCCGTCGTTGACGACGATGGCCTCGAAGTTCGCGTACGTCTGGGCAACGAGGCTGGCCAGGGCCTCGGCCAGGTACAGCCGGCGATTGTACGTGGGGACCAGCACGGTGACGAGCGGGTCGGCCTTTCGGTGGTCCGGCGCCATGTGTCGGGTTTTCCGTTATCGACCTCGGCCGTCGCGGGGCGGCTCGGGACCGGTCTCAGGCCTCAGGGGTATCGTCCGGCTTCCGGGCGACGAGCAGCAGGTGCAGGCCGTCGTGTTCGCCCTCGCGGAGGAAAGGCTCCAGCCGCTCGATCGCGAAGCCGGCCGACTCGGCTAGGGTCTGCAGGGCGCCCGAGTCGAGCCAGTTCTCGATGGGTTGGTCGGTCCACGGCCGGCCGGTGCGCTCGAGGGTCTCGGCGTTCAGGGCCTCCATGACGGGTCGGTTCGGCGTGGTCAGGACGAGCCGTCCGCCCGAGACGAGCAGGTCGTACGCCCGGGCCAGGTGCCGGGCCTGGTCGTCGTCGGCGAAGTGCTCGATGACCTCGACCGAGAGGACGGCATCGAAGGCCGCTTCCGGCAGCCGCATGGTCCGTACGTCGCCGCGAGCGAACGTGGCCTCCGGGCAGTGGCGCTCGGCCCTGCGGACCGCCTCTTCGCTGAGGTCCACGCCGGTCACCCGTCCGAACGGCAGCAGGTAGGGTTCCAGTTGGCCGAGACCGCACCCGAGGTCGAGGATGGCCAGGTCGTTGCGGCCGGTGGCCGCCAGGGCCTCGACCACCATCTCGCGGCGGCCGCGCTGGAACCAGTTCTCCTGGACCCTGGCGCCGTGGTACCACCGGTCGTAGAAGCGGCCGGTGTCGCGCGTCTGCGGCGCGTTAAGGGCGGTTGGCACCTCGCGCGGGGCATCGGCGGACGCCTCGTCCCGGCCCTGGTCCCGGGCCGCGAGGATCTTCCGCTCCAGGTCCGAGAAGACGCGACTGATCCGCGTGAGTTGCTCTCTCAGGGAGTAGTGCTCGGCCACCCACTGGCGATAGAGGCTGGGCTGGTATTCGCCTTCGAGGACGCGCCGGCAGAACTCCTCCGGGTCCCGCCACAGCCACCGGGGCGGGTAGAACTCGCGGGCGCCCGGCCAGGTGTGGATGAGCGGCTTGATGCCGCGGGCCATCGCCTCCAGGACGTTGACCGGATGCCCTTCGCCCATGGCCGTCGAGACCAGGTAGTGTTTGTCCTGGAGCCACGCGGCCACGTCCTCCTGCCATCCGTCGAAGACGACGGCGCCGGCGAGGTCGAGTTCCTCGATCATCGTGGCCAGGTAATCCTGGAGCAGGCCGTCGTCCTGGAACTCGCCCGCGATGTGCAGCCGGTACCCCGGGTCCGCCCGGTGCAGCCGGGCAAAGCATTGCAGCAGCAGGCCCGGGTTCTTGCGGAGGTTCAGGTACCCGACCATGGCCAGGTTCTTGCCCCGCGGTCGGTCGCGGAAGGCGAACCGATCCAGGTTCACGCCGTTGGGAATGGAGACGACGCGGGTCCGTTTCAACAGGTCTGGCACGCGGGCCAGGACCCGCTTCAGCACGTACGGGTTGCCGACCGTGACCAGCACATCGATGTTGTCCCAGTTGACCTGGGCGGGCCAGTCGCGGAACGCCTCGTAGCGGTGCAGGCGGACGATGATGCGGCACGTCTTGGGCAGGTGGGAGGCCACGACCACCTGACGCGTGCACCACTCGAACCAGGCGATGTCGCATCCCTGGAGCCGCTGCGCCAGTTCCTCGTCGCTGGCGGGGCACCAGAGCCCTGTACGGAACCGCTGCTCGGTCCACGGATGGATGTCGCGGAGGAACTTCGTGTCGCCGCTGTCGCACAGGAACGCGACAGACGGTCGCTGGGCGCGGATGGCGTCGACGAACTCGGTCAGCACCTCCTGGCCGGGCAGCGCCGCCCGGGTGGCCAGCAGCGCCTCGACCGCCCCGCCGGGCTCGCCGGCGTCCAGGAACGCCTTGGCCGTCCGGTTGCCCAGTTCGGCGTTCAGCACGTGATGGGCGTGCAGCCGGTCGAACAGGCCGAGCGCCTTGTTCGGCCGCCCACAGGCCAGGTAGACCTCCGCCAGGTTCCACAGCGCGAGCGGACGGGCGTCATCGTCCAGGCAACGGTCGGCGGCCTCCAGGAAGACGGCCGCCTCCTCGTGCCGACCCGTGGCAAACAGGAGCGAGCCCAGGTCGTTCAACGCCTCGCCGTCGGCCGGATGGGATCGCAGGTACGCCGCGTACGCCTCGACGGCGGCCTCGTGGTCGCCGGCCTCGGCCAGGCGGGTGCAGGCCTCGTAGGTGGGGGACGAAAGTTGGGCGGTATCCAAGACAACCTCCTTCACATGACATCGGCCTCACGTTCAGTCGGCAGACGGCCGGGCCGCCACCGGGACCGGGGCCGTCCGTCCCGCAGCGGGTCCGGGCGGCCGTGCGGCAGCGTCCCGGTGGCAGTACGTGGTCAACGCCTCGAGCAGCCTGGCCGCCTCCTGCCGGGGCGCGCCGTCGGCGTCGGCCAGGGCCCGGCGGAGGTAGGCCTCGGCGTCGGCGAAGATCGGGTGCGAGGCGGGCCCTTCGACCTGGGTCCCCGTGGCGTACAGGATGCGCCCGATGAGCATGGCAGGAGGCTCACGCAAATCCCGTGCCACGGGGTTCATCAGGGCCTCCTCCCCGCACCCATGCACCAGCCGGCGGGCGATGTGCATCGACGCCGTCAGCGCCATCCACCGCCGATCCGGCGTGTTCCACGCCCGGTCTACCTTGACGAGCGGCACCGGCACGTGGACGAATCGCACGTCGCCGGCAATGGCGCACCGGCACCAGAACTCGTAGTCCTGGCCTCGCGGAAAGGCCGAGTCATACAGGCCGATCCGCTCGTACAGATCGCGGCGGACCACGGCGGAGGTGTTCAACAGCGGACAGATGCCGGCCAGGCCGGCCAGGAGCCGGGCCGGCAGCGTCTCCGGCGGCAGTTCGGGGCCCCGCCGGGTGTACTTGACCACCCCGTCCGGCCAGGTCAGCAGGCCGTCGCTGTGGATGACGTCGGCGCCGTCGGCGGCCCGGGCGGCCTGGATTTCGGCCCGGATGCGGTTCGGCATGGCCTCGTCGTCGGCGTCGAGCCAGGCGATCCACCGGCCGCGGGCCTCGGCCACGCCCCGGTTCCGCGCCTCGGGCCGGCCCGTGTGCGGGGTGTCAACAAATCGAACGCGCGGGTCGTTCAAATGCTGGGCGACCCGCTCGGCCGTGCCGTCGGTCGACCCGTCGTCGACGACCACGATCTCGAGGTTCGGCCAGGTCTGGCGGCGGAGGCTCCGCAGGCACCGGTCGATGGTCTCCTCGCCGTTGTAGACGGGGACGACCGCCGAGACGAGCGGCACGTCGTCGGCCGCCGGGTCGGGCGGCGGGGGGTTCGACGGCACGGGGTCGCCGGCACCGCCGGGGACCGTCTCGACGCGGAACTCCGACGTAAGGCCCGGACCGGCCCGCCAGAAGACACGGGTGTCGGCCGGCTCCGTCTCCACCACCTCCAGGCCGCAGGCCCGGGTCACCATGTCGTGCAGTTCGGGCGGGGACTCGCCGAAGAGCCGCACCCGGCCGCGGCAGCGTTCCACGAGCCGGAGGAGGACGGCACAGTCCCTGGCCTGGAGGTCGCCGGCCCGGGCCCGGACCCATTCGACGCGGTCGGCCGGCTCGCCGGCGCGTTCGACCCGGGTCCCCGCCGACGCCGGCGACGGGTCCAGGCCGCGGACGGCCCGGGCGGTGGCGCGGTCCGGCACGAAGACGGTCCGCACCAGGCGCCAGGGGGCGGGCGTCGGCAGGCGGTCGACGTCGCCGGTGCCCAGGCGCAGGTAGGCCCCGGCCAGCCAGTCGGCCGCCGGCCGGGCCGCCAAATCCGCCAGCAGCGGGCTCGTCCCCTCGAACCACAGGCGGTGCGCCTCCCGGAGGCACCGAAGGGCCTGCGTGAACTCGGTGTCGCCTTTCAGGAGCGTGACTTCAACGCCCGGCTGGGCGGCCAGCAGACGCAGAAACGCCCGCGTGTCCCCGAGCAGGCTGCCGACAACGACGGCGATGTGCACGGTGGGTCTCCCGTATCTTGCTCAGTACGTGATGTAGTCGAACAGCGACAGCCGGAGCAACTTGGACGCCGAGGCCAGGGTCATCTCGTAGAGGGTCTGGCGGCGGGCGAGGTCGGTGGCCACCTGGACGATGTCGGCGTTTTCGAGGGCGGCGGCCTGGTCTCCGGTCTGCTGCTGCCGCGCCTCCAGGCCCGCGTCCAGGCTGTCCAGCCGGCCGAGGCTGGACCCGATGGAGGTGCTGGCCAGGGTCAGGTGCCCGGCCGCCTCGTTGACGAGAGCGGCCATCTCGCCCAGGCGATCCAACTGCACTTTCTCCGGGAAGTCCCGCGTATTGAGCAGCAGGTCCCGGATCGTGATCATGGCCGAGAACGCGTCTGCCGTGCCGGGCACGCGGACCGCTTCCAGCCCGGTCCGCTTGATGCCGGTGCAATCGACGTAGAGGGTGTGGCCGGTGGCGGAATCGGCGACGGCCAGGTTCGCGTCCGCAAAGTCAATGGCGGTGGTGGTGGCGCCGTCGTCGAGCGAGGCCTCGCCGGTGGCCCGGATGCCGACCGTCCCCTGGAAGGTGGGATCCAGGCCGGACGTACTCACGTAGACGCGGTCACCGTCAGCATTCGTCACGCACACGTCGGTCTCGCCTGGCGTGAAGGCGACAGCGGCGCCGTCGTCCAGACGCAGGGTCTGGTTGGGCGCGTCGATGGCCAGGGAGTGGCCGTCGCCGAGGATCGTGTCGCCGTCGGCGCTGGAGTCGCCGGCGGCGATGCCGCTGGCGCCCAGGTAGGTGGTCGTGCCGTGGGTGAGCGTCAGCCAGGCGCTGCCCCGGACGGTGCTGGTGGCGGCGCCGGCGGCGGCGCCCGTGTCGCCGTAAAACTCGGGAGCCTGGCGCTCGTGTCCGCGGAAGATGGCGTCGCCGACGAGGACGGTAGCCTGGTCCACGCCGGCGGCGACCGGCGCCTCGACGGTGTCCCGGTTGCCGACGTAGCGGACGCCCACGATGCGGTCGCCGTCGTACTCCGCCTCGTAGGGCGCGGCGCGCGTGCTGCTGCCGCCAAACAGGTACCGACCGCCGTGGCGGGTATTGGCCAGGGAGAGGAGTTGTTCCAGCAGGCCTTCGAATTCCTGGGCCACCGGCCGGCGGTTGGCGGCCGAGTACGTGCCGCTGGTACCCTGGGTCACGAGTTCGCGGGCGCGGGCCATGACGTCGGACATCTGCGAAAGGACGGTGCTGGCCACGTTGAGCGAATCGGTAATCCGCCCGACGTTCTCGCGGTAGGTGGCCAGGCCGTCGCTCTCGGCGCGCAGACCGAGCAGCCGGAACGCCTCGGCCGGGGCGTCCGAGGCGCGGTGCAGCCGGACGCCGCTGGAGGCCGCCTGCTGGAGGTCGGCCAGTTCGGCCGCGTGCTCCCGCAGGGCCAGCCGCGTCGTCTCGTAAATCGAGCCCCATCCACTCATGTCGCAGTCTCCATCTTTGGATGCCCGGGGGGCGGCGGTCAGACCAGGTCCATCAGGGTCTGCTGGGCGCGGTCGACGGCGCTCAGGTACTTGGCCATCCCCTGGAACATGCGTTCCAGGACGAGCATCGTGGCGGCCTCCTCGTTCACGTCGACGCCGCTGATCTCTTCGCGCTGTCGGCCCAGTTCTTCGAGCAGGCTCTGGAGGGAGTCGCGACGGGCCTGCCGCAGCGCCACCTTGTGCCCGAGGCCCGAGACGATGCCCCGGAACGCATCGGCCGGCAGGTCGCCGCCCAGGTCGGCGATCGGTTCGGCGCCGACGCCGGCCATCCGGCGGACGTTGAGATTGTCCAGTCCGGCCGAGGCCAGCGACGTGGCCAGGCACGAGCCCGACGAAAGGAGCCGGTCCGTCACCGCCATCGTCTCCGACGAGGTGCCCGAGAAGAGGGTGTTGATGCCCGCCGCCGCCAGGAACCCCGTCGGGTCGGAGCGGGCGACGGCCTGGACCGTGAACTGCTCGCCGGTGTTCAGTGTGCCCTGGCTGAGCGCGAGGTCGATGCCGTCGGCCATCTGGAGCGGATCCCCGGCCGCATAGCCTTCCCCGACGTTGAGCGTGCGGAGCAGCGTGCCGCCCTCGTCCCGGACCTCCAGGGCCAGGTTCGGCGTCACGCCCACCTCACCGGTGCCGACCACCGTGACGGTCAGGGTCTGGTTCGTCTCGCCGCCGTAGACGCCCGACAGCGCGGGTGTGGCCGTCCCTGTCAGCGTGCTGGTAGCGGGGTCGGGGGGGACGACCGGCATAAAGTCGAACGCGTAGCCGGCCTCGGCCGCGAGGTGAAGCCGGCCGGCCACCACCGACGCCGACACGTGGGCCGACGCCGCATCGAAGGAGGCCGCCACGTCCGCCAGCGTGTCCGTCGAGGGGTCTGCGAGGGTGACGGTGTGGCATGCGGCGTCGCCGGTGTCGGTCTCGACGGTGCGGAAGCGGATCTGGCCGGCCGAGACCGGCATCGCCCACTCGCCGACGGGACCGCCGGACATCGCCTCGCCGGTCAGTTCCGTGAACGAGCCGGCGGCGCCGGTGCCCTCGACGTGATAGCGGTTGACCCGGCCGATGATCTCGGCCGCCAGGCTATCGAGGTCGTCCTTGATGGCCGGCAGGAGGTCGTTGTACAGGGCCGCCAGGCCGCCCAGCCGCCCGCCGCGAACCGAGGCATCATAATGCATCGCGTCCTTGATGGAGATGCCAATCAGGCCGCCCTCGGTGTAATCCACTTCGATTTCAGTCTGGTGGCTCTCGAGTACCACGGGCGTGCCCCAGACGTAGACGTTGTAGGACCCGTCCTCGGCCTGGGTCACCTGGACGTCGGCGATGTCGGCGAGTTCGGTGACGGCACGGTCGCGCTGGTCCAGGAGGTTGCTGTCGGATGCCCCGCGGCTGTGGAGGTCCTGGATCAGGCCGTTGCAGTCGGCGATTCGGCCGGCCAGGTCGTTGATCTTCCTGCCGAGGTCACGGGCCTCGTGGACGATTTGGATGCGGAGATCGTTCATCGAGGAACCGAGCACGCGGAACTGGGAGGCCAGCGTGTCGGCCGCCGCCACCACCTGTTCCCGAAGGGCCGGGCTGTCGGGCTCGGAGGCGAGTTCATCGAGTGCCCCGAAAAACTCGCTGATGGCCGAGGACACTCCGCCCCCCTTCAGGTTGCCCAGGACGCTCTCGAGCGATTCCAGGGTCACCAGTTCCTGGGTGGCCTGGCCGAGGTGGGGTCGCTGACGCCAGATCTCGCCTTCCAGCAGCATGTCGCCGGTGCGGCGGATGCCGGTGACCTCCGCCCCGTAGCCGATCGGAAACGTGCTGAACGGGTCGCCGGTCAGCGGCGCGATGATCGGCTCCTGCCGGTGGTATCCTTCGGTGCCGGCATTGGCGATGTTGTTGCCGACGACCTGGAGCGCCTTCTGCGCCACGTCCAGGCCGCTGATGGCGATGGTATGTCCGTGCATGGGTCAGAGCCTTGCGTCGAGGACGGCCCGGCCGGCGGCGCGGTCCCGGTTGCCGTCGGTCCCATACGTCCGAGGGGGGTCGGCCTGCGGCACGAGGGCCGACAGCAGCGACCGGGTGATACGAGCCGCCTCCCCGAGCAGGATGGCGGTCCGCAGATGCTGCCGGCGGACGGCCTCGCCCAGATCGCGGAGGCGTGCGCGGCGGGGCCGGATGCGGGCGGCCTGTGGCGCCGGCAACTCGCGGGCCAGCCGGCCGAGGGTCACCTCCGCCACCCCTCGGCCGAGCGCCTCGGCCAGGCGGGCGCGGGCCCGGTGCCGGCGTCGGCCGGCCTCCGCCAGGCGGGAGGCCATCGCGTCCAGATTTTCCAACTGCTCGCACAGGGCGGACTCGTCGAGGCGGCCGACGGCCTCGGCTATCGCCTCCAGTTGCGATAGGACCTCCTCCTGGCGGGCGATGGCCTCGTCCAGGGTCTCCAGGAGCGCCTCCAGCGCCGCCTCGCACGTGGCTGACGTATGGATCATGCCTGGGGTCCTTCGGCGGGCGGCGCGGGCGGGTTGCCGCTGGCCAGGTCGAGGCTCCGGGCCAGGTCCTTCCAGAGGCCGATGCCGCCCTTACGGGCTACCTCCTGGGCCAGGTAGAACCAGAACAGGCCCTCCATCTGGCGGGTGGCGGGGCTGGAGAGCAGCCCTCCGTCGGGCACCGTCCGCCGCATCGCTTCCATCATGCGATGCAGGAGGACGGCCTCGAAGTCGCGAGCGGCCTCCAGGCCGCGGGCGGCCTCCCGGTTCTCCGGCGCCAGGCGGCGCGCGAGGGCCGAGATCGGCTCGGCCCCGAGGAGCGGGTCGTCCGGCAGGTCGATGCCGGCCATGCGTGTGTCCTTTCTTCTGCTCGCTTGCGCTCGCGGTCGGGGCCTTCGCGCCGTGCCCGCTCGCTTGCGCTCGCGGCTAGCCACTGGCACTGCTAAATCACTTTCAGTTCCGCCTGGAGGGCGCCGGCCTGTTTCAGGGCCTGGAAGATCGAGATCAGGTCCCGCGGCGTCAGGCCCATGGCGTTCAGGGCCCGGGCCAGTTCCTGGACCGAGACCTTCCGGTCCACGACGTTCAGGGGGCCCTCTTCCTCGACGGCCGTGATGTCCGTCCGATGCGTCCGCGCCGTGGTGCCGGCCCGGGAGAACGGGAGCGGCTGCGAGACGAAGTCCTTCTCCTGGGTGACGATCGACAGGTTGCCGTGCGAGATCGCCACCGTCGAGATGCCGACGTTCTCGCCGACGATGATCGTCCCGGTCCGCTCGTTGATGACGACCAGGGCGGGCGCATCGACGTTGACTTCCAGCCGCCCGACCCGGTCGATCAGGGCGCCGATGCGGCTCCGCGAGAGTCCCTCCGGCACCCGGACCTGCACTGTGCCGGCATCGACCGTCTCGGCCGCGCCGGGGAAGACGGCGTCGATGGCGGCACGGACGTCCTCGGCGGTGGAGAAGTCGGGATTCCTCAGGTTGAGCGTGACGGTCCCGTCGCGGACGAAGGTGGCGGGCTCGGCGCGTTCGACGTTGGCGCCGCCGGGGATGCGGCCGACGGTGGTGTGGTTCTTCGAGACGGAACTCTCCTGGCCGGCGGCGGCGAACCCGCCCGTGACGACCGGCCCGTGGGCGACGGCGTACACCCGTCCGTCGGCCCCGCGGAGCGGCGTCAGCAGCAGCGTGCCGCCCTGGAGGCTGCTGGCGTCGCCGATGGCCGAGACCTCCACGTCGATCCGCTGGCCCCGCCGGGCAAAGGGCCCCAGTTCCGCCCGGACGAGCACGCTGGCCACGTTCGGCCCCTGCACGTCATCCGGGTCGACCGAGAGGCCCTGTCGGCGGAGCACGTTGGCCAGGACGCGCGGCGTCAGGTCCGTGGTGTCGCCCGTGCCGGCCAGGCCCACCACCAGGCCGTACCCCTGGAGCGGGTTCCCGCGGACGCCCTGGATCTGGGCGATGTCCTTGATGCGTTCGGCTGCCGCTGCGGCGGCGACCAGGGCGACCGCCAAGGCCGCCAGGCTTGCGAAGAGCAGTCGGCGAAGCATGTCAGAGGCTCCCTCCGGTCGGCCTGCGGGTTACCACGGGCTCAGCCAGTTGAGGATGCGGCCGAGCCAGCCGGGCCTCGTCCACTTCGGCTCGAGGCCCTCGACCTTGACGCGCATGCGGAAGTCGGCCACCTGGTCGCTGGCCACGGTATTGGCGAAGGTGATGTCGCTGGGCCGGACCACGCCGCCGACCTCGATGATCTGCTCGTCGCCGTCGGTGTGCCGACGCCGCGTGCCGAGCACCACCAGGTTGCCGTTCGGCAGGACGTCGCGGACGACCACGGTCACGCGGTCGGTGATGAGGCGGTCGGTCTCGTACTCGGACTCGCCGGTGAAGTCGCTGGCGGCCTGGCTCTGGAAGTTGACGTCCGGCGTGACGAACGTGCCGTCCCGGTTGCCGTACCACTGCCCCACGTCGCGGACGTTGACGTTGCCGGCGGCGGTGGCGCTGCGGTTGGAGGCCTTCTCGGCCTCGCGTTCCGTCTCGTTCTCGATGACGCTGTGCTCGTTGATGACGATGGTCAGTGTGTCGCCGACATCGCGGGCGGTGTCGTCCTCGTAGACGCGGACGCGCCTGGCGCCCTCCTTGCCCTGGGCCTTGACCCAGATGGAGTCGGCCCGGGCGCCGGCGGCCGGCACCATCACCGCCAAGGCGGTCAAAAGGCATCCAGCCTGACGGATCGTCCGTTCCATGCCGTTACCTTTCCCCCATGACGGGTTCGACCGTGCCGTCGCGGGCCACCCGGGCCAGGACGACGCGGCCGGAATCGACATTCTTCACCTTCACCAGGTCGCCCGGCCGGCCGTTCTCCAGCGCCTTGCCGAGGGCCGTCACGCGGAACAGGTCGCCCTGGATCCGCATCACGACGCCCTCGTTGCGGTGGACGAGGATCTCGGCGTCTGCGGCCCGAACCAGGCCGGGCCGGACCTCTTTCCCGGCCGGGATGAGCCGGGCCGCCTTCGCCCCGTACGGGGCCGACCAGTCGCCCGGGTCGGGCCGGTCGGCCCGGGCCTTTTCGATTCGGGTGTTCTCCGGGCTGATGGTCTCGCCGGGGGCGATGTCGCGTGCGGCCACCAGGCGCCGGCGGAGGTACGTCATGCGGAAGAGGACGTCCGCGGCGCCGACCTGTCGGCCGCCCGCCTCGGCTGCGACCGTCACCTTGGCCTCGCCGTCGGCATGGTGCGGCGCCGGCCGGGCCGACAGCGTCACCTCGCTGCCTGCCGGGGCATGGATGGCGTCCGGCTCCCGCACGAGGCGCCACCGGCACTCGGCCGGGGCAGGGCGGGATTTCTCCAGGAACCTCCGCGCCGCCGCCGCCACCGTCTCGCTCGGGGTGACCGCCTCGGCACGGGTGACCGTGACCTTCTCCGACCCGGTAAACCGGACGCGGTCGCCGCGAAGGCCGCGGGTGGCGAGGCGCGCCCGCACCGTCGGCCGGGTGATGACCAGCCGTTCCCCCGACCAGGGCGCCCGGCCCATCCGGATGCGGTTGCAGGTCGAGACGATGGCGGCGTCGGGGCCGCGGAGGACGGCGACGTCGCCGAGGCGGAGCGTCCGGCCGTCGGCTTCCACGGACCGGGGCAGATAGACTGAGAGGGCGCCGGTGTCCTCGCCCGCCTGCTCGCCGGCATGGACGGCGGCGGGCACGAGGGTGAGAGCGAGGATGGCACAGGCGATGGGAGGCGTCGGCTTGTGCATCGCGCGCCGGCCAAGGCCGGTGGCTAAATGGGCTGGGCGAGGCATACGGACGGCTCCTACATGACCAAGCGGTTGGCGGTTTCGAGCATCTCGTCGCCGGCCCGGATGGCGCGGGAGTTGATCTCGTAGGCCCGCTGGGCCGTGATGAGGTTCACTAGTTCGGTGACCATCTGGACGTTGGACCGTTCGAGGAAGCCGGCCTGGATGCTGCCGAACCCCTCCTCGCCGGCGGTGCCCTCGACGGGGTTGCCGCTGGCGGGCGTGGCGGCCAGGAGGTTCCCGCCCTGGGCCGAGAGGCCCGACGGGTTCCGGAAGCGGACGAGTTTGATCTGGCCCAGTTGGGAGCCGCTCTGGTCACTGCCCTGGAAGACGGTCACCGTGCCGTCGGCCCCCACGCTCAGAGACCGGGTGTCGGAGGGGATGGTGATCCCCGGTTCCACGACGTAGCCCTCCGCAGTGACCAGTTGGCCCTGGGCACCCGCGCGGAAGGAGCCGTCACGGGTGTACTGTTCCTCGCCGCTGGGCAGCCGGATGCAGAAGAAGCCGTCGCCCTGGATGGCGAGGTCGAGTTCCCGGCCGGTGTTTTCCATCTCGCCCTGGGTGAAGACCCGGAGGGTGGAGGCCGGCCGGACGCCGGAGCCGAGTTCGAACCCGGTGGGCGCCTCGACGCCGGCGGCGGTTTCGCGGCCGGGCTCGGCCAGGCTCAGGTACACCAGGTCCTGGAAGTCGATCATGGCCCGCTTGAAGCCGACGGTGTTCATGTTCGCCAGGTTGTTGGCGATGGTGTTGACGGTCATCTGCTGGGCCGTCATGCCGGTGGCGGCGGTCGAAAAGGCGCGAAGCATGGGCGTCTCTCCCTTCGGTCAGGCCATGGCGATCCGGAGCAGGTCCTTGGCCCGGTCCCCGCCCTTGGCCCTGACCTGGACGTTCGCCTGGTACAGCCGGGTCACCTTGATGAGGCCGACCAGTTCGGTGACGGCGTCGACGTTCGACGCCTCCTGGAATCCCTGCTGGACGGTCGTATCCTCGGCGGGGGCGGGCCGGGCGTTCTCCGGCGCCGTGAACAGGCCGGAGCCCGCCGGCTCCAGGACCGAGGGGTTCTCGAACTCCACAATCCGGAGGGTGCCGATTGTCATGCCGGCGGCGAGGATGCGGCCGTCCGGCCCCATCTCCACCTCCATCGGCGAGACGGAGGGCGGCAGGATGACCGGGCCGCCCTCGCCGGCGACGGTCCGGCCCGCCCCGTCCACCAGTTGCCCCTGGGCATTGGCCCGGAACACGCCCTTGCGGGTGTATCGCTCGCCCTGGTCGGTCTCCAGGACGAAGAATCCCTTGCCCGACAGGGCCGCGTCGAGGCTTCGGCCGGTGCGGACGAGCCGGCCCTGGGAGAAATCGATGCCCGTGGCGGCCTCCGGCGCCGGGGCGCCGCCGCCCATGGCGTTGGCCACGTCGGAGGCGGCGGGCATCGGCCCGGTCCCCGTGTACGTGCCAACCAGCCGCTTGTACCCGGCGGTGTCGGCGTTGGCCAGGTTATGGGCGATGGCGTGATACTGCTCGGCCAGGCCCGTCAGGGCCGCTATCGTATCGGTACTCATGCCGTGGTCCTGTGGGCGGCCGCTGCGTGGTCGTCGGCGGCAGCGGCGTCGTGCGTGTCGGCGGTGCGGCGTGCGGCGGCGTTGGTCTCCTTGACGAGGCGTGCCACCTCCTCCTCGGTGACGGGGATCAGTTCGACGGCGACGTCCGCCGGGCCGTCGTCCTTGCCCGCCACCCGCCGCCGGACGACTCCGACGGCGCGAAGGCTCCCTTCCCGTCCCAGGTCCAGCACCACCAGGACCCGTTCGCCGACGTCCACGTCCAGGTCGGCCTCCAGCCGAAGGCCCGGCCCGGCAATCTCGTGGAGCGTGCCTGAAACGAATTGCGGGAGGCTGTCCTGATTGTCTTCGTGGATAAAGCCGTATCGGGCCACGTACACCGGCCGGCGGATCGGCACCCGGACGAACCGCCTCAGGTTCTTCCGGGAGGGCGAGCCGATGAGCCGGGCGCGGACCACGAGGTCGTCGATCCGGGTGACGGCGAGGTTGTGTTCCCACTGGGTGCCGCCGCGGACTTTCCTGAGCACGGCCGGGCCGCCGACGCGGAGGTCGAACGGCGCATCGAGCCGGACCGTCACGTCCACCCCGCCGATGCCGATGACCGTGGCCTCCACGTCTGCCCGCTCGCCGGGCCGGGCCACCGTGACGCGGTCGTCGCGGTCGAGGAGGGCCTCCGACGGCGCGGACGGTTCCGAGGAGACGAACCCCAGTTTGATCCGGACCGAGGCGATGACGTCCTGGACGCTGCGGCGGGCCTGGGGCGTCAGTTGCCGGGTGGCCCGGTTGGCCAGCACCCGCCGCACGCCGTCCTCGAACACCGAGGCCAGGGCCTGGGCGTCGTGAATCGGGCGGGGGTCGGCGGCCTCGGCGATGCGGACCAGCATCGTCCGCTCGCCGGGGGCCAGGTCCACCTGGGAGGCGGCCTGGCCGAACGCCGTCATCACCTTCCGCCGGAGCCGGTGCCGACGGTACACCACCAGCGTGGCCACGCCGAGGCCGCCGACCACCAGCAGGGGGATCCAGACGGCCGGCCGGTCGAGGACGCTCCAATGGTACGACTCGACGTTCCGCGCAGCCGCCCACCGCTCAACCGGGTCGAGCGCCAGCAGCACGGGCCGAAATGCGATGTCGGCGATCATGAGCGTGGCCTCAGCGAATCAGGTTCGAGAGTTCCCGCAGCATGTCGTTGGTGACGGTGATGGTCCGGGCGTTGGCCTGGAACCCGTTCTGGGCCTGGATGAGGTTGACGAACTCCTCGGCGGTGTCGACGTTGGACCGCTCCAGCGACCCGCCGTTGACGGCGCCGGCCCCGCCGGTCAGGGCCTGGGTCGGCATGGGGTCGCCCGAGTTGCCGGACGTGGTGAAGTAGGATTGGCCCATCGCCTGAAGGCCCGCCGGGTTCTGGAACGTGGCGATCTGGAGGGCCGCAATGTCCCGCCGGACGCCGTTGGTGAACATGCCTACCAGGATGCCGTCGCGGCTGACCGAGAGGCTGGAGAGGTAGCCGGCCTCGTAGCCGTCCTGGCCGCCGGCGGCCACGGTGGACGGGCCGCCGAACTGGCTCAGGCCGTCGAACTGGCCGATGGTCCCGAAGTTGACGTCGATGGTCGATTGCGAGGCCCCCGGCCCGCCGAAGCGGACCTTGATGCTCTGGTCGTCGGGCGTGCCGCCGCCGAGGCCGGCGAAACTGCCGTCCGCGTTGAACTGAATCTTGCGGACCCGCCGGTCGTCCGCCCCGTCGAAGTGCACCTCGCCGGTCATGTTCGTGACCACCATGTCCCAGGTGTCGGCCTGGTCGGTCCGGAGGAAGGCGACCGAGACCACGTGGCCGATGCCCTGGGCGTCGAAGATCTCGACGTTGGCGCTCTTGGCCTCCTCGCCGCCGGCCGACAGGTGCCGGAAGTAGGCGGGCAACTCGAACGTTCCCGCTCCGCCGTAGGACAGGTAGATGTCGGTCTGGCTGTAGCCGGCCTCGTCGTCGAGGAGCCGGATCTCGCCGTTCACGAGCCGGGCCGTCGCCCCGCTGAAGGCGCCGCTGATCTTGTCCACCAGGTCGCCCAGCGTGTTGCCGTCCTCGCCCGGACCCGTGCCGATGGTGAACGTCTCGCTGACGTCGGTTCCGTCGGGGGCCTTGCCCGTGATGGTAAGAGTCTCGCCGGCGGAGAGGCCGGCGGTCTGGTCGAGGTCGGCCAGGAGGGTTTCCGGAGCGGCCACGGCCCCATCGTCGGTGTACTGGAGCCCGCTGGTCACCTCGTTGGTCGTGGGGGTCTCGGCGTCGGCACTCAGGTTGCCGGTGAAGGAGACGCTTTGGGTGGCCTCGGCCGGCAGGGCCACGTCGTAGGGAATGCGGATGTCGTCGGAGGAGGGGTCCTGGAACCCCTCGGACACGCCGGCAATGCCCAACCGCTGCACGCGGTAGCCCGTGCCGGGGTCCACCAGGTAATACTCGGAGTCGACCGCAAAGGTGCCCACCCGGGTGTAGACGTCCTTCTGGCCGTCGTTCAGAACGAAGTAACCCGCCCCTTCGATGGCCATGTCGAGCGGCTGGCCGGTGTGGACCATGGTCCCCTGGCCCATGTTGCGGTCGATGCTGGCCACCGCCACCCCGCTGCCGATCTGCTGCGGGTTCGTGCCGCCCACCTGGTCGCCGGGTTGGGTGGCCTCCTGGAGGGTTTCGGCCAGTAGTTCCGCGAAGGTCACGCGGCTGGATTTGAACCCGTAGGAATTGACGTTGGCCAGGTTGTTCCCGGCCACGTCGAGCATCTTCTGATGCCCCTGGAGCCCCGACACCGCTGCCATTAACGAGTTACTCATGGTCGGCCTCCTTCAGAGAGCGGCCGGGCCGGCCTACTCCCGGATGGTGCGGACGGCGTCCAGCGGCACCCGCCGGTCGCCGACCTGGAGCACGAATTGTCCGTCGGTTCGCTCCACGCCCGTCACTTCCCCGCTGACCGTCGAGCCGTCGGCGGCCAGGACGGTGATGTCCTTGCCGAGCAGGGAGGTGGCATATCGGCCCTCGGCCGCCGCCAGGGCGGTCGCGAACACCGACCCCTCGCCCGCCAGCCCTTCCAGCCGCCCGTTCATCTCCTCCAGTTGCTCCAGTGAGGAGATCTGGGCCAATTGGGCCGTCATGTCGCTGTTGTCCATCGGCTCCAGCGGATTCTGGTTCCGCAGTTGCGTCACCAGAAGATTCATAAACTGCATCTGAAGGTCGGAAGCACTCGGCGAAACGCCGCTGACCTCAGACATCGCTCACCTCCTATACTTGCACGTTGATGGAGACGCCGTCGCGGCCGGCCGCCGCGACCTCCGCGTCCCGGGCGTCCGCCTCGGCAGCGGCGGCGTCTCCGGCCTCGCCGTCGGCCGAAGCGGGTGTCCCGCCCTCGGCGCCGGGGAACCGGCCGTCCGGGCCGCTGTGGCCCTGGCGGAAGGCAGCGTCCTGGCCTGTCTGGCCGCCTGCCTGGTCCTGGTTCAGCATCACGTCGAGCCGCCTCAGGTCGATGCCCTCGGCCTGGAGCCGCTGCATCAGGGTGGCGGCCTCCTGCTGGAGTTTCGAGAGCGTCTCCGGCACGTCCACCCGCACCGTGCCGCGCACCGACTCCCCCTCGCTCTGAAGCACGATGCGGACCCGCCCGAGTTCCGGCGGGTGCAGACGGACGGTCACCTGTCGGCCCGTTCGGCCGCCGGTGGCCCGGATGGACTCGGCCACCTGCTCGGCGGCCTCGCCGAGACCCTGGCCCGACCGGGTCGCCTCCTGGCCCGGGGCGGTGGAGCGGAGTCCGGCCGTCGCCGACCCTGCCTGCCCGCCGGCCGGTTCGGCCGGGGCGGCACCGGCGGCCGCCTTGGCCGCGTCGCCGGCCTGGGAGAGGACCTGCTTTGCCCCCTGCGAAATCGCCTGTTTCGCGCCCGAGGGGCCGACATCGGGCAGGGCGGATGTGGCCCGGGAGGCCTGCGCCCGGCCCGACTGCTCGAGGGCCGGAACTCCGCGGGCTCCTTCACTGCTCGAGGAGGTCTCCTTTCCCGACCCCTCCGCCGGGGGGTAGGGCGGCGGCGTGCCTTTGCCTTCGGCCGTCTTCGGCGGCACAGCGGCTCCCTCGGTCCCGCGTTGGCCGGTCCGGTCCCCAGCGGCCTGCTGCTGGAAGAAGAGCGGGAGCCCCTGCTCCCGCGCCGGCCCCGGGTGGGTCCGGGCGTCCGCCGGTCCGCTCTGCGTGCCCGGCGTCTTGCCGGTTTGGCCGGTTTGACGTGTTTCCGACTCCGCTCCGGCCGCGGCGCCTTTGGCCGTGTTGACAGCCATAGTTGCCGCATCCGGTGCCGAATCGGCTGCAAGCGAAGCCATTTTGGCGGCAATCTTTGCCGCAAATGAGACCATTCCCGGGCCCACCTGCGGAGCCTTCTGCGAGGCCGTGCCGCCTGCGGCCCCGGCCTGGGCCGTCTCGGGCGTCGGCGGAAGCGTGGCACCAACCACTGTATTGGCGTGCTCCGGGGCCTGACCTTCTCCGCCCTTGGGCCGGCGAGAGGACGCCGATGCCGCCTCAGACGGGGCTTGGCGGGTCTGCGGCGTCTTCTGCCCGTCCCGGGTTCGGCCGGGTCGATTTCGGACGGGACTCTTGTGTTGTTGGTCCCGGGCGGCCGGCTGGGACTCCTGGCGTGACCGCGTGCGAGGGGATCGGGCGGCCTCCTCCGCCCCTCCTGGCCGCTGATGCTCCCGCTCCCGGGCAGCGACGTCGCGATTTGCCGGCCGGGCGGCGTCCCGCTGCCGGACCGCGCTCGCCTCCAGCGGCCGGGAGGCCGGGTGAGGCGTGGTCAGCGATGGGAGCGCGAGTACCTGCATGGCGTCCTCCTGTAGCCGACCAGGGGGCAAACACCATGCCAGAACCGGGCCGGACGAGTCCGCGCACCACCTAAGTCCTTTGTAGAAAAGGGGTTGGCAAAACCCGCTCTCCCGGTGGTCCAGTTCGCGCCGGCGCCGGCCTCGAGGGCGAAACGGAAGAATCTTCCGGCCGGCGGCAGAATCCGCCTCCGGGTGCTCCACCCGGGCCGGCCAACTCGATGTCCCTCCATCGGTCGCCCCGTTCCCGTGCGCCCTGCGTCGGTGCCGCTCCGCCCGAGGCTTTCCGGTCCCGTCCGATAATTCCCTAAAGCCGGACAGGCCGAATGGCCGAAAACGTGGGCAATCCCGCGTCGCACGCGGAGGGGAGCAAGTCTGGCCGGCGGGTTTCGGCCCGCCTTCCTCTTCTGTGTACGTCCGGGACGTGGCGTCCGCCGGGCGCCCGGAACGCTGGAGACTGGGGGGATGGACATCGCTTCTCACGCCACACTCGGCACCGTCGTGGCCGTGGGCGAGGCGCCCGGCTCGGGTTCCTGCCCGTTCGGGCGTATCGCCCGGGACGTGGTCAACGTCCTGGCCACTGAAGAGGCCCTCAAGTCGGCCCACGACGCCGGCGCCGACCTGATCGTCGTCCGCGAGACGGTCCCGCGGGACGGGGCGCTGCTTCTGGTCCGCCAGATGCAGGCCTCCGCTCCGGAGAAGCCGATCGTCGTCCTCTCCGAGTCGCCCAGCGTGGACGAGGCGATCCTGTTCATCCGGCACGGGGCGGGCGACTATCTGCCGGCCCCGCCCGACGAGGAAGCCCTGCGTCGGGCCGCGTCGCTGGCCTCGGCCGGCTGGCACCCGAGGGACCTCGCCCCCTACCTGGCCCCGGAATGCCCCTCGGGCATCCACATTGTCGGGCGAAGTGAAGGCATCCGACGCGCCTTGCGGACCGTCCGCCAGGTCGCCGAAAGCGGGTGCAACCCCGCCATGATCGTCGGCGAGACCGGCACCGGAAAGGAACTGGCCGCCCGCGCCATCCATGCCCTCCGCGGCGGCTCCAGCGAGAACCTCGTGGCCGTCAACTGCGCCGCTCTTACCGCGGGCCTCCTCGAAAGCGAACTCTTCGGACACGTCAAGGGCGCCTTCACCGGCGCCGACCGCGACAAACCGGGCCTCTTCGAAATGGCCGGCACCGGCAGCGTCTTCCTGGATGAAATCAGCGAGATGCCGACCGCCCTCCAGGCCAAACTCCTCCGCGTGCTCCAGGAACATCGGTTCCGGCGCGTGGGCGGCACGGAGACGATCCCCTGCCGGGCCTCCATCATCACTTCCAGCAACCGGGACCTGGCGGCGGAGGCCCGCGAAGGCCGATTCCGGCGTGACCTGTACTACCGGCTGGCGGTCTTTCCCATCCGCCTGCCGCCCCTACGGGCCCCCGACCGCCGGGACGACATCCCCCTGCTGGTCCGGTATTTCCTCGAGACCTCCACCTTGCCCAGTGCCCCGCGCATCGCGGGTTTGACCCCCGAGGCCCGCGATCGGCTCCTGGCCCACAACTGGCCCGGAAACGTCCGCGAACTCAAGAACATCGTCCAGCGCGCCCTCATCACCGAATCCGGCGATCGCATCGGGCCCGACAGCCTCCTCTTCGACGACCACCAGGCCGAACCCGTCGAGACCAGGACCGCCCTGCCGGTCCCCGAGAACGACTTCTCGCTGGAGACGGCCGAACGCCTCTTCATCACCCGGGCCCTGCGGTAGACCGGCTGGCAGCGGACGCGTGCGGCCGCGCTGCTCGGCATTACGCGGGCCACCCTCCACAGCAAACTGAAGCGGTACAAGATCGAGATACCCGACCGGCCCGGCGGCAGTGCTGGCTCCAGCGGTGGCGCCTCTTCCGGCACCTCCAGGCAGACCGCCGGCCACCCCTCCCGTCTCCAGGAGGCCGGCGTGTAGCGGCATCCCTGTTCGATTCGTCTCGGCCTTCTCGCGCAGGTTTCCCGCGCAGCAGGTACCCGCCATCCTGTAATCGCGGCTCGATGGGGCTGCCTCTCCCGGTTGCCGCTCGTAGGCCGGCGCGTCTGAAAAGCAGACGGGCGCCCGATTTTCGGGCGCGGCGGCAGCGTGCCGCTCCCGGCCGAGATCCCGTCCTCCTCCATCAGAGGGGCTGAAACCGCCGATTTCGCCCCGTCTGCTTTCCCCGTCAGCGATTGGCACAGTGGTTGCACCGCTCATCCGCAACGCCGCGCCCGCGCGCCGGCGTCGGCCCTCGCTGGCCCGGCGCCGGCGGGGCGCCTCAACCGGCATCCGCCCATGACCGAGCCCCGACAACCCGACGCCGACTCCACCCCGGAACCCCCGGCCGGGCCCGGCCCCGGCGAAGCCGGGACCCCGGCCGAGGCGTCTGCCAAGATGGACCCCACACCCCCGGCGGACGCTTCGTCCGACCCGGAGGCCGGGGAAGCGCAGGCCGGGGACGACTCCAGCCCCGCTCCGCCCGATTCGGACGCCGACGCCGGCGATCCGGGGACGCCGGACGCCTATGATTCGCTGTCGGGCGGGGTTCCCGCCGGCGCCTTGCCGCCCGAGTTCGCGGCGACGCTTCGCCCCCGCCGGGGGGGCTGGTTCCTGGTTGCCGTCGTCAACCTGATGGTGTTGGCTGGCTTGGCCACGGCCCTGCTGATGTGGAAGCCGTGGCAGGAACCGGCCGGACCCGCGGGCCCACCTCGCGGGCGTCACCCCTCCCGGCAGGATCCTCCGGGGGTCACGCCGGCCGAGCCGCCCGTCGAGGACGCCTTCTCCCTCCGCCTGGAGGAGGAGGCCTATGCCGCCGGCCGATACCGCGAGGCCCTTTCCCAGTGCGAGCGACTGCTGGCGGCGACGCGAGGCAACCCGCGGGACGAACTCCTGGGCGACTTCTTCCGCCTCCGCCGGGCCCAGTGCCGGAAGTGGCTCGGCCGGATGGAGGAGGCCCGCCACGGCCTGGTCACCGTGTCCGAAAGCCCGTCCCCGCTGGTCCGGGGCCTGGCGCTGCTGGAACTGACCCAGCTGTCGCTGGCCGACCGCCAGTACCTGACCGCCCGCACCCAGGCGTACCGGGCGCTGTCGGCACTGGGGGCGGTGGCCGGGACGACGGCCCTGGAGGACACGTGCGACTTCCTGGCGTCCGAGGCGCTGACGCGGAAGGTCCTGGCGTTCTACGGGGCGGACGCCCTCTTGCCGGAGGCCGACCTCTCCCCGCCGGACCCGTTCGCGGCGGCGCCGGACGAGGGTCAGATTCGGTCACTCCTGGCGGCCGGCACCCGCCGGTTCCGCGACGCGGCCACGGGCCTGCGGGTCTCGCGGACGCAGGCGGGGGAAGGCGGCATCCCCCGATGGTCCATCACGAGCGTCGGGGCCCCGCTGGAGGACGTGCTGCACCGGGTGGTCGGCGCCTCGGAGGTGTCGCTGACGTGGGCGAGTGCCGAGCCGCCCGCCCGCCGACGGGCCGTCCTCATGGCGGTCCGGGATGCGGCCGGCACGCGGGTCATCGAGGTGGCGTGCGGGTCGGCGGGCCTGGTGGCTCGCATGACCGGCCGGAAGGTGCTGGTCCACGACCCGCGGGCCATCCGTTCCACGCCCGCGCTGCGGTCGCTTCTGGCGAAGGAGGCGGAGTCGATGTGGCGCCGTCGGCTGCTGGAGGACCGGGAGGCGCCCCGGCACGCGTGGGCCCACTTCGCCCTTGGGCTGCTGTACGAGCACGGCGGCGAGACCGCCTCCGCCCTGGCCGAGTTCAACCTCCTGACCCAGCAGTCGGCGGCCTCGCCCCTGGCGCCGCGGGCGCAACTCCGCAGCGCCGGCATCCGTATCGGCCTTCGCGATTACGTCGGCGCCCGGGAGCAACTGCTGGACCTGCTGAACCGGCATCCGAACTTTCCCCAGTCCGACCGGGTGTACCTGCGTCTCGGCCAGGCGACCCTCCGGGCCGGCCTTCACGAGAAGGCCGTCGCTACGTTCCGCAAACTCTACTACTGGGAACTCTCGCGTCCCTCCCAGAGCGGCGCTGCGTTCGGGGCCGGCAAGGGGTATCACCTGCTCGGCGAGCACGAGGACGCCGTCAAGTGGTTTAGCCGATACCGTGCCCTCACCCGGGGGACGGACCACGCGGACCGGGCGGAGGCGGAGTATCTGCTGGCCCGCAGCCTCCTGACGCTTGGAAAGACCGAGCGTGCGGAGTCGGCGCTTCGTCGGGCCCTGGCCCTTGAGCCGGCCCATCCGCTTCGTGCCGACGCGACGCTGGCGCTGGCGCGGGTGCGAGCCGGGGCGGAGGCCTTTGCCGAGGCCTTGGCCCTGCTGCACCGGGTTCCGGCCGAGGGCGCCCCGCCGGACCGCGTGGACCGGGCGGTCCTGGCCGAGGCCCGCCTCCTCCAGGACATGGGCCTGGCGCGCCGGGCGATGCACCGGCTGGAGGACCGTCGGCCGGAGGCGGCCGACCGGCAGGCAGCCGTCGAAATGGAAATCGAAATCGCCCGATGTTCGCTGGCCCTGGACCGGCCCGAAGACGCCCGCCGACTGCTGGAGACGGCGGCGGCGAACCTGGCCCCGGACCCGCTGTTGCGGCGAGTCTCGGCCGAGTTGGCGGAGGTCCACCGGGTGCTCGGACGTATCCGGGAGGCCGCCAGCCTGGCCCGGTCGGTCCTGGCGGAGGCCACTGCGCCGGCGGTCCGCCGCCGGGCCCTGCGGACGCTCGGCAAGGCGTACCTGGCCCGCCGGGACTATGACCGTGCGGCCGTCGCGTTCGCCGGCCAGGTGCCCGGCCCATCCGAAGGAGACCAGCCGTGAGGCGGAGCATCCTCCTGGCGGTAACCCTGGCGCTCGCTGCGTCCCTGGCCGCCGGTGCCGACCCGGCCCCAGACCGTGGCCCAGCCGCGGAGGGAGACCAGGCTGCCGCCGGCAGCCTGCTGGAGCGGGTCCGGCGGAACCGCCAGCGGCTCATGCGTTCGGCGACCCAGGCGCCGCCGGCCTCGGAACCGTCCGTGGACCTGGAGGAGGCGGCGCGGCGGCTGCGGGAGGCCGTCCGCCGGCCCCTCGTCAAGCCGGAGCCGGTCGAGGAGGTGAAGCCCGCCCCCGGCGAGGGCACGGCGGCCGGGCCGAAGCCCCCGGTGGCCCCTGCACCGCAGAAGCCGCTGCTCTCGCCCGCGGGACTCCGGCGCATCCGGGAACTGTCGCTCGAGGATCTCGGCGACCCCCTGGCCCTGGCCGATACGCTGTTCCTGGGCGAGCACCTGGAGGCGGCCGGCGCCCTGTACGAGCGGCTCCTGGCCGAGGCTTCCCTCTCGGACGCCGACCGCGCATGGTGCCTGTTCCAGGCGGCGGGGTGCAAGGGGCGGACCGACCCGGCCGGGGCGCTCGCCCTCTACGACCGCCTCCTGGCCGAGCACCCCGACAGCCTGTGGGCCGAGGCCGCCAAGGTCCGCCAAACGATCCTCCAGTGGCGGCGTCAGGCCCGACCGCAGGCCCTGCTCGGCTCCGCCAAAACGACCGAACCGAAGCCCACACCGGCCGAGCCGAAGCCCACACCGGAAGAGGCCGCCCCATGACCGCCGCGCCGTGCCATAACGTCCTGCTCGTGGAACCCGACGGGCCGACCACCCGGACGGTGCTCGAGGCGCTGGCGGGCCGGGGTGTCCGCGGCGTGGCGGCGCGGGACCTGGCCCAGGCCGAGGAGCGGTTCGAGGCCGACGACTGGGACCTGGTCCTGTGCGACCTGTCGGTTCCCGGGGGCGGGCTGGAGGTCGTCCGCCGGCTCAAAGACCGGGACCCCGAACTGCCCGTGGTCCTCCTGGCCGAGGACTGCGACCGCGAGACCGCCGTCCGGGCCGTCCGCGAGGGATGCGCCGACGTGCTTTCCCGGCCCGTGCCGCGTCAGGCCCTGAATGCCCTGCTGGACCGGGTGGCGCCGGGCCACGAGGTGTCCGTGGTCGCCGACGCCGACGCCAAGGCGTACCGCATCGTGGGTCGGAGTCCGCGGCTGGGGGAGGCGGTGGCCCTGGCGCGCAAGGTGGCCCCGACCAGCGTGCCGGTGCTCATCTGCGGTGAGAGTGGAACGGGGAAAGAACTCTTCGCCCATCTCATTCACCGGGCCAGCCGGCGGGCGCGGGGCCCCCAGGTGCGGGTCAACTGCGCCGCGGTGAGCGAATCGCTGCTGGAGAGCGAACTGTTCGGCCACGAGCGCGGCGCCTTCACCGGGGCCGTCAGCCGGCGCAAAGGCCGGTTCGAACTGGCCAGCGGCGGCACGCTGCTGCTGGACGAGATCACCGAGACGGGTCCGCGGCTCCAGGCGGAACTGCTCCGCGTACTGGAGCAGCAAGATTTCCAGCGCGTGGGCGGGTCCACGCCCGTCTGCGTCAACGTGCGGATCGTCAGCACGACGAACCGGGACTTGCCGGCCCTGGTGCGGGAAGGCCGGTTCCGGCCGGACCTGTACTACCGTCTGGCGGGGGTGCGGATTCACATCCCGGCGCTCCGCCACCGCCGCGAGGACCTGCCGGTCCTCGTCCGCCACTTCGTCAACCAGTTCGCCGGCGAGACGCAGCGGCGCATCACGCGCTTCGATCCGGAGATGATGGACCTGTTCGACGGCTACGCCTGGCCGGGCAACGTTCGGCAGTTGCGGAACGTGGTGCGGACGGCGCTGATTCTGGGCGAGGGCGAGGTGCTCTCGCTCGCCGAGGCGCCGTGGCTGGTGGCGGAACTCTCGCAGACGGCCACGCCGGCACAGGAGCGGAGCCTGCGGCTGGAGGACGTGGAACGCCGGACCATCCTGGAGGCCCTCCGCCTCACCGACAGCCACCGGGCCCGGGCGGCCGAACTGCTCGGCATCAGCGACCGGACCCTGCGTGCGAAACTCCGCCGGTGGCGCCAGGACCACGGCCTCGACCGGGAGGAACAAGAGCAATGGATCAAAGCGCCCGCCTGACCGACTACCTGGAGGCCGGCCTCCGGGCCGCGGGCCTCCGACAGTCGGTCATCGCCGACAACATCGCGAACATGGCGACGCCCGGCTTCCGCCGCCGCGCCGTCCCGTTCGAGCAGGCCTTCGCCGAGGCCCTGGCCAAGGGCGAACCCGTCCGGATGGACGGCCTGTTCCGGCACGTCCACCGGCCGATGACCGACCCGGTCAACGACATCGGCAACGACGTGCAGTTGGAGACCGAGGTGGCCGACCTCGTCCGCAACGGCCTCTTGTACAAGACCTACGCCCGGCTGCTCGGCCGCATGTACCAGCAGATGGAACGGGCCATCGTGACGGAAACATGAGACGGAAGGAGGATGCCATGAGCGTCGAAGAGATTGCCCCGATGGTGGACATCGCCGCTTCCGGCCTCCGGGCCCAGTCGCTTCGGCTGAACCTGATAGCCGGCAACATCGCCAACGCCCAGACCACCCGTACGGTCACGGGAGAACCCTATCGCCGCAAGGACGTGGTTCTCCAGACCACCGGCGGCGGGCTGGGCGGCGTCACGGTCCTGAACATTCAGCGCGATTCCAGCGCCTTCCGGCAGGTGCTGATGCCCGGCCACCCGGACGCCGACGAGGACGGCTTCGTCCGGATGCCCAACGTCCACCTGCCGGTCGAGATGATGAACCTGACCACGGCCTCGCGGGCCTACCAGGCCAACGTCGCCGTCCTGAAACGGTATCAGGACATGGTGGAGACCACGGTGGAACTGCTTCGGTAAAGAAAGGTGCGCCATGAACCTCTCGGGCATTCACGGCATCGGGACGCCGCCGGTCATCCAGCCTCCGCAGATCACCCCGAAGGGGGAGGCTGGCGGCCAGGGGGACTTCGGCCGGCTCATCACCCGGGCCATCGACGCCGTCGACCACGACCAGCAGGCCTCCGCCGGCGCCATCGAGCAACTGCTGACCGGCAAGCAGCAGGACGTTCTGCCGGTGGTGACCTCGGTGGCAGAGGCCGACGCCAGTTTCAAACTCCTCGTCGGCGTCCGCAACAAGATGATCGAGGCCTACAAGACCACGATGAGCATGCAGGTATGAGAGGCAGCCGCGAGCCGCGGGCGACAACCGTCAGCCGCCGAGGTTACGCGGCGCGGGCCGGACCGTGACACAGTTAGCCGCCGCGCTTGCGCGGCGCGGGCCGTCACTGGCGCAACACGCGGGTAGCGGCGAGCGAACGTCATAACGGGTGCGAAACCGTGACCAACTCCCTTCAAGGCGTGCTGGAAGCCTGGCGGCGGATGGGCCTCGTGCAGCGGGTCATGCTCCTGTCGGTCCTGCTGGCCTGCGTCGGCGCCGCCGTCCTGCTCGTCGGCTGGGCCAGGGAGCCGCAGATGGCCCTGTTGTACTCGCGGCTCGAGGCGAAGGACGCCGCCGACGTCGTCGCCAAGATTCAGGACGCCGGCGTCACGTACGACCTGAAGGACGGCGGCACGAGCATCTACGTGCCCGCCGAGAAGGTCTACGCGCTGCGTCTGCAACTGGCCGGCGAGGGGCTGCCCACCGGCGGCCGGAAGGGCTACCGCCTCCTGGACTCCGAAAAGATTGGCACGAGCCCGTTTACCCAGCGGGTCAATTACATCCGTGCCCTGGAGGGCGAACTCGCCAAAACCATCTCCCTGATGGACGGCGTCGAGCACGCCCGCGTCCACATCGTCCGGACCGAGAGCCGACTCTTCCGCCAGGACGAGGGCGGCACCAGCGCCACCGTCGCGGTCCGGGTCCGGCCCGGACGCCATCTCTCCCAGGGCAACGTCGCCGCCATCGTCCACATGGTGGCCGGCAGCGTCGACCGCCTCGACCCCGAGAACGTCGTCGTCGTGGACAGCCATGGCACGCTCCTCTCCACCGGTACGGAGGGCGGCTTCGCGGGCACCGGCGGCACGGTGCTCGACTACAAGTCCCAGGTGGAGCAGTACCTGGCCAAGAAGGCCGAGAAGATGCTCACCCTCGTCCTCGGCCCCGGACGGGCCACCGTCAAGGTCAGTGCCGAGGTCGAGACCAGCACCGTCAACAAGACCGAGGAAAAGTACAGCCCGGACGGCGGGGTACCCACCAGGGAAGAGATCACCTCCAAGACCGAGGTCCCCGGCACCAACGAGGGAGGCGCGGGCGGCCAGAACCGCGAAGAGACCACCACCACGGAGTACCAGGTCGGCCGGACCGTCGAGCAGACCATCCACATGCCCGGCAAGATCACCTCGCTGTCGGTGGCGGCGTTCGTGGACCTTTCGCCGCCCGAACCGGCCGAAGAAACCGAGACCGAGGAAGGCGCCGAGGCCGCCGAGCCGGCCAAGCCGGCGCCGACACTCTCGACCCAGGACGTGGAGGAGGTCATCCGCCGGGCCATCGGCCTGACCGAGACCGACCAGTTGAAGGTCGTCTCGACGACGTTCCACCGTCCCGCGGCGGTGGACGAGGAAGCGGCCGAGGCCGGCCTCTTTTCCGACCCGGCGTTCTACCTGGACGTGGCGCGACACGCGTCGCTGGGCATCCTGGTCATCGGCGCCTTGGTGGCGCTGAAGATATTCGGCGGGTCTCGCCGCAAGGCACCCGTCGGCATCGAGGCCGGAGGGGGCGAGGCGGCCGTCGCCGGCACACAGGGAGGAGCGGGCGGCAACCTGCTGACCGCCGGCTCGCCCTCCTCGACCGAGGCCGCCGAGGTGAACCAGCGCATCGCCACCGCCCTCAAGGAGAATCCCCAAGAGGTCAAACGCCTCTTCCGCACGTGGGTCCAGCAGCACCAGCAGGGAGCCGCCTCGTGAACGCCGCCGGCGCCCGAAAAGCCGCTCTCCTTCTCCGCAATCTCGACCCGGACACCGCCGGCGAACTCCTCGGGGCTGCGCCTCCGGAAAGCGTCAAGCAGATCGCGACCGAACTGGCCTCCCTGGGCGCCGCCGGCCAGGCGGACGGCGGGTCGGACCCGGCCGCCGAGTTCCTCGGCCTTCTGGGGGGTGGCGGCCGGCGCGACCTTCAGTCCTTCGTTCGCGACGTCGTCGCCGGCGCCGTGGGACGGGAAAAGAGCAAGGAAATCCTCGGCGAGGTCGATCGCCTCGTCAAAGGCCGCGACCCGTTCCTCCCCATCCGCCAGGCCGACGTTGCGCTGCTGGCCGAGGCGCTTCGCGGCCAGCATCCGCAGGCGGCGGCGCTGGTGCTGATGGAACTGGAGGCCGAGAAGAGCGCCGCCCTGATTCCGATGCTGGAGGAATCGGTCCGCAGCGAGGCCGTCAGCCGCATGATTCTCGGCCAGAGCGTGTCGCCGGAGGCCCGTGGGCGGGTGGCGGCCATGATTCGCGACCGGCTCCAGGACCTGGCGTCCCGCAGCGAGACGCCGGCCGCCACGGCCGCCGCCGGGACGCCGGACGCCCGCCTCCGCCGGGTGGCCCTGCTGATGCGCCGCCTCCGGCGGGACCTGCGCGACAGTCTCCTGGAGATCATCAAACGCCGCAATCCCGACGAGGCCCGCCGGGTCCTGGACCTGATGGTCACCTGGGAGGACCTGCCGGTCCTCTCCGACGCCAGCCTCCAGGACATCCTCCGCACCATGGATGCCGGCGGGCTCGCCCTGGCTCTGCACGGCGCTGAGGAAGCCATCGCCCGGAAGATTCGGAGCAATATCTCCGAGCGGGCCGCCGCCATGGTCGAGGAAGAGATCTCCCTGATGCGCCGGCCCAAGGAGGAAGACATCGAGGCCGCCCGCGAGAAGATCCTGAACGAGCTCCGGCAACTCAATGCCGCCGGCGAACTGACCTTCGAGGAAAAGGCCGGCCATGCCTGACCCGCTCCGCGTCACGCTGCCCGCGCCGCCCGCCGCCGTCCGGGTGGTCCCCGGCCCCGGCCGTCCGTCCGCGGAGGGGGCCTCGCCCTCCGGTCCGGGGCCCGACGGCGAGGCCGACCCGGACGCCGCGCTCGAGGCCGAGCGCCGGGCCCTGGAAGCCGAACGGGCTGCCCTGGCCGGTGCCCGCGCCGCCCTCGAGTCCGCCGTCGCCCATGTCGCCGACCTCCAGGGCGGCCTCCTTGCCGAGGCCGAGGACCAACTGCTGGACTTGGCCGTCGAGATCGCCCGCAAGATCATCGCGCAGGAGATTGCGGCCGGGCGGTGCGACATCGAGCCGATCGTCCGCCAGGCCCTTGAGCGCGCCCCGCCCAAGCGCGAGTGCGTCGTTCACCTGCATCCGGACGACCTGGCCGCCCTCGAAAGGGGCGGCGAGGGCGGGGCGGACCTCGCGCACCTGCGGCTGGAGGCCGACCCGTCGGTCGGCCGGGGCGAGTGCATCGTCGAAACCGCCGAGGGAACCGTCGAGGCCCGGACCGACGACCGCCTCCGCCGGGTCCGCGCCGCCATGAAACCGCCCGAATCGCAGGTCGATTCGCCATGACCGCCATCGACTGGGACCGGTACCGCCACCGCGCCCGAGAGGCCGAGCCCCTCGTCTGCCGCGGACGCGTCGTCCGCGTCACGGGGTTGACCGTGGAGTCGTAGGGCCCGCCGGTCGGCACGGGCCGGCTGTGCGACATCCACCTGGCCGACGGCCGGTGCGTCGGCGCCGAGGTCGTCGGCTTCCACCACGCGCACCGTGTGCTCCTGCCGCTGGAACCGGTCGACGGCATCGCGCCGGACGACGCGGTCGTCTCGCGGAGCCGGCCGAGGACCATCCGCCTGGGCCCCGAGGTCCTGGGGCGGATCCTGGACGGCCTGGGCCGGCCGATCGACGGCCGGGGCCCCCTCCGGGGACTTGACGTCCGGCCGGTGGAGGGGGCGAGTCCCCCGCCGCTTAGCCGCCGGCCCATCACCGAGCCCCTGCCGCTGGGCATCCGTGTCTTCGACGGGGTGCTGACCTGCGGCAAGGGGCAGCGGATGGGCATCTTCTCGGGCAGCGGCGTGGGCAAGAGCACGCTGCTGGGCGAGATCGCCCGCGGCTCCGACGCCGACGTCAACGTGCTGGCCCTTGTGGGCGAGCGGGGACGCGAGGTCCGCCAGTTCCTGGAGCAATGTCTTGGCCGGGAGGGCCTCTCGCGCAGCGTCGTCGTGGTCGCCACCAGCGACGCCGCCCCCATCCAGTGCGTCAAGGCGGCCTCGCTGGCCATCGCCGTCGCCGAGTACTTCCGCGACCAAGGCCGGGACGTCCTGTTCATGATGGACTCGGTGACGCGGCTGGCCCAGGCGCAGCGCGAGATTGGCCTGGCCGCCGGCGAGCCCCCCACCACCAAGGGCTACTGCCCCAGCGTCTTCAGCCTCCTGCCGCGGCTGACCGAGCGGCTCGGGTCGGCCGAGGTCGGCTCCATCACCGGCCTCATCACCGTCCTGGTCGAGGCGGATGACATGAACGACCCCGTGGCCGACTGCATGCGGTCGCTGCTGGACGGCCACGTGGTCCTCGCGCGTCGGCTGGCGGAACTGGGCCACTACCCGGCGGTGGACATCCTCCAGAGCATCAGCCGACTCATGGACGCCTGCACCACCGCCGAGCACGCCCAGGCGGCTCGCAAACTCCGCGCCATCTACGCCACTTACCAAGGGGCCGAGGACCTTATCAACATCGGCGCCTTCAAGCCGGGCTCGAACCCGCGGATCGACTCCGCCGTGGGCCTTATCGACCGCGTCAACGCGTTCCTGGTGCAGCCGCTCGGCACGCGGTCGACGCTGGCGGAGACGGTCCGTCGCCTGGTGGAGATCACGCAGTCCTGGGACCACCTGATGCCGTCGGACGAGGAGACCGGCCGGCCGGCCGCCGACGGGAGTCAGACGCCGTGAAACGCTTCACGTGGAGGCTCGACCGTGTCTACGAGGTCACGCAACAGCGGCAGCGCGGGCTGCGAAGTGAGTTGTTCATGCTGGCCCAGCAGATCGCGCGGGTCCACGAGGCGATCCTGTATCGGCGGACCCGTCTGCGGGGGCTGCTGGAGGACATGGCCGACCGCTCCCTACCCGACCGTATGGCCGAGCAGGCCGTCTTCATGCAGTTCGTCGGGGTGGAGGAAGAGGCGATGCGGCGGCTGTCGGCCCGCCGGGCCGATCTCGAAGCCACACGGGCCGAGACCCATCGCCGGTTCATCCAGGTCCGGGCCACCTGCAAGAGGCTCGAGCGCCTTCGCGAGGAGGCGTACCGGCAATACGTGCGGGAGGTGGCCCGGGAAGAACAGAAACGGCTCGACGAATCCGCCCACGTGGCCCATGCCCGGCGGGGAGAACGGCAGCCGGAAAACGTGTGCCAGCGCGGCGTGTCTCTGTAACCGTCGCGAGACCATGTAGCGGGCGGGTCTGCCAGGGAGGCTGCTTTCCCGCCCTGAGGAAACGAGGAGCAGACCATGGCCAGCGGCAAGTTCGCGATCCTGATCCTGATAGGGCTGGCGACGGCGACGTTCGGCGTCTCCTACGGCCTGAGCCTCTGGCTGGGGTCCACCGCGGACTCCGCCGCCGGCGCGGCCGAAAAGGCGGTCCCCGCCGAGGGCAAGGCGGATGCCGGCAAGGACGAGGCCCCGCCCCCAATGCCGACCGCCCACCTCGGGGAGAAGCATCTCCTGGCACTGGTGCGGCAGGTCCGGGCCAAACTCGACGAGTGCCGCCAGCGCGAGAAGGCCCTGGCGGCCCATCAGCGTCGGCTCCAGGTGGCCCGGGAGGACCTGCGGAAGGAAGCCCGGCGCCTGGAGACGCTACGGTCCCGTCTCGCCGCCGCCGCCGCCGGTCTCAAGGAGAGCCGGGCCGCCCTGGAAAAGAGCCGCCTGGCCGTCCGCGAGGACGAGCAGCGCAACCTCAAGCACACCGCCGAAATCTACGACAGCATGGAAAGCCGGGCCGCCGCCGACATTATCCAGAGTATGTGCAAGAATCAGCAGGAGGAGGACGCGGCCAAGATTCTCCACTTCATGAAGGAACGGTCGGTCGCCAAACTCCTGGCCGCCATTGATGACCGCGGCCTCGTGGCCGACTTGTGCCGGAAGATGAAACGCATCCGGGAACCGGAATCCGGGGAGTGATGCCGTGGATCTTGCCACCGTCATCGGGATGCTGGCCGGCTTCGGACTGATCGTGACTGCGATCGTCTCGGGCGGCGGCGCCGCCATGTTCTTCAACATTCCGGGGGCGATGATCGTGGTGGGGGGGATGGTCTCGGCCACGCTCATCCACTTCTCGCTGGGGCGCGTGCTGCGGATTTTCTCCGTGGCCAAGAAGACCCTGTTCGACCAACTCCGTCCCGAGCAGGAGGTCATCCAGCAGATGGTCGACTACGCCGCCATCAGCCGACGTGACGGCGCCCTGGCGCTGGAGCAGCAGATGGCCGATGTCTCTGACCCGTTCCTCATCAAGGGCCTCCAGATGCTCATCGACGGCCAGGAAGAGGAGACGCTTCATCAGCAACTCACCATCGAGGTGCAGTATCTGCAGGAGCGGCACGCGGACGGCAAGAAGATCCTGGAGTTCATGGGGGCCAGCGCGCCGGCGTTCGGCATGATCGGGACGCTCATCGGCCTGGTCCAGATGCTCCAGTCGCTGGACTCGCCCGACTCCATCGGCCTTGGCATGGCCACCGCTCTCATTACCACCTTCTACGGGGCGTTGCTGGCGAACCTCGTCTTCAATCCGCTGGCCGGCAAACTCGGCCTCCGCTCCAAAAAGGAGACCCTCCAGAAGGAAATGATGACCGAGGGCCTTCTGGCCGTCGCCCGCGGCGAAAGCCCCACCGCTGTCCGCGAACGCATGCAGGCCTACGTCTCCGCCAAGCAGCGCGAAGAGGTGAAGCCCAATGTCTAAACGCGACCGTCCAGAATCCGAATCCGGCGACAGCAATGGCTGGATGGTCACCTTCAGCGACTGCATGACGCTGCTGCTCTGTTTCTTCGTCATGCTTCTGTCGTTCTCCTCGTTCGACCCGAAGGAACTGTCTCACGTCCTCGAGGGCTTCGAGCAGGCCTCCCGGAGCTCGGCCTTGTTTGCAAGGAGGCGGCCGCCCACGGAATCGTATCTGCCGGAGGTGGAGTCGGTCGTCGACCGGACCGAAGAGGGGTCCGAGACGCCGACCTTCGACCGCCTCTCGGCCACGCAGGCCCCCCGGCCGCCGGAGGACCCCCTCTCCGGCGACGCCTACCGCGACCGCCGGGTTCTCCGCATTCCCAGCGACCTGCTCTTCTGGGGCCGGGGCGCCGCCCTGAAGCCGGACGCTTCACAGGTCCTGACCGGCGTGGCCCGGTTCCTTCGCCTCATGCCCTGCCGCGCCGTCATCCGCGAGATTCCCGGCCCCGGCCGGACGCCGGAGACGTCCCTCCACCGCGCCGTGGCGGTCATGCGGCACTTCACGGAGACCGAGGGTCTGCCGGCCGGGCGGTTCGTCGTCTCCTCGGCCGGTCCCGCCCCGGAGGAGTCAGCCGAGGGGGGGATCCTTCGCATCGACATGCTCAATCGCGAGGTGTACCCGTGAGGCTCAACCGTCGCCGGCCGAAAGAGGAACAGCAGGGCACGCCCGCCTGGCTCATCTCGTTCACCGATATGATTACGCTGCTGCTCTCCTTTTTCATCCTGCTCCAGGCGTTTGCGGAGACGCAGGACCCGGAACTGTTTTATCGCGGCCAGGGAGGCTTCAAGCGGGCTATCCAGGGCTTCGGCGTGCCGGACTGGCTGTGGGGCAAGCGCGACGCCCCACGCCGGGATTTCATGCTTCGCAAGTACCCCGTGGAGGAGGCCCCGGAGACTCTCGACCGCCGACGCATCATCGACGCCGACGACGAGGAGATCCGGCGCGTCTTCGAGGACCTCCGCCGACTCCACCGGATGCAGGCCTCCGACTACACCGGCCCGCCCGCCCGCCTGCTGGCCACGCCCATTGCCTTTGCCCCGGGCAAAGCCCGTCTCCCGGCCGCCGGTCGCGAGTATCTGGCCGATGTCGCCGGTGAACTCCGAGGCCGGTCCGGGGCGCCCCTGATCTACGTCATCGGCCTGGCCCCCGACGCCGCCGACCGCCCCGACCGCTGGGCCCTCTCGGCCCGCCGCGCCGCCGCTGTCCGGGCCTGTCTCCGCAACCACCTTCCGAAACGCTTAAGAGAGCAGGGGGGGTGTGTCGATTCCTGGGGCGCGGGCGCCGGGCCCGATCTCGAGGTTCCGCAAACCGGTCCCCACCGGACGTTCATCGTGCTGGCCATGATGCAGGCGCCCCCGAAGGAGCCCTAGCCATGCCTGATGCCGAAACCGACAATCCGCCGCAGGGCGAGGCCCCCGGCGCCCCGCCGACCGAGGACGCCGGCCGGGAGTCCGCCGGCGACGCCGCCACCCCGTCCCGCAAGGGGGGCAAACGCTTCCTCATCCTTTGCGCCGGCGTGGCGCTCGCGGCCGGCGGCGCGGGCTACGCCGTCGCCGTCTTCACCGGGGACGAGTCCCCCCTTGCGCCGGCCTCCGCCCAGGCCCAAGAGGACGAGACCCCCGGCCCCGAGGTGGTGAAGCCCCCGGCCGACGCCGTCCCGCCCGGCAAACCGGACGAGGAGACCGTGGCCTACGCCTACAAGGATTTGGAGCCCATCACCGTCAACCTCGACGAACCGCGCCTGGCCCGGTACGTTCGGGCGACCATCACGCTGGCCATCCCGCAGGAGCACTTCCAGGCCGGCTCCACCCGCATCGACGCCGAAACCCGCGTCCTCCGCGATTGGCTTACCGTGTACCTGACCAGCCTGACGCTGGAGGACGTCCGCGGGCCGGCCAACCTCAACCGCATCCGTCGGGAAATTCTCGACGCCTTCAACCAGGAACTCTGGCCCGAGGGCAAACCGCTGATTCGCAAGGTCCTGTTCAAGGAATTCGCCGTCAAATGACCGCCAAGCCCCGCTGCGCCACCCCTGCGGCTCTCGACCGGCTCCGTGTGGCGGCCCGGCGCCTGGGGCCGCCGCCCGAGGCGCACGCCGACGTGACCGACTACGACTGGTCCCGTCCGCACCGTTTCACGGTGGCGGAACACCGTCGGCTGGGCGGGTTCGCCCGTCGACTCCAGCAGGGTCTCGGCACCGCCCTTGCTCACGTGCTCCGGACGGGCGCCGGCCTGGCGGTCGAGGGGCCGGAGGAGTGCTACCCGTCGGCCGTGGAGGCCGATGCCGCCTGCTATGTCCCGATCCGCGACGCCGGCGGACAGCCGTGCGGGGCGTTCCGGTTCCCGACCCCGCTGGCGGCGGCGTGGGTGGAGCGTCTGCTCGGCGGCACGCCCTCGGCCCGGACGGGCGGGGCCGGCCTCTCGGCCCTGGAGGCCGGCCTCCTGCTGGATATTGCCTCCTGGATGGTCAAGGCCGTCTCCGAAACCGCCTCCCACGCCGGCACCCCCGAGATTCAACACGAGCCCACCGTCACCGGATGGGCCGAGGCCCTGCCGACCGATGACGCCACGGAACTCTGCCGATTCGTCTTCCGCGAGGTCGATGCTGCCGCCGGCGACGCAAACCGACCCGACCGACCTGCCGAAAGCGACGACGCGCCCGGCGAGGCCGATGTCGATACGTCCCCGGAGGCCGACGTCGACACGTCCCCGGAGGCCGACGCGGACGAGGCCACGGACGAGTCGTCCTCGGCCGAGGCCGCCGGCGCCGAGTCCACCGCGCCGGCCGGCGAGGGCGGGACCGAGGCGCCGCCCTCGGCGGCCCTGCTGCTGACGAGCCGCTTCCTCCAGCCGCTCGCCGAGGCCGACCCGGCCGCCCGGCCCGCCGCGATTGATCCCGAGACGTTCTCCCGCCGCCTTCATGCCCGTCTTGAGATGGTGCCCGTCACGGTGCGGGCCCGTTTGGGCGCCGCCTCCATCCCGCTGGGCGATTTTCTCGGTCTGGAGACCGGCGACGTCGTGCTCCTGGACCGGGATCGCGGCGAACCGATCGACCTGACCGTGGACGGCCAGGTCATCCTGCGGGCCCGGCCGGCCACCTCGGCCGGACAGTACGCCGTCGAGATTCAGGACCTCCGCCGGCACCCGAGACTCGAACTGGCCACCTGAACGCAAACCCTCACGGGAGGGACATGGAAGGAGTCACCCGATGACCCAGAGCGCCACCCATGCCGAACCCGCTGCCGACGCCGCCGGCGAGGCCGCCGACGCCGTCGCTGTCCAGGACGCGGCCCTGAACGAGGTCCCCGAACGCCGGAACACCCAGGGCACCGGCAAGATTGACCTTCTGTTGGAGACGACCGTGGACGTGTCGGCCACGCTCGGCTCGGTCAAGATGCCCATCGGCGAGCTGCTGCGGATGGGGGCCGGCTCGGTCGTCCCCCTGGACCGGGAGGCCGGCCGGCCCGTGGATCTGTTGCTGAACGGCATCCCCTTTGCCAAGGGGCACCTCGTGGTCGTCGGGGACCGGCTGGGGGTCCGCCTGACCGAGGTCGAATCGGTCGGAGAGGCCGACGACGCTCCGGCTGGGGAGGCCGGGGCGCCCGAGGGCGGGTAACCCCCCGTGCATTCGGCGCGGCGGCCTTCCCAGGCTGCCGCGCGACAACCGGCGCGTCTTCGTGGTAGCGCGGCGGGCAGTCCTGCCCGCCGCGAATGAGGCGCGGTGCCAAGGACTGGACACCGCGCAAAGGCTGCGCCAGGCACGCCTTCCCTCGCCGCGGTGTCAATTTTTTGGGCGCCGTCCGGTTCTTGGGTGCCCGCGGCCACCGGAACCCCCATTTTCAGGCCGCCAGGGCCGAATTCACGTTTGGCACACCGTGTGCACTCATGGCCGACAGCGCACCCTCTCTACGGCCGGAGCACGCCATGACGCTCAAGAACCTGCGGCCGATGGTCCTGCTGGCGGCGGCCCTGCTGGCGGCGGTCTCGGCACCCGCGGCAGCCGATGCCACCGACCGCGCGGGGGGGCTCTGGAGCCGCTCCGGAGCCGATCCGGATGCCGCCGATTCCGCCGCCCCCGCCCCCGATTCTTCCTCTTCCCCCGGCAAGGAGACGCAATCGGCCGAGGAGCACCCCTCCGAGGGTCCCCTCTTTGAGCAGGACGAATCGTCCGAGACGACGGGCCTGCTGGGTCACTCGGTGGCCGCGGTCCTGATTATCCTGGTGCTGGGCGCGGCCGCGGTGTTCGTGGTCAAGCGGCTGCTGCCGCGGCTCGGCATCTCGCAGGGCCGACGGATCAGCGTCCTGGAGACGGTGTACCTGGGTCCGCGGAAAAGCCTGCACATGGTCCAGGTGGGAGACCGGACGCTGCTGGTCTCCGGCACGCGTGAGCGTCTGGCCCTGCTGGCGGACGTGACGGACGCCGTCCCGCCGGAGGAGTCGGCGCCGTTGCCCGGCGGGAAGGGACCGGCGTCGCGCTTCCGGATTCCCGAGATGGACGGGGAGAACGGCTGATGAGTGGGAGATGTGGCATCGCCCCGGCCGGCGCGCTCGTTGCCGTGCTTCTCGCCGCAGCGCCGGCCGGGGCCGCCCGGCCGGCCGAGGGACCGACGATGCCGGCGGTCCCGGCCCCAGCGCTGGCGGCCGGCGAGGACGCCTCCCCGCAGACCCCGGCCGAGCAGGGCGGCGCCTTGCCGGAACTCGGCGACGTCCTCCGGGCCGTCAACAAGGTCACCAGCGAGGAGGACGCCGGCGGCGACTGGTCCGCCCCGGTGAAGTTGGCGGTGGTGTTCACGGGACTGGCGCTGGTGCCGGCGGGCCTGGTGATGATGACGAGTTTCACGCGGATCGTGATCGTGCTCTCGTTCGTGCGGCGGGCGCTGACGACGCAGAACATCCCGCCGAACGTTGCGATCATCGGGCTGGCGGTGTTCCTGACGCTGTTCGTGATGGCGCCGACGTTCACGCAGTTGAACGAGGCGGTCTTCCAGCCGTACCTGGCGGGCGAGGTGCCGTTCCAGGCGGCCATGGACCGCGGGTTTACGGTGATCAAGCGGTTCATGATTCGCCAGACCGGCGAGGACGATCTGGTGATGTTCCTGGACTTCGCCGGCGCCCGGCCCCCCGAGTCGCCGGACGCCGTGCCGATGCACGTGGCGATCCCGGCGTTCGCGGTCAGCGAGTTCCGGACGGCGTTCGAGATGGGGTGTCTGCTGTTCATCCCGTTCCTGCTGATCGACCTGGTGATCGCGGGCATCCTGCTGTCGGCCGGCATGATGATGCTGCCGCCCATCATCGTCAGCCTGCCGTTCAAGATCATCCTGTTCGTCCTGGTGGACGGGTGGGCGCTGCTGACGCACAGCCTGGTGACGAGTTTCTACTGACGGGCGGAGGCGCGGTGGGTCTCCGGCCCCACCGCGCTGTGACGCCACGCGCGGCGCCCCAGCCGCGACCGTAAGGTCGCGGGTACTTTGGCGCGGCAGGTGCGGAGACCCGCCGCGCAGGAAACACACGTTGAACAAGGAGTTGCCCCATGGACGCCGACCTGGTGCTGTACCTCGGCCGACGGGCGCTGGAGACGGCGCTGCTGGTGGCCGCCCCCGTCCTGGCGGTGGCGATGCTTACGGGCGTCCTGGTGGCCATGCTCCAGGCCGTCACGAGCGTGCGGGATATGACCCTCAGCATGGCGCCGAAACTGGCGGCAGTGGGAGTCACGCTGCTGGTGACGGCCGGGTGGTCGCTTCAGGTGGTGGTGGAGTTCGCGCACGAGGTCTTCTCGCATGTCCACACGATGGGACCCTGACCGTGGAAGCGCTCGGCCGGATGGTCGTCCCGGTGGTGCTCGTGCTGGCACGGGTATCGGGCTTCGTGGCCGCCCTGCCCGTGTTCGGGTGGCGTTCGGCGCCGCTGCGGGTGAAGGCGGGGCTGGCGCTGGTGCTGACGCTGGTGTTCGCCTGGGTGCTGCCGGTGGAGGCGTCGCTGGCGGCATCGGCCTGGCCGGCCGTGGCGCTGCTGGTGGTGCGGGAGGCGCTGACAGGCGCGGGTCTGGGCTTGGCGGTGGCGGTGGTGTTCGCGTCGGTGCGGCAGGCGGGGATGATTATCAAGCGGCAGATGGGGCTGGCGGTGGCCCGCGAGGTCAATCCGATGACGGGCGAGCAGTCGCAGCCGGTCGGCATGCTGATGGAGATGTGCTTCACGGTCTTCTTTCTGGCGGCGGGGGGGCACCGGCTGATGCTGCGGCTGATGGCCCGGAGTTGGGAGGTCTTTCCGGTCGGCCGATGGCCGGAGACTGCCGCCGTTGCCGAGGCCATCCTCGATGCCGGGCTGGCCATGCTGCTGTTTGCGCTTCGGCTGGCGGCGCCGATGGTGGCGGCATTTCTGGTGCTGGCGGTGGTGCTGGCGATCCTGGCCCGCATCCTGCCGGAGATGAACCTCCTGATTGCCAGCCTGCCGCTGCGGATCGGGCTGGGGCTGTTCATGGCGGCCGCCATCCTGCCGTCCGTCCAGGGCTTCACGAGCGAACTGGGCGATTGGCTCAACCGGTTCCTCGCCCCGTAGGAAGGCTGCATGCCCGAGTCCGCCGCCAACAAGACCGAGCCGCCCACCCCGGAACGCCTGAAGAAGGCGAAGGAGGAGGGCAAGGTCCCCACCAGCCAGGAACTGCCCCTGGCGTTGACGCTCGGCATGCTGCTGGTGGCGGTCACGTTTTCGGCCGAGAACCTCTGGAAATGGTTCAGCAAGCAGATGGTGGCGGGCTTCACGGCGGCCGCCTCCCCCGGGCTGGACGTGGGCACGGCGGCCGACCTGCTGGCCGGCAAGGGCTGGGCCGTCCTGGCCCTCGTCGCCCCGTTCATGGTGGCGATCACCACGGCCGGCATCGCCAGCGGGCTGCTGGTGAGCGGCTGGGTCTTCGCCCCCAAGGCCGTCCATCCCAAGCCCCAGGCCCTCAACCCGGTGGAGGGGGTGAAGCGGCTCTTCTCGGCCCGGTCGGTGATGCGGCTGCTGGCGGCGTGGGCGAAACTGGGCGTCATGGTCGCCATCGCCCTGACGTACCTTCGCGGCCGGATGGACCAGTTCCTGGCGCTGACGTGGGCCTCGCCCATCGCCTCGCTGGCGGTCATCATGGAGGTGGTCTTCGGGCTGGTGGCCCGGTTCGTGGCCGGCATGGTTGTCATCGCCATCCTCGACGTCCTGTATCAGAAGTGGCAGCACCGCAAGGACCTGCGGATGACGAAGCAGGAAATCAAGGAAGAACGTCGGCAGCACGAGGCCTCGCCGGAGGTCCGCGGCAGGCTCCGCCGCATGCAGATGGAGATGGTCCGCAAGCGGATGCTCCACGAGGTGCCCCGGGCCGACGTCGTCCTCGTGAACCCGACGCACGTGGCGGTGGCCCTGGCGTACGAGGCCGAGTCGATGGCCGCCCCCCACGTCGCCGCCAAGGGCGCCGAGGACCTGGCCGAACGCATCCGCGAAATCGCCCGGGCCCACGGCGTGCCGATCCTGCACCGGCCGGAACTGGCCCGGACCATCTACCGGACCGTGGAGGCCGGCGAGCCGATTCCGGAGCCGCTCTACGTCGCGGTGGCCGAGGTCCTCGCCCTCATTTATCGCATGCGCCGCGAGCGGACCGGAGACGGTTGACGACAGTTAGCCGACGGGCCCGCCAACAAGACGGGTAAACTTGCCCGGCGCGTGCCTTCAGGCAAGACGAAGCCGCCGAGCAGCGTCAAGCAGCATCGTCATGGCGAAAACCACGCCCAACGCAACCGGCATCGACACCGCCCGGGGCGGCCTCGGCCGACTCCTCGCCCACAACGACGTCCTGTTCGCCTGCGGCCTGGCGATGGTCCTGGCCACCCTGCTCATCCCCCTGCCCACGTTCCTGCTGGACCTGCTGCTGGCCTCGAGCATCGCCATCGCGGTCGGCACGATGATCGTGGTCCTCTCCACGCGGGAATCGGTGGAACTCTCGACCTTCCCCTCGCTGCTGCTGTTCCTGACGCTGTTCCGCCTGTCGCTGAACGTGGCGTCCACACGGCTGATTCTGATGCAGGGCGACGCCGGCCGCATCATCCAGACGTTCGGCCAGTTCGTGGCGGGGGGCAGCCTGACCATCGGCCTGGTGGTCTTTCTCATCCTCGTCATCATCCAGTTCATCGTCATCACCAAGGGGGCGGAGCGCATCAGCGAGGTCGCCGCCCGTTTCAACCTGGACGCCATGCCCGGCAAACAGATGAGCATCGACGCCGACCTCAACGCCGGCCTCATCCACGAGGAGGACGCCAAGCACCGCCGGGAGAAAATCGTACGCGAAAGCGAGTTCTACGGCGCCATGGACGGCGCCAGCAAGTTCATCCGCGGCGACGCCATTGCCGGCCTGGTCATCACGGCCGTCAACCTCGTCGGCGGCATCATCATCGGGCTGACGCGCGGCATGACGATGGTCCAGAGCGCCGAGACGTACTCGATTCTGGCCATCGGCGACGGCCTGGTCAGCCAGATTCCCGCCGTCGTCATCTCCACCTCGGCGGGGTTTCTCATCTCGAAGACCTCCACCCTGGAGAGCCTCAGCCACGACCTGCTCCGGCAGATGCTGGCCCGGAGCCGGCCCATCGGCATCGCCGCCTTCCTCTTCGGCGCCATGATTTTCGTGCCGGGCTTCCCCAAGGTGCCTTTCGTCGTCCTCTCGCTGGGGGCGGGGCTGCTGGCCCGGGCCCTTCGGCAGCGGGAACGCCGGGCCGAGACCGAATCCGAAGAGGCCCAGCCCGCCGAGCCCGCCGACGAGACGCCCGTCGAGGCCATGCTGGAGGTCGACCGCGTGGCCGTCCAGGTCGGGGCGCGCCTCATCCGCGTGGTGGACCCGCGGCGCAAGGACAGCGTCTTCCACCGCATCGGGCCGCTGCGGAAGCGGTTCGCCCAGGAGTTCGGCATCATCCTGCCCCTGGTGCGCCTTCGGGACCAGATGGCCCTGGACCCGAACACCTACCAGATCCGCATCCACGGGCACGTCGTCGCCCGGGGACGGCTGGAGCCCGAGCGGTTCCTCGCCATGGACCCCGGCACCGTGACCCAGCCCGTCAAGGGCCGGACCACGACCGAACCGGTCTTCAACCTGCCCGCCATCTGGATCGCCCCGGACCAGAAGGCCGAGGCCGAGGCCGCCGGCTACACCGTCGTCGACCCGGAGAGCGTCCTGGTCACGCACCTGTCGGAGACGCTCCGCAAGCACGCCCACGAGATTCTCTCCCGCGACGACACCCAGACCCTGGTCGACCGGCTTCGGGAGCGGGCGCCCACGCTGGTGGGCGGCGTGGTGGGCGAGGCGGTGCCCCTGGGCCTCTTGCACCGCGTGCTCCAGAACCTGCTTGCCGACGGCATTCCAATCCGCAACCTTGCCCGCATCATCGAGACGCTCGGCGACCATGCCGCCGGCACCAAGGACCCCGCCGTCCTGACCGAACTCGTGCGCAAGGCCCTGGCCCGGACGATCAGCGAGCGGCACAGCGGGGAGGACGGCACGGTGCGGGCCATCGTCCTCCAGCCGAACCTGGAGTATGAACTGCGGGGCCTGCTCCAGCAGGAGGGGGGGAGCGAGTCGCTGGCCCTTCCGCCCGACCGGGCCCTGGACCTCTCACGCCGCATCGGACAGGCCTGGCGCCAGGCGATGGCCGACGGACACGATAAGGCCGTCCTCCTGTGCGACTACCGCCTCCGACCGCACCTGGCCGCCATGCTCGCCCGCCGGCTGCCCGACCTGCCGATCCTGGCCTACGACGAGATCGCGGTCGGCACCAACGTGGAGTCGGTCGCCACGGTCACGCCCGGCCAGGCGGGACCGGTGAACGCGTCGCCCGACCCGGCCGACGCCGCGCCGTTGGCTGCCGGGGCGCAAACGGCGGCCGGATAACGCACAGTGAGCCGCCGGGCCCGCCACAGGCGGGTAAACTTGCCCGGCGCCTCGGGAGAACGGAAAGAACCCGACCCCATGCGAGCCACCGCCGTCACCGCCGCCGTCGTCGCCTTCTTCGTCCTTGCGGGCGTGGGCGCCGCTTCCGGCGTGCCGCCGATGGTCTGCGGCCTGCGGGCGGTGGTCGGGGCCGGCGTCGCCTACGTCCTGACCCTGGTCGCCGGGCGGGTCCTCGTCCGCATCCTGGTGGACCTGATGACCGGCCGGGGGAAACCACCGAACCCGTCTGAGGAACGCACCCGGTGAACGCGCCAACCGAACCGACCGTCTCGGACGCCCCCGCCGCCAAGGCCCAGAGCCAGGCCCGGGAGGCCTACGCGGAGGGCGCCGCCAAGGCGCGACAGGACCAGCGCATCCTCGACCACCTGCCGCTCGTACGCCACATCGTCGGGAAGGTGACGGCGAACCTGCGGCGGCCGGTCGAGACGGAAGACCTGATCTCGGCCGGCACGGTCGGCCTGGTCCGGGCCGCCCACGCCTACAACCCCGACAAGCACGCCGAGTTCAAGACGTACGCCTACATCCGCGTCCGCGGCGCGGTCATCGACGAACTCCGCAGCCGCTCCTTCGCCTCCACGGGGGTCCACCGGCAGATCCGGAAGATCCGCCAGGCCTACCGCGCTCTCCTCGCCGAGACGGCCGGCGTGCCGGACGACGCCCAGATCGCCGACCGGGCCGGCCTCTCGCTCCAGGCCTACTACCGGACGGTGGAGGAGGCCCGTCGGCAGCACTTCCTCTCGATCCACGGCCTGGACGAGGAAAGCCCGTGCTTGGCCAACCTCATCCCGGCCGAGTCCGCCACGCCCGAACACCAGGCCCAGAAACGCGAGATGATCCGCCGACTCACCGCCGCCATCCAGGACCTCCCCGAACGCGACCGCCACGTCGTCCTGCTTTACTACCAGCGCGACCTGACCATGAAGGAGGTCGCTGAGACGCTCGGCGTGACCGAGTCGCGCGTCAGCCAGGTCCACGCCGGCGCCCTGTTCCGCCTGTCCATGAAACTCCAGGAGGACGCCCCATGACTGCTTCGTCCGAGTGGTCCGTGCCCCGGGCCGACCGGAGCGGGGAGGTGCACGAGACCGCTCCCGTCGCCCACCAGGACAAACGATTCCCCCGCCGACCGGGCGCCGGAAACCGTCGTCGGCGGGACCAGGGCAAACCCGGGTTCCCCGGGGACGCCTCCGCCGAGGCCGACGACGCCCCCGAAGCCCACCGCGCCGAAGCCGACGCCGATGATCGCAACGCCGGCCGGACTGATTCGGACGGCGAGGACCACGTGATCGACACCCTCGCCTGAGGGGTGATAACGGGAAAGGAATCGCCGACCATGCCCGCAAACGCCGCCGGAGTCATCAAGAAAGACCGTGTCCGGCGGGTCCCGCCGGACCCGGCTGCCGGTGTGTCCTCCGCAGGGGCAGGCCCGGCGCCGGCCGGCGAGGCACAGGTCCGTCTCCTCCGGAAAGAAGCCGACCATGGCCTTCTGGAGGTCTGTTGTCCGTGCGGCAACGTCATCCGTATCCAGTGTCGATGGGAGGTCCCCCCGGCCGGCGGGAAGCCCGCCCCCGCCGGGGACACCGACGCTCCCCAACCGAACAAGGAGGCAACCCAATGACGCGCTTCGTATCCGTCCCGTTAATCATGGCCGTGGCCCTGGGCGGTTGCTCCCTCTTCCAAAGGGACGAGGACCCGGCCTCCGTCCGCCCCGAACCGACCGACCAGGCCGCCTACCTGAAGGAGACGGCCGTGGAACCGGACGCCAAGGCGGCCTCGGACACGGCGGTGGAGAACGCGCTGGCCTGGAGCGAGAAGTACGCCCGGGCGGTCGAACAACTCGCCCGCCGGCAGGAAGAAAACCGCAAACTCGCCGAGAAGAACCGGAACCTCCAGGACGAGATCGCCTCCCTCCAGGGTGAACTCGACCAGACCCGCCAGGAACTGACCGAGGCCAACGACCTCCTCATCGACGTCCGTCGAGCCAACGAGGAGTGGAAGCAGAGCGTCCTCGGCTACCGCGACGAGATGCGCAAGGCCCACGGCGCCGAACTCGAGGCCCTCCACAAGGTGCTCCGCCTGCTCGGCGGCGAGGTGCCCGACTCGGCGCCCACCGCCGGCTCCGACGAGGCGCCGGAGGCCGGCGCCGGTTCGGCCAAGACGCCCGCGCCCGCCCAGGCCAGGGCCGACGCCGGGGCCGAGGCGCCGAACGAGGCCGCGCCCGCTTCGGAAGGAGACTCCGGTGCGTCCACCGAATGAGCGAATCGTACCGCGCGGCGGCTCTACTGAGCCGCCGCGCGCCACCGCTATCGCGCACTGGGTCGGGAGACCCACCGCGCTGGAAGCCCCACGCATTCCGCGCGACGGCGCGGCGGGTGCGGAGACCCGCCGCGCCCGAAGCGGCCTGGTCCTCCTGGCCGCCCTCCTCCTGGCCGGCTGCGCGGGCGAGCCCGGAAACCGGCTCGGCTATTACGTTGCCCCGCGGCGGGACCTCGTCCGCGTCCACCGCGTCGCCATGCTTCCGCTGGCGAACGAGAGCGACCACCCCGGCACGGAACACGGCCTCTCGGAGGAACTGTTCCGGGCCGTCCAGGCGTGCCGGCTGTTCCACGTCCGGCCGATGGAGCCGGCGACCGGGGCCCTGCCGACCGTCGGCAGCGACCCGTTCACCCTCGATGACCTGGCCCGCCTCCGACGGGCCCTCGGTACCGATGCCGTCCTCGCCGGGGCCGTCACCCGCTGGCAGCCGTACCCCCGGATGCAGACGGGGCTGTACCTTCGGCTGGTGGACCTCAGGAGCGGCAAGGTGCTCTGGGCAGTCGACCACGTCTGGGACGCCACCGACGAACACACCCAGCGGCGGATCCGCCGGTTCTTCCGCCGACGCATGGGCACCGGGAGCGACCCGTTCGGGTGGGAACTGGGGACCGTCAGTCCGCGGGCGTTCCAGAAGTTCGTCGCCCACGAGGTCGTCGAGACGCTGCCCGGCGACGCCGAAGGTCGCGACCGCGACGGGGGCCTGGCGCAGAACTTTAGAAAAAATCGGTGATGGGAAAGATTTTTTCTCAAGTTCCGGCCGAGACGCTCGACAATACCATTGCGAGAGCGGAGAGGCACGATGCATATTGAACCCACACAAGGCTTCGACGGTCCCGGTACGCCCGACGGTCCCCACCGCTCGCGGCAGGCGGAGCCGGTCCCGCCCGCCGGGCAGGGCAACCCGGCCGAGTCCCCGTCGCACGGGCAGGCCGTCCCCGCCTCCTACGTGGAGCAGGCGGCCGAAGCGGCGGCAGTCCGAACCGAGGCCGTAGCCGAAGCCCGTCGGCTCCTGGCCTCAGGGCAGTTGGATACGCCCGAGGCGGCGGAGGCGGCGGCCGAGACGATCCTGACACTGGGAATCTAATCCCAGGTACAAGATAGCCGGCCCTAAGGCGGTTCGGCCCCAGGACGTCGGGGCTGGACCGCCTTTCTGTTGTGCTTCGCCCGCCGCGCTTACATCGACCTCTGCTCGCGGTGGCCCTGCTGGGCCACCGCGAGCGAAATCCCAATCGTTCCGCGCGCTGGCTCTCCAGAGCCGCGGCGCCGGCCGAGAAGCGTGGTGGCCCAGGAGGGCCACCGCGCGGGCCCCCGGCCACGTTGCCCCGCCGAAGCGGGCGAGCCGGCGTGTCTCCGCCGTTTTTCTGCCGAATATCCTAAAGTCTCATGCCTCCCCTTCGATAATGGTATGTCGAAGCGAGCGGCCGCCCGGCCGCCATCGCTCACCCGTGTACGAGGTGTGGGCCGCTGGGGCTCGCACGGAGAGAACTTCGGTTTGGAAAGGGAGAGAGAATCATGCTTGCGATTAAGAACAACCTGATGGCGGAGAACGCAGCCCGCCACTTGGCCTCCTCGTACGATTCGCTGGCCAAGTCGGTGGAACGGCTCTCGTCCGGTCTGCGCATCAACAGCGCAGCGGACGACGCGGCCGGCCTGGCCGTCCGGGAACTCATGCGGGCGGACATCGCCGTCCTGAGGCAGGGGGCCAAGAACGCCCAGGACGGCATCAGCATGCTCCAGACCGCCGAGGGCGCCATGCAGGTCATCGACGAGGCCCTCGTCCGCATGAAGGAACTCGCCGAGCAGGCCGCCACCGGCACGTACACCGCCACGCAGCGCGGCCTGATGGACGACGAGTTCCAGGAGATGGCCAACGAGATCGACCGCATCGCCAAGGCCACCGAGTTCAACGGCACGACGCTGCTGGACAGCGCCAGCGGCTCGGTGGCGGTCCAGATCGGCGACGGGTCCACCTCCAACGTCGACTACATCAGCGTCAGCCTGGTCGACGTGACGAAATCCGGCCTGAGCGTGAGCAGCCTCGATATCTCGAGCGTCTCGGGCGCCCAGTCGGCGATGGCGGCGGTCGAGAGCGCCATCCAGGCCAAGGACAGCGCCCGCGCTTCCTTCGGCGCCAAGATGAACCGCCTGGATAACACCATCGACACCCTCAACGCCCAGGCGGAGAACCTGGCCACCGCCGAAAGCCGCATCTCCGACGTCGACGTCGCGAACGAGATGTCCGCCCTGACCCGCAACCAGGTGCTGGCCCAGGCGGGCGTCGCCATGCTGGCCCAAGCCAACACCATGCCGCAACTGGCCCTGTCGCTGCTGCAGTAACGCAGGGACGGGCCACGCGGAGGCGGCCTCGTCCGTCCTTCTTTCCCTCCGCGGCGAGACGAGGCCGCCTTCGCCTGAGGCGAAAGCGGGCCCACGCCCGGAGGGAGCACTGTGTCCACCATCAGTCTGCCCGGACTCCAGACCGGCATCGACACCCAGGCCATCGTCCAGCAACTTGTGGCCGCCTCCAGCGGCAGGCTGACGACGCTCCAGGCCCGCCAGGCCGAGTGGCAGGACAAGCAGGACGCGTTCGGCACGCTCCAGACCCGCCTCGCGTCCCTCCGGACCGCCCTCGAGGACATCCGCACCACCGCCGACCTGCGCGCCTACTCCGCCACCTCCAGCGACGCCGACCGCCTCACCCTCGACACCGGCCCCGGCGCCGGCGAGGGGGCCCACGAGGTCATCATCGACGGGCTCGCCGCCGCCGAACGCGAGGTCCACGACGGCCTCGCCGACCTCGACACTCTCGTCGGCGAGGGCACCCTGGCCTATACCTACAACGGCACCACGCGCTCCGTCCAGACCACTGCCGAGACCACACTCCAGGACCTTCGCGACCTCATCAACAACGACGCCGGCAACCCCGGCGTGACCGCCAGCATCCTGGAGTACGACGCCGGCGGCGACCAGGTTTATCACCTGGTTATCGGCGGCAACGACACCGGGGCCGACTACACCGTCTCCATCGAGGACGCCGAGACGACGCTGGACGGCACGGGCGGCACGGTGGACTTCCGCACCGCCACGTTCACCGAGACCCGCTCCGCCCAGGACGCCCGGGTCCGCGTGGACGGCTATCCCGACGGCGCCTGGATCACCCGCAGCACGAACACCATCACGGACATCCTGCCCGGCGTCACGCTGAACCTGCACGCCCCCACGGAAACGGGTGAGACCGTCCGCGTCAGCATCAACCGCGATACCGAGGGCCTCAAGGAGAAGGTCAACGCCTTCGTCCAGGCCTATAACGGCGTCACGGACTACGTCCAGGAGCAGACCGCCTACGACGAGGCCACCGGCACCGCCGGCATCCTCATGGGCGAATACACGACCACCACCATCCGCCAGCAGACCCGTCTACCCATCATCGAGGCCGCTCCCGGCTTCCTGGACGGCTCCGACGCCTACACTCTGGCCGGCGAGGTCGGCCTCTCGGTGGACCGCTACGGCACGCTGGCCCTGGAGGAGGAGGCCTTCGAGGAGGCCCTCGCCGACGATTACCTCGGCGTGCTGACCCTCCTCGGCGCCGACCGCACCGGCGCCAGCGATTCGGAGGCCCTCCGCTTCTACGCCGCCGGCTCCATGACCGAACCCGACCTCTACGACGTCGAGGCCACCTTCGACGCCGGCACGCTCGTCTCGGCCCGCATCAAGGCATCCGACGAGGGCGACGGCGCCTGGCGCGATGCCGCGGTCGACGGCAACACGATCACCGGCGACGCCGACCACCCCGAGGCCTCCCTCCAGGTCACCGCCGATTACGGCGGCACGGGCACCGTCGAGGCCCAGGTGCGGGTGCGGCAGGGCGTGGCCGGCCGGCTCTATGAGACCGTCGACGACCTGCTCGACCCGCTCGCCGGCGTCCTGGCCAACGTCCAGGAGCGGTGCACCACCGTGCTGGACTCGCTCGGCGAGAACATCGTCCGCCAGGAGGACCGCCTCGAGGCGATGGAAGCGCGTCTGCGGCAGCAGTTTGCCCGCCTCGAACGCACGCTCGCCCAACTCCAGGCCCAGCAAAGCGCCCTCGCCTCCGCCTTCTCCAGCACCCAGTAGGACAGAAAGGACACGCCCGATGAACGGCGGCATCCGAACCTACCAGGAACACACCGTCGCCACGCAGACGCGCGGCCGGCTGGTCGTCCTGCTGTACGATGGGGCCATCAAGTTTCTCCAGCAGGCCAAACGCGAATTGGCCGAAGGGAACTTTGCCGAAAAGGGCGTCTTCATCAACAAGGCCCTGGCCATCATCAACGAACTCGACGCCTGCCTCGACATGGACAAGGGCGGCGAAATCGCCTCCAACCTCCGCCGGCTCTACCAGTTCATGATCCGACACCTGAACGAGGCCAACGCACGCCGCGACCCCCAGCGCATCCAGGACGTCATCGACTGCCTCAAGGACCTGAACGAGGGCTGGAAGGCCGTCACCGACTGAACCGTCCGAAATATGCGTCTTTCCGCGAGGCGGGTCTCCCGTCCCGCCCCGCCGCGCTTTTCTTCGGCAGAAGGACGCCCTGCCTCACTGCGGCGTTTTCCAGCCTGCCTCGGCGGGCGTCCGCGGCGCGCGGTAGCCCGGCGCCTCGACCTCGAACGCCAGGGCCTCCAGCAGCCGGCGATTCGCTGCCCTTTTCATAAATGCTGCCACGGCGTCCGTCTCGGCCGGCTTGCCGCCGCGCCAGCGTGGCAGGGCCAGGTACTTCGTCTCCAGGTACCCAGCGGCCACGACGGCCCCTTGCCAGGAGTGCCCGCGGCGCTTCACGCGCTCCTGTTGCGCGGGACCCGTGAAGGCCACCTGGTAGATGCGCTCGTCGAACAGGGCCAGCAGCGGACACAGATACCGCTGCTCGGCGGTCCGGCCGTCCACACGGGCCCACTGCGGCCGCTCCACGTCGCCGTTCCAGCACACCGCCGTCTGCGTCCGGACGAACCGGTCGATGTCCGCCCGCTCGAACACGAGCCCGTGCTCGTAGAACACGACCGCCTGCGAGAGTGACAGACCGTAGTACCCGCCACGGTGCTCCGGGCCGATCCAGTGCTTCCACGCCCCCGGCTTCTCCGGATGGACGTCCCACGGTCCGGCGGGGTCCCAGTAGTTCCAGCGGTAGGCGCCGCCCTCGAGGCTCAGGCACCGCTTGAATCGGGCGGCGAGCCGGACGGCCTTGGCGAGATGGGCGTCCCGCCCGGTCGCCTTATAGAGGGCCAGCAGTGCCCGGGCGATCTTCGCGTGCTTGTTGTGCGGCTCCGTGAGGCTCGCCTTGACCGGCTTCAGGGCCGGATGCGTGACGTACACCGCTCCGCGCCGGCCGAGGTCCTTGTAGCCGCCCCGCGCCTCCCACTTTCGCACCAGGTGGTTCTCGGTCACGTCCAGGTACCGCTTCACCGGCCGGGCATACCGCCGGCGCAGCGCCGCATTGGCCTGGACGGTGCGGGCGAAGTCGGCCACCAGGCCCGTCGCCTCGAAACTCGTCAGCACCACGTCCACCCGGCGGTCCGGATGGTCCGGATGGCGGAAGAGGTCCAGCGGCAGACCGTACCAGCCCAGGAAGCCGTCCGGCCCCTTCTCAAGGCACGCAAAGAGGGCGTCGCACCGCTCGACGAACGCATCGAGATACGCGGGCTTGCCCGTCAGGCGGTAGGCGAGGAGCGGCAGGCGGACGTACCGGGAGGCCTGCCAGACGATGTCCTCCGGCTGGCGGGCGAATGCCTCCATCCTCGCCGGCGTGCACCGGGCGGCCGAGTCGTCTACGTGTTCCAGGAACGCTTCCAGGACCGGCCGGTCGGCCGGCTCGACCCGAACGGCCGCCGGTGCGGCCCCGGCAGCCGCGGCTGAAACGAGCACCGCCGCCAACACGACTACGCTGTCTCCAGGTCTTGCGCGGTGGGTCTGTGTACCCACCGCGCGCGAGAGGGCGTGTTTCGGGTTGCGCGGCGGGTGTGGAGACCCGCCGCACACCCCATGCCATATGACCCGGATGGATTGCTTCATCTGAAAGAAGAGCCCCGGCCAAAATGGGAATCCGGAGCCGTCCTTGGCGATCTCGACCCGGTGCCACCATGCCGCTTTGTGAACAAACGCCTGCCAAGATCGATCCGAGACTGTGCGCTCGGCACGCTCATCCAGTGTGGGCATCGCCGCTGCCCCTTAAGAGGGCAAAACCCAACCTGCCAGGGCAAAGCCGCAGGTCCATCTGGGAAATGCGGACCAATAGCACGCAACACCCGGAAGTCTCGGAGGCATGAACCTGGACGACCTGGATCTCTGGGGCATCCAAGATCGGCCTCAAGGCACATCCTTTGGATAACGTCATACCCCGTCAGGCTATTGGGCAGGTTCCTTGCTCGAGGACGATGCGATCTGCTGAACGTGGCACCAGGTGTGTGTGCCCACTTGAATGCCCGTTATCAGGTGCGTCGGCTGGCCTGTTCCTTTGCGATCGGCGTTGGCGTTGAACAGTTCCGGACGTTCCCGCCGGTCGACGTTCGTCTGCGTGCCGTCGGTCCACCGGATCGTGTGGGTGTAGGCCTCGACGGGATCATGTTGCTTCCAGTGAATGCCATCCCGCGAGATGAGGTGCGCCCCGTGACGCATGTGGCCGGTCAGCGTGCCGTAGCAGTCCTCCGCAATGAGGTGATACCAACCGTCGCGAAACGCAAGATCAGGATCTTCCAGCCTGGCTTGGGGGCAGATGTTCCCGGCAACCTTGCGGTAGGTTCCGTTCCAGGCGTCGGCCGCAGCAATGTCGATACGCAAGCCGCGGATTCGGAACGCGAGAAGAACACGCCCATCATCATGCACATAGGGTGCAGGGTTATTGCAGTCTTCACCAATCGGCAAACAGCGATCGATTCGCCGCCAGGGACCGTTGACGGATTTGGACCACGCGTAACCGATCTTTCGCAGCGGACTCCCGACGGCGGAACCGATGTAGTACAGGACGTAGGTGTCGCCGATTCGAAGGATCTTCGGGTTGGAGCACATCTGGCTGTCCCACCACCGTTCGCCGCGTCCCTTCAGCACCACTTCCTTGAAGTCGTAAGGGCCAAGCGGATTATCGGCGATGGCACGCACGATCTCTGAGTGTCGGCGATACCCGCTCAACATCGCCACGCCGGTTCCCTTGCCGGTTCCTTCCGGCCAACGAGAAGCGAACAGGTGAAATCTGCCGTCGGCTTTGATGAGGGAGCCGCCCCAGACGTAAAAGCCCTTCATGCGGAAGCCGGCGTCTTTGGGCGAAGGCAGTAGCGCGCCGGCAATCGGGTGCGTCTTGGCCGCCGCTTCGGCGCTCGGGACAGCCCGCTTGTGGGATTTGGGTTGCTTCTCGGACGGCAGATTGCCTGCGGCAAACGCGGACGCTCCCGCCACGACCAACAGGATTATCGCCCGGACAGTCATTCGCATGGTCATTGGCGCTCTTCCTTGGCCGATCATCCCTGGTCAACACCGTCTTGGTAACATCTTTCGTGGAACGGCTGTGCTCGCTTGTCTCGCCCTCGGCCTCAATTCTTCTTCCAGGCCGACATCATCTCGAAGGCTTTGAGTCGGGATTTCCCGGATGGCCTTGGGCCGACGACCGCCGTCGGTCTTTCCGACCATTGTATCGCCGATCAGCGAGATCGGCAAGCACGCTCTCGGCTCAACGACGGCAGGATCAGACTCTCCCGCAGCCTCGTCAGCGACCCGTGCTCCACCGACCCGTGCTCCACCGACCACGGCAGCGCCAGCCGCTCGGCGTCGTTGGTGGCTTCGTACCCGGCCAGGCGGCTGAAGACCGACTGGCGCAGCAAGCCGACCAGGGTGCCCCGCGTGTTCCGTTCGGTGCGCCCGTCGTCGAGCAGCCCATGAGGGATTGCGGTCAACCCCAGCACCTCGTCCAGTTCGCGATAGAGCAACAGTCCGGCGTCCGAGGTGACCTTCAAGCCGTGAAATTCCAGCCCCAGCGCCCCGTCTTCCACCTCGGCCGCGGACGAGGCGGCCGGGACCGCGGCCCAGACGGTCAGTATGCACGCCGTTCGATGCATGGCCCTTCCTTATTCACGGTCACCGATGGAAGCCGCGCTTCAGCCTACACGGGGAAGGGGGGTCTGCCAAGACAAACACGGGTAAAGACGGCCGGTCGGGGGGGGCAATAGCGGCCTCGCCCGCTCCGGTGACGGGAGGGCGAACCACGTGCCCGCGCCGCGCCTTGCCCATGCGTCCGGAAAGCGGCACGCGAAGTGGCGGACCGCCTCCGGCTCCGAAGCCGGGCGCGCGTCACCCGATGACCACCCGCCCGCTCTTGTCCCGGCGCCAGTGGACCACCTCGGGGTGACGGCGTTCGATGTCCCCCAGGATCTGCGACTGCCGGTCGGCCAGCGACTGCCACTGCTGGAGTTCGTAGGCCAGCAGGTCCCGGATCGAGACCATCCCCAGCGGGGCGCCCTCCTCGATGACCGGGATGTGACGCAGGTTGTGAGCGGACATCATGCGACGGACCTGCTCCAGCCGCGTATGCATCTGACAGGAGACGACGTTGCGGCTCATGATATGGTAGACGGCCAATTGGTGGGGGTCGGCGCGCCGGGCAAGCACCTTGGCGACGATATCGCGCTCGCTGACGATGCCCGCCACTTGCCGGTCGTTGGCGAGCACGATCAGGCATCCGACGTCGTGGTCGGCCATCTTCTGGGCCGCTGCCTCCACCGTCTCGTACTGGTCGATCGTCAGGGTGGGTTCCAGGCGGCGCCTGCTCAGGTCCGTATCGCGAATCGAGGCCACGGTGGCGGTCTGGGTCACGGGGTCTCCTTTCCAGACGGACGCGTTACTCTTTTATCGATAAAATCGGCGGGGCCTTTAGGATGAAATCTGCGGGGTCAGCGCGGAGCGTGCCCCGTCGTGGAATGAATCTCCAGGCGGTCCGTGATTCGTTTCTTCCCGGCCGGCTCGAACGCCTCGTCCAGCGATGCCGGTGGAGCCGTGTTCCGGTTACCGCCCCCAGCGCCGCCCCCTCGCAGCGCAAGGGGTTGTAAGCGAATGGGTTACACCGGCTTCTTGGGTCAGAATCGAGGCTTGCAGGTGGTCTGCAAGTCGCCCACAAATTGAGAACAACGGGTCACCACGTGGCGACTGACCCCCATGACGCGCTCGCTGGGCCAGGCATCTTATGGGACAACGGCTGGCCCCGGAGCGCCGCGGCGCCCTCGGTTTCGCGTTCGGCGTGGAGCGGAGCGCCCGGGTCCGCCACGACCTTGACGACGTCCGTGCGTTGTGGCAACCACGGTACGTGCCGGGCGAGGTCTGGCCCTGTCCTGGCCCCGGCAGCGTAGGGTCCGTGGCCATCCGCCAGCGACCACTTCCCCTGGTCGGCCATGGCCCATGTCTGGAGGCACCGCCAGAGGACCATTTCTGCGGCTAAGGTTTGTGCTGCTTCTCGGTCGAGGCCCTGACGGCCTACTGGGGCTTCCGGAAAACGGGCCTTCGCCACGTCCGCAACCGGATGTATCATCCGCACGTCTCGTGGCTTCGGCGCGACCCGGGCGCCGTCACCCCGGAGGGGATTTGTTGACCGACCTGGCCGGGGGAGACTATAATCTCGCGGCACGTGTGGCCGGAACGTAGTGAAGCCAAAGCCATGGCGGAACGTCCTCATGTCCCTTGGTCCAGGGAGCCCGGAGGGGGGCGACCGGGGCCTCCTTCTTTCGTGGTGCCCCTCGAACCGGAGGCAGGAAACGCATTGAGAACGGCATCTTGTGACAACATGGAGATCATTCAGGAGCACCTCCGGACCGTGGGCCGAGCCCGCGGCCTGCTGGACGAAACGGTTCGTGTCAGCGCCCGGGCCCTGAGTCCCGAGGAGGCGATCGGCAACCCCGAGCACGATGACTACCCCCTGGTCATCGGCCGGGAGCGGATGATGGAGGCGATCGTCCGCGGCGTCCGCGGCCAGGCCTTCACCGACATGTACGGCCGGTGGAAGGGCCGGTTCCGGGACGTCTGCGAGATGGAGCCGGCGACACGCTTCCGCCGGGCCATCATCGTGGCGACGCTGAACGCGCTCATGCAGTTCGCCGGCGAAGTCACGGGCACGATTCACTGCCGGGACGAAGGCCCCGTCCGCTGCGCCGAGAGGCTTCCGGCGTACCTCGAATCGGAGGGCCTGGAGCCGCCGTTTGCCCTCATCGGGTACCAACCCCGCCTGGCCGAGGCACTGGCCTCGGCCGGGGAACTGCGAATCACCGACATGGACGTTCGGAACATCGGGCAGGTGCGGGCAGGAGTCCGGGTCCGCGCGCCGACCGAGACCGACGCGGCACTGGCCGGGGCCGGCTCGGCCCTGGTCACCGGCTCGACGATCGTCAACGGGACGCTGGGGCGCTTCGCGGGGCTCGACACGCCGACGGCCTTCTACGGCGTGACGATTGTGGGTGCCGCCCGGCTGCTGGGTCTGCGGCATTACTGCCCCGCCGAGAGCGTGTCCGAGGCGCCGGCCGCCGGCCGGAGCGAGGAGAGCATGCGATGAGTGTGGCCCAATCGGACGAGCCGCTCGACCGGAAACCCGCCCTCGCGATCTGCGACGAGATGTCGCCGGTGACGACGGGGGACATCATCCCGCTGCTTCAGCGTCTTCAGGGGGCCTACGGCTACCTGCCGAGGTCGGTCGTCCTGGACGTGTGTAAGCGGACGGGCCTGCCGGCGAGCCGCGCCTTCGGTGTGGCGACGTTCTACAGCCAATTCTACCTGGAGCCGCGGGGGCGGCACATGGTCCGCTGTTGCCGGGGGACGGCGTGCCACGTCCGGGGCGGGCGGCGGATCCTGGAGACCGTCGAGCGGACCCTCGGCATCCGCGACGGCGAGACGACCGAGGACAGGCGGTACTCGCTGGAAACGGTAGCCTGTTTCGGGACGTGCTTCCTGGCCCCGGTCATGGTGGTAGATAATGACTACTATGGCAAGATGAGGCCGGAGCGCGTGGCCCGTGTGCTTGCCCAGTATAAGTGAGGAAGCGCCTCATGCCGCGATCCAGACTCGAAAGCCCGGCTGATTTGGATCGCCTGCGTGCCAACGCCGAGGCCGAGCAGAAGCGGTATCGCGCCCGGGTGCTCGTTTGCATGACGGGGTGCCGATCGCTCGGGGCGGCTGAACTGGCGCAGGCGTTCCGCGGGAAGATGGCCGACGCCGGGCTTCAGGACGAAGTGGCCGTCGTCAACGTCGGCTGCCACGGGCAGTGCGCTGTGGCGCCGGCCATCGTCATCGAGCCGCAAGACGTACTTTACGGTGGGGTGACGCCGAACGACGTCGATGAGATTGTCGAGAAGACGATTCTCGGCGGCGAGCGGCTCGCGCGCCTGTGTCCGCCGGGCTTGGACGGCCCGGCGGAAACGATCGCGTCTAACCCCTTTTACCGGCATCAGCGGCGGGAGGTGCTGGCGGATTGCGGACGCGTCGATCCGAACCGGATCGAGGATGCGATAGCCCGCGGAACCTACAGCGCCTTGGCGAAAACCCTTTCCGAGGGGGTGCCCCAGCGATTGGTCGAAACGGTGCGGGCATCGGGCCTCCGGGGCCGAGGCGGGGCCGGATTCCCGACTGGCGTGAAGTGGGGTCTCTGCCGAAAGGCGCCGGGCGACCAGAAGTATCTCATCTGCAACGCCGACGAGGGCGACCCCGGGGCGTTCATGGACCGTGCCCTCCTCGAAGGTGTGCCCCACCAGGTGATTGAAGGGATGGTCCTGGCGGCGTATGCGATCGGCGCTTCGCACGGCTTCGTCTACGTCCGCGCGGAGTACCCCATAGCCGTCGAGCATGTGACGGTGGCACTGGAACAGGCCCGGGAGTACGGCCTGGTCGGCCGGAACATTCTGGGGAGCGGATTCGATTTCGACGTCGAACTCCGTATGGGCGCCGGGGCGTTCGTCTGCGGCGAGGAAAGCGCCCTGATCGCCTCCCTGGAGGGCCGCCGAGGCATGCCGCGCCCCAGGCCCCCGTTCCCCGTCCAGAGCGGCTACTTCGGCAAGCCCACCTGCATTAACAACGTCGAGACGCTCGCCAACGTGCCCCTGATCGTGCTGAACGGGTCGGCGTGGTACCGCCGCATCGGGACCGAGGACAGCCCGGGGACGAAGATCTTCGCCCTTGCCGGCCGGGTCAATAACACCGGCCTGGTGGAGGTCCCGATGGGGACGACGCTTCGCGAGATCATCTACGCCATCGGCGGGGGCATCCCGAAGAATCGCCGCTTTAAGGCCGCCCAGATCGGCGGCCCGTCCGGCGGATGCCTGCCCCCGAAGTTCCTCGACCTGCCAATCGACTACGAGTCCGTCAAGCAAGCCGGAGCCATCATGGGGTCGGGTGGCCTGATCGTCATGGACGAGAACACCTGCATGGTCAACATCGCCCGATACTTCCTCGAATTCACCCAGAGCGAATCGTGCGGCAAGTGCGTTCCCTGCCGCGTCGGCACGCGGCATATGCTCGACATCCTCGACCGGATCGCCTCGGGCGAGGGACGCATGGAGGACCTGGATGAACTGGAGCGGCTCGGCCGGCACGTCAAGGAGTCGTCCCTCTGCGGCCTCGGCCAGACCGCCCCGAACCCGGTCCTGACGACGCTGGAGCACTTCCGCGACGAGTACGAGGAGCACATTCGCCTAAAGCATTGCCGCGCCTCGGTCTGCGAGGAACTTGTCGAGGCCCCCTGCGCCCACGCTTGTCCGGCGCAAGTGAACGTCCCCCAGTACGTGGGCCTGATTGCCGAGGGGCGCCTGGAGGCGGCGGTGGACGTCATCCGCCGGCGGAACCCGTTCGTCTCGGTCTGCGGGCGGGTCTGCGACCATCCGTGCGAACTGCGGTGCCGACGGGCCGACCTCGACGAACCGCTCGCCATCCGCGCCCTGAAGCGGTACGCGGCCGACCGGGCCAAGGACCTTTCGCCGACGCTGACGGCACCGGCGACGGGCCGGGCCGAGGTGGCCATCGTCGGCGCGGGACCCTCGGGCCTGAGTTGTGCCTACTTCCTGGCGCTGATGGGCCGGCCGTCGGTCCTCTTCGAGGCCCACCCGGTTCCTGGCGGGATGCTTGCCCTCGGCATCCCGGAGTACCGTCTCCCCAAGGAGGCGCTCCAGGCGGACATCGACTTCATCCTGCGGCACGGGGTGGAGCTTCGGACCGGGGCGCGCATCGAGCGGGCCGCCGATCTCTTCGGCGAGGGCTTCCGGGCCGTCTACCTGGCCCCCGGCGCGCAGGGGAGCCGCCCCTTGGGTATCGAGGGGGAGGACCTGGAAGGCGTGGTCGAGGCGCTCGATTTCCTTCGGGCGAGGGGCCTCGGGGAGGAGCCGTCCTGCGGCAAGTCGGTGGCCGTCATCGGCGGGGGGAACGCCGCCGTCGACGCCGCACGAAGCGCCCGGCGGCTGGGCGCCGAGGAAGTGACCATCCTCTACCGCCGGACCCGCGAGGAGATGCCTGCCTACGCTGAGGAGATCGAAGCGGCCCTGGAGGAAGGCATCGAACTGGTGGAACTCGCCGCCCCGACGCGCGTCCTCGGGAACGGCCGCGTCACGGGCATTGAGATGATCCGTATGCGCCTCGGCGACGCCGACGCCGACGGACGTCGCCGACCCCTTCCGATGGAAGGTACTGAGTTCACCGTCGAGTGCGACACGGTCCTGCCGGCCATCGGGCAGGTGGCCTCGGCCGAGAGTGCCGAGGGGCTCGACCTCGGCCGGCGGGGCACCGTTGCGGTCGACCCGGAGACGCTGGCCACGTCGCGTGACGGCTTGTTCGCGGGCGGCGACGTGACGACCGGCGGGTCGACGGTCATCGAGGCGATCGGGCACGGCCAGCGGGCCGCCGTCGCCATCGACCGACGCCTCGGCGGGCCGGGCCTCCTGCCGCCCGACGTCAGCCTCACCATGTACCGGGCCTCGGACGCGGAACTGGAGGCCGCGCCGCCGCGGCCGGAGGAGGAGATGGTGTCGCCGGCCGAGCGGGTCGTCGACTTCCGCGAGGTGGCCCGCGGCCTGAGTCCCGCGAAGGCCTGTGCCGAAGCCGCCCGATGCCTCCGATGCGACCTGGAGAGTCGAAAGGCCTGACGTTTCCGCCGCGCCGGGATCGGAAACGGGCCGAGGGAGTCCCATGAGCCAGTTCACGCTGACGATCGACGGGCGCGCAGTGACCGCCGAGGAGGGCCAGACCGTCCTCCAGGCGGCGCTGGCCCACGGCATCCGGATCCCGCACCTGTGCTACGATCCGCGGCTGACGCCCACGGGCGCCTGCCGACTCTGCCTCGTCGAGATCGAGGGCGAGGCGGGCTTGCACACCTCGTGCACGCGCCTCGCGATGCCGGGCATGACCGTCCGGACGGACACGCAGGCGATCCGGGCCTCGCGCAAGATGAACCTGGAGTTCCTCCTGAGCGAGCACCGGGCGGTCTGCACCTCCTGCGACTCCGACGGCGACTGCCGCCTCCAGGACTACGCCTACGAGTACGGGGCCGACGAGAACCGCTTCCCCTCCGTCGGCCCGTCGGTCGACGAGCAGGTCTACACCGAGGGGCACAAGGGCATTTTCTACGATCCGACGAAGTGCATCCGGTGCCAGCGGTGTGTCAAGATCTGCGAAGAGGTCCAGATGGCCGAGGCCCTGACCTTCAAGGGCCGGGCGCTCGACGTGCGGGTCAGCACGGCGTTCGACCTGCCGCTGAACGAATCGACGTGTGAAATCTGCGGCCTGTGCGTCAGCGCCTGCCCGACCGGGGCGCTCTACGAGACCGCCTCCCGGGGCCGGGGCCGCGCCAAGGACCTCGTCAAGGTCCGGACGACGTGCCCGTACTGCGGCGTGGGGTGCCAACTCGACCTGAACGTGGATCGGTCGCGGAACCGTATCGTCCGCGTCACGAGCGAGACGGGCTGCATTCCCAACGACGGCAACACGTGCGTCAAGGGTCGGTTTGGCTTCCACTTTGTCCACTCGCCGGAGCGGCTGAGGACGCCGCTGATTCGGGAGAACGGGGCGTTTCGCGAGGCCACCTGGGACGAGGCCCTCGCTCTGGCGGGCGAGCGGCTGTCGGCCATTCGCGACGAACACGGTCCGGAGGGCCTGGCGTTCCTCAGTTCGTGCCGGTGCACGAACGAGGAGAACTACCTGATGCAGAAGATCGCCCGGACCGCCGGCCGGACCAACAACGTCGACCAGTGCGCCACGACCTGCCACGCCCCGACCGTCGCCGGGCTGGCCTCGGCGTTCGGCTCCGGTGCCATGACCAACTCCATCGGCGAGATCAAGGACGTCGATACCCTCTTCGTCATCGGGTCGAACCCGACCGAGGCCCACCCGATCGTCGGCATGGAGATGAAGAAGGCACTCCGCCGCGGTGCCAAACTCGTCGTCTGCGATCCGAGGAAGACCTGGATGGCCCAACGGGCCGACGTCCACATCCAGCACGTTCCGGGCACCGACAATTTGCTCATCAACGCGATGATGAAGTACATCATCGACCAGGGCCTCGAGGATCCCGAGTTCGTCTGCGAGCGGTGTGAGAACGTCGAGGCCTTCCGCGAGAACCTCGCTGAGTACAGCATCGAGGAGGCGGCACGTGTCTGCGACGTGGAGGCCGACCTCATCCGCCGGGCCGCCGACATGTATTCCCGCGGCAACCCCTCCTCCATCTTCTACACGCTCGGCATCACCGAGCACACCTGCGGCACGGAGAACGTCCAGAATCTGGCGAACCTCGCCATGCTGTGCGGGCAGATCGGCAAGCCCTCCTCCGGCGTGAATCCGCTCCGCGGCCAGAACAACGTCCAGGGCGGATGCGACATGGGCGCCATCCACTCGGTCTTCCCCGGATACCAGAAGGTCGCCGACCCGGCGGTCCGGGAGAAGTTCGCAAAGGCCTGGGGCGTCCAGATCCCCACGAACGTCGGCGGACGCGTCACGGACTTCATCGAGAAGGCCGGCGAAGGCGTCCTCAAGGGCTTCTACGTCATGGGCGAGGATCCCGTCCTCAGCGAGCCGTTTCAGGAGAAGGTCATCGCGAGCCTCAAGACACTCGACTTCCTCCTCGTCCAGGAAATCTTCATGTCGGAGACGGCCAGGCTGGCCGACGTCGTCCTGCCCGCCGCCTGCTTCGCCGAAAAGGACGGCACGTTCACCAACAGTGAGCGTCGGGTCCAGCGAATCCGCAAGGCCGTCGAGCCGCCCGGACAGGCCCGGGCCGACTGGCGGATCCTCTGCGACGTCTCGACGGCGATGGGCTACCCGATGGACTACGCCGACCCCTCCGAGGTCTTCGACGAGATGGCCTCCCTGACACCGAGCTACGGTGGCATCTCGTTCGAGCGGATCGAGGAGGTGGGCCTTCAGTGGCCGTGCCCGACGAAAGACCACCCCGGGACGAGGTTCCTGCACCAGGGCCGTTTCACACGGGGCAGGGGGCTGATGCACACGATCTCGTTCCGCCCCCCCGCCGAGGTGCCCGACGAGGACTACCCGCTCGTCCTCTCGACCGGCCGCACCCTCTACAACTACAACATCGGCAACATGTCGCGCAAGAGCCCCACCATCGCCCAGAAGCAGAACGAGAACTTCGTGGAGATGCACCGCGACGATGCGTCGCGGCTCGGCGTCGAGGACGGCGGATGGGTAGACGTCAGCACCCGCCGCGGGTCGGTCATCTGCCGGGCCCACGTCGGCGAAAAGGTCCGCCCGGGCGCCCTTTGGATGCCGTTCCACTTCGCCGAGTCCCCCGCCAACCGCCTGACGATCGACGCCTTCGACAACGTCACCCGCACCGCCGAGTACAAGTGCTGCGCTGCCAAGGTCGAGAAGGCCGCGGCGCCGGCTCAAGCCTGATGGGAGCGCCACCAGCCCGGCGGCGACTCGACCTCGGCCGGGCCCTGTTGGTCCCCTCCGGGAGGCTGTCGCTGGAGAGGGTGGCCAAGGCGGCCCGCGCGGGCATTGCGGACAGGGCAGCCCTCCGCGCCCGGTCGGCCGCACGGGTCGCCCTCGCGACGCGGCTCGGCATGTTCCTGGCCGGGTTTGTCCGCGGCGAAGCGAGGACCGTCTATGCCGGCGCCGACGCCCTCGCCGGACCAGAGGGAGCCTGAGGTGACCGAATCCCGCCCCGCCCGCCCGGCTTGGCCGCCCGTCGTCGGCGTCTGCGGACCGAGCGGCAGCGGCAAGACGCTCCTCGTCTCGCGACTCGTCGAGCGCCTCACGGCCGGGGGCCTGCGCCTCGCGACGATCAAGCACTGCTCCCACCGCCTCGACGTCGACCGGCCCGACAAGGACTCCGACCGCCTCTTCCGCGCCGGAACCGATGTCCTCGCGGCCGGACCCGCCGAGACACTCCTCCGCCTCCACGTCGCTCCACGCGATGGGGAGGAGAGAGCCGGCATGACCCTCGGCGACTGCCTGGCCAGCCTGCCCGCCGATCGGCACCTCGTCCTCGTCGAGGGCTACCGGGAGATGTCGCCGCCACAGATCTGCCTGGAGGCCGGGCCCGACGATGCCGACGAGGAGGCCGTCCGCGCACGCGTCGAAGACCTCCTCGATTCCGCCGAGGCGATGGCCTGGGACGAGGCGAAACGGGTTCACGCATCGCTCCCCCTCCTCGTCGTCCTCCTCCAGGAGGGCGTTGCCCCCGGTGTCCGGGTGGGCCACGGCGAGGCGTCTGCGAACGGACCGCACGGAGTCCGGCTGCTCCCGGCAGTGGATGCCGCGGGACCTCTGGCAGGCATCCTCAGTGCGCTGCGATGGCAGCCGAAGGCGCGATGGCTCGCGACGACGGTCGATCCGTCACCGCCGGACCGGTCGCGGATTGACGCGATGCTCGCCCACTCTCGCCCAGGCGTGGACGCCGTACTCCCGGCCCTTGACGGTCCTACCGGACGGGGCCCGTTACTCGGCTTGTTTGAGCCCACGGCCCGGCCCTTCCTGGAGCGCGCCGCCGTCCGCGGCATCCGGTCGGTAGGCCGCGCCTTGGCGGATGCGCAGGTCGTTCGGCCGTCCATTGGACTCTGATAGGCAGACGGACCGGCTGCGGTGCGGGGTCGCGTGCAGTATCGGCCGGCCTTGCGCGGAAGGTTCGCGGCCGATCGTCAGCAGCGTGCCCCCCTCGCGGCGCGCGGGTGGGAGACGGGGAAGGGCTGACCACGGGTTGGTCACGAACCACCGCATGGAGCCTCGATACGCCTACGGCGTCCCCACACGCCGCGGAAACGGAAGAAGCGCGGGAAGTTGATCCTGCCCGCCGCGATGAGTGACCTCCTGCCTGTCAGGGAGTCAGAGTGCCAGTAACTGCTCGACCGTCACGGCGTCGAGGCTTTTGGCCGAGAGGTCGGCCTCGGGGTGACCGGCAGCGGGTCCGACGGCCAGGGCCTTTATCTCGCCGCGTTTGGCCGCCTCGATGCCGGCGTCGGCGTCCTCCACCACCAGGCACTCCCCGGGCGCAAGGCCCAGCCGGTTGGCCGCCACCTGGAATACCTCCGGGTTGGGCTTGGAGCGCGAGATGTCGTTGCCATCGACCGCGGCATCGAAGAAGTCCTCCAGGCCGAGGCGCTGGAGGATGAGGGGGGCGTTCCGGCTGGAGGAGGCGACCGCGATCTTCACGCCCCGCTTCCTCAATTCCTTCATGACAGCCATGGCGCCGGGCAGGAGGTCGTCGGGGCCGAGACCGGAGAGCGATTCGCGGTAATACCCGTTCTTGCGGTCGGCGAGTTGCTGCTTTTCCTGCTCGCTGTAGGGGCGGTCGGCCGATTCGAGGATGACCGCCAGGCTCTCCATCCGCCCGATGCCGCGAAGCCGACGGTTGACGCTCCGGTCGAATGGGATGCCCAACTCGTCCGCGAGCCGCTTCCACGCGCGGTAGTGGTACTCGTCGGTCGAAACGATGACGCCGTCGAGGTCGAAGATGACGCCCTGGATGGCCATGGCGCTCCGCGCTGCCGATTCCGCGCCTTTCGTGCCGGCGGTTTGGGTCGGCCGGGCTCCTTTCCCTGTTAAACCGGGTTCGTCCACGTAGTCGAGCCGGTGGACCGGCGAGACGACTGCGGTGGCGATGTTCGCCAGGTGGGCTCCGATCCGCTTCATGTGCCGGGCTAGCAACGAGTAAGCGACGCCTTCATCGGTCGGCACATGGTCGCGCTGCTGGAGCAGATTCTGGATCAGGCGATCACAATCCTTGCTGAACGTGCCGAATGCTGTCAGCTCCTGGCGGGCCTTCTCCACATCGCTCTCGTTGAACGCTTCCTTAGTGCGGACGAAGAGGTCCTCGACCTGGAGCTGGATGCGTTCCAGCGGTTCGAGGTATCGGTCGGCGGTGAACTCGCGTGTGTAGAACTTGCCGACTTCAAAAATGTTCTTGCAATAATCGCCGATGCGTTCGGCATCCTTGACGACGCTCATCAGGACGAGGCAGGCGGCCAAATTGTCGCCCGGCTGGAGGGTCAGATGCTTGACGATCTGAGCGCGGATGCGGCGTTCGGCCTTGTTGACCTTCTTGTCGCGCTCGTACAGCGGATCCTGAAGGGGATGCCAGTCGGCGCGGCTGAAGAAGACCTCGACGGCTCGCTGGAACATCCAGTGAGTTTCATCGAGCATGTGATCGAAGTCTTCGAACATACGAGCCAGCGGGTCGCGGCTCCGCCAGGCTGCCAGTAGTTCTTTCAACATGGCTTACATCCTCCACAAGGCGCCCGACTACCCGAGCAGCCAGAACAGGACAATCACGCCCGCCGGTAATACGAAGAAACCAATCACCACGTAGACAGCAGCGTACCGTTTGGCATCGCAAACCTTCCGTGCCACGCCCCTGGCCATTTCGATCGGGACCCACCGGGCCGGATACCAGACGGCCCCGCCGAGGATGTTGAAGAGCATGTGACTGAAAGCCAGGGCTACGCCCACAGCGGCCTGTTCGGGGGTGTCGGCACTGGTGGCAAAACTGGCCACCAGGGCCGTGAACGTCGTTCCCAGATTCGCGCCCAGCGTATACGGAAAGACCTGGTAGATGGTCAGTAGCCCCGCCCCGACCATGGGGACGGCCAGCGAGGTCACGATACTGGAGGACTGGACCACAAACGTTAGACTCAACCCAACAATATACGCCGTCACGGCGTTTCGGAAAAGCACCTTATCGAAAAATTGTTCCACCCGGTGCAGCACCAGGCGGCGAAGCGTTCGCGTGATCAGCACCAGCGAGGCGAACAGCAGCCCCATCCCGACGAGCACGAGCGCCGCCTCGGCCACGATGGGACCCAGACCGAGGCCCTCGGTCAGTCCCCCCTCCAGTCCGTGGACCAGCGGCTCGACGGCCTCCTTGAGGAAGTTGGTGGGCTTTTCGCCGACGGCCGCTCCACCGTAAAACGCGCCGGCCGCCCACGCCGACAGCCGCTCCAGCAGCCCCTGCCCCGTCAGACGGTATAGCGCATACTCGATGGGCATCAGCGTCAGCACCGAAAGAAGGTTGAAGAAATCGTGGACGATGGCCGACCCGAATGCCCGCTCGAACTCGTGTCGCCGGCGCACGTGCGCAAACGACACGCCCGTGTTGGTCACGCAGGTGCCGATGTTTGCCCCCATGACCACGTACACCGCCTGGTGCAACTGAAGCGGCGTCGTGACGACCAGCGCCACCGTGAACGAGGTGGTGAACGAAGAACTCTGAAAGAGGCTGGTCGCCAGGATCCCCACAAACAGGCCGACCAGGGGGTTGTCGGCATAGGCGAAGACGTCGTAGACGATGTCGCGGTAGGGGCGATTGACGGCCGTGACGGGGTGAGATTCATCAAACTCAGGGTTCTTGCCAAGGCCCTTGAGGCCGTGGCTCATCGTCCTCATTCCGCCGAGGAAGCCATACAGGAGAACGACTACCAGAAGGATTCGCGCCCAGGTCTTCCAGCGGGATTGGGCGCCAGCCCGGTCGCTCGTCGTTATCGTCATGCGGCAGGGATCCTCGGGGATTAAGCCTGCACTGGCACGCCACTCGGATTTTGTTCGGCCGAGATTGCTTGGATAATCTACAGCCCACGACCGTGAACCTTTATGATGATTCTATCACCATCTTGAGGGACCAGCAAGCGCTTCCCCGCGGGTCTGACATTCGGATTGGAGAAGTATTCGCGAGACAGGATGAGGACCAAAGCAAGCGGCAAATGGCGGTTTGCTGACAAGCCGGACGGACCCCCCTCATTACGTACGCCTTCCCCGGTTATCTGGCTCTTCGTTGGGATCTTCCCCCATCCTCCCGGCCGACCACAACCATCGTGTCTGTTCCAGGCTCTCCGGACTCAGGCATCGAGAAACCTCCACCTCCGCCATCTGGAAGAGCATGTGCCGCCAGTGCGTAATGCCCTTTGTTCCAACCTTGATGGGCTTCTCTGCCAGCGCCCAGTGCTTCACAGAGACCGTGGGGTAGATCGGTTCCTGCCCACGGCAGAGCATTCAGGCCTCAGCGAGCAAGGAGGTTCTTGTTTGTCTTATCTGGTCTTATCTGGGGACACAATACTATTTTCCCTCGTCCTTCCTCGGCCGGCCCGGCGTGCCGGGCACGAGCCGGCGGTCCAGGCGGCGCTCCAGCCGACGCAGGAACGAGACCGCGCCCAGCGGCCGGCCCGTCCGGCCGTGACGCCGCAGCCGCTCAAGGGTCGCCTCGTCTTCCTCCGCCGCCAGGAACGCCCGCCAATCGGTCACCTCGGCCGCCAGCGGTCCGCCGGGAGCGATCAGCCCGTCGCCCCGGCCCTCCACGTGCGCCCGGGCGCTCGACCACGGCCACTCCCACGCTCGCGGCACCAGGCCCGCCCGCACCGGGTTCCGCTCGACGTACCGGGCGGCCGCCAGCGTGTGGGCGGCGTCCATCGGGCACGAGGCAAAGCGGCCCTGCCACAGGTACCCCCGCCACCCCTCGCGGAAGTTGACGCGGCGGGTGTACCGGCGATGGGCCTCGCCGATGCCGCGGGCCAGGGCCTCGGCCGTCTCCGGCACCGCCACCAGGTGCACGTGGTTCGGCATCAGGCACCACGCCCAGATCGCCACGCCGCAGGCCGCACACTGTTCGGCCATCAGGGCGAGGTACGCCTCGTAGTCATCATCGGAGAAGAACGTGGGCAGCCGCCGGTTGCCCCGCTGGGTGACGTGGTGCGGATACCCGGGAACGACGACGCGCGCGAGCCGTGCCATGGGCGAAGCGTACCTCCGCCGGAGAGGGGGTCAAGCGAAAAATAGTACTGTGTCCCCGGAATTCACCAGAGCACTTTTTCTTACGATCGCTCTTCAATCACCAACTGTACTTGGAGCTCGCCTTCGAGATAAGCACCCACTTTGGCTGCTGCTTCCCAGCCAAACTCCACATCGCAACTGCTTTCATCAACGCGCCAGCTGCATTGCAGGCCCGGAACCGAGCAACTACCGATGGGCATATTACAATCAACGAGGGCACCTGCGCCAAGCCTAACATGAGTCCCTATCGTTACTCTTCCGCTCCAGCTATCATGTTTCCGGGATTGCTAAGACCTTACGTAGGCGCTCTCTCCGAAAAACATCATCTGCACTCTTAAACCTCCCGTCAGGGCCTGGCGAACCTATCTCAACCAGAAGCCACTCGCCTTCTGCCACTACTTCGGCAGACAGCGGATGCCCCCACGGGTCAACAGGGACACCGGATGCGTTCATTAAAACAAGGTCACCGTATTCACTGAAAGTAAGACGTTTCATAATGGGATCTATAGGATAACCACTAACCACCGTGTTTAACCGCTCGCTTTTATACAATTCCTCTACTAGACTTTTTGCCACTGCGGTGCACTGGGCGTCGGCCTTCATCATGTTCATGTCTCGGACGAACGTATATCTGAGATAGCCCAAGGCACATGCTAGCACAGCACCGGCAAGTCCAGTGCAAATAAGAATTCTCTTTATACCCACAATCTTCTCCTTATCACGGAGCAGGCGGCGACTTTTCAGCCAGCAATCACTGCCACACCGCCCATCAGCCACTTTCCTGGAGCAGCTGAAGCTTATGACGAGGCGATGAAGCCTTAATTGTCATTGAAGCTGCGCCGCTCAGGCGAGTCCACCCAGTACTTTCCTGGCTTCTCTGTGTAGAGGCTTTCCCTCGGCCTCACAGAAGCCATGAAGCCCTGTAGGCAACAACCATGCAACGCATGGTCGACGTCCATCTGGCAGTTATTGCTCCATGGGTCGTAAGCCTTCTGGTTAGGCTTCGGTGCGTGCTGAAGACAATCGATTATCATCTCTGCCGTGGCACACCTACATTCAAGGCCCGTCCTATCGCCCCACCTTAGGCGACCCAAGGCCCATTGCCGTAGAGGATACCTCGTCGTTTCTCCATGAATGTCCTCTTTCGGTGGATCTTCAGGGTCATACGGTACAGCCGGGCCGCCTTCATGCCAGAATCCCTCACGTATGAGTCCCCCATTATAATGAATGGCGGCATGTTGAAGGTATCGTCCCCAAAAACCGCCCTTCTGCCCGGCCACCTCAAAACCCCTTATTTGGGATCTTGGAATCTCTGGTAAAACCTCAGATTTCTCAGGATTCGCGCAGCATTCCTTCTTGGGACTATACTCCTTCTTCCCGCAGCATGCGACTTCAGGTGTATGCTTATCCAACGGCCAGCGATGAGGAATCATCTCCCATGTTAGCCCCATGGGGTCGGTTGCAACCGTAGGGCGCGTTCCTGAGTACTCATACAAACTCATCCCATCCCCATACCCCGCCGGATCGCGTTGGAGCCAGCGGCCGAGGGTGAGATGATACATCCGGTGGCGGACGTGGTAGAGGCCGGTCTCGGAATCGAAGAAGTAGCCGCAGTAGAGGATGGCGTTGGCGTAATCGGATTTGCCGTCGGCGTCGGCCGAGAAGTCGGCATCCAGGACCGTGACGTTGCCGTAAGGATCGTAAAGGTACCGCTCGACGGCGTCGCCGGCGGTGTCGAGGAGGGCCGTCACGTTCATGTTGGCGTCCGTGGTGTAGTAGAGGCGCTGGTCGAGCCCAGAATCGGTGACGCCGAGGTCGCCGGTCCCGGAATCGGCGTCGGCGTCGCGGTCGCGGAGGACGGGGGCGTCGACGTAGCGCCGGGACCAGACGTACTGGACCTCGGGGTTCTCGCTCTCGGGCGGATCGTTCTCGCTATCCGAGCGCCGCGTCTCGAGGATCTGCCAGCCCGAGTTGTAGAAGAAGTGGCGGTACGCGTCGTAGGTCTGGTCGAGCGGATCGGACGTGTTGACGAACTTCTTCGTGCGTCGGCCCAGGCCATCGTATTCGCACTTGAGGACCACGTTTGAGCCGTCCTTGACCTCGACCAGCCGGTTCCACGCATCGTACGCGGCCGAGTAGGCGGCTGTCAAGTCCGAAGGTTGGGG
>Ga0180434_10000173_pt1 | contig 98550 bp, 105 predicted proteins | sample SS_ome_7_FD_132453 | JGI IMG/M metagenome (GOLD analysis project Ga0180434, IMG submission 132453) | Hypersaline lake sediment archaeal communities from the Salton Sea, California, USA - SS_1_D_2 metaG | ecosystem: Environmental > Aquatic > Non-marine Saline and Alkaline > Hypersaline >... | reverse complement strand
TGGTATAATGGTCCCGGTTGTGAGGATCGAACTCACCCCAACCCGTGGTAACGGGTTTTACGGCCCCCCTTCCGGGAACCGGGAAAGGTACCCCTACTGGGAAGAACCCAGTAGGGGTTTTGTTGGTTGGGACCACTTTGGTCCCAAAATTGATGACCACAGCCGAAATATTTCACCGACTGTGGCCGGTTTTTTTTTTACTCTTTCGGCTTTTCAGGGCCGAAAGAATAGGTGCCCATCCCCAGCAGATGGGCACTGCCCGAGCAGTACGACACCCACTGGGTTTTTTCCAGGGGGAGATACCATCCGGCAATCTCCCCCTGGCATTCTTTCTCTGCTCCGTAAACGGAGCAGAGATCACATGGCCTCATTTTTACCTCCTTGGGGTTATACCCCAAATAAGGAGAACCTTCTACTAGCGACCCCAGAAGGTGGGGCACCGCTGGACGATCCAGCAGCTAAATTAAAATCCTCTGATGGGTTTCCACCACCAGAGGATGGTTTCAAACATGGTATGTTGGTCAGGGTATCAGGAATTGAACCTGAACCCGTGTTTTCCGCCTCGGGAACCACTCGGGAACTGCTCGGATCCCACTTGGGGATCACACGGGACCACTGGGGAACCACATGGGGAATTACGGGGGGACCACCCACCCTGGTGTGACTGGGTTTTTAGCAGCGCCACATCTGCCAGTCTCAGATGGGGGTGGGGATGGAGTTATCCATCCCGATTTTTTTTAAGGTGGGTTTTTTGGAAGGCGACCGTATCCACCACCTTATCAGATACGGCAAAGCGCACAAGCGAGTGTGCGCTGTAGATTGTTGCAGGCTGTGTGGGAATCGAACCCAAGAGCAAGGACCCCCCGCACCCCGTCCATTGTTGGGAGGACGAACCACGGTTTTAGGACCCCGGAACCGTTGGTGTGTTCTACCAAACGGCACAGCTACTTTGCACCCCAACAGAAGGCGCGTTTGAACACGTCGTACCTTTCCGTTGGTGCCACCGGCTTTCACCGGCTTTTCCAGGCCCAGCCGCTTACTGTTATGTGGCAGGCTTACCCATTTCGCCTGTTGTTCCACACTGGTTGGTTCTCTCAACTTAGTATGTCAAGATATCGGGACCCAACCATTGCCCCGGGAGGTTTTAGGGGAATCGTGTCCCCGCAGGTAAGCCATGATCCGCGTTAGCAGTCATGGATGCCGCCATCCTGCAACTCGTTTTTCGCCTGGTGAGGCTCCAGGGGGTTTAAAACCCAAATTTGTCCGATGTGGTCGGCCTCAAGTTGTCCTTGCGTTTACCGCCTTTGCCGTTGTTGTGCTTTTGTTTTTTGTAGCACTTATGTTTTTTGGCAGCGGCAACTACGAACATCTTTATTGACCGACACCGAAACATACCTCCTCCTGAAGTGCCCGTTACCCCCTTCTCGGGACCAGTCATAGCGGTTGGACCACGCTACGCTGGCGGTCGCGCCCCACGCAGTCTTTTGGACCCGGGTGCCATTAGTTCCCGGTTATGTCCATTATCCCCATGACTACCTTTCGGCTCGGCCTCTTCGGCCGACTCGCCAGAGGACCTTACCAGATTTTTCTGATAAGGCGTTTTCGCCTTGTTTTCACCGGCACTCCCATGTTGCGGATTGGCGTTTAGCACCGGCTCGGCACTGTGGGGTAACTTCCACTCCGGGTTTGTCACCTCTACCGGAGTCTCCCATCCCTGGGAACCCTTCAGAGCGTCTACTTCCCGCAACTCCTTACTTTAGCCCTCGGAGTCGCGGGCGCGGGGATTGCTCTTTTGGTCGTCGCTCACCAGATTGCTTCGGGCGCTGGCCTGAGCTAGACCTCACCGCAGCCTTGTTGGTCTTCTAGGATCATTCTCCATCCGAAGATGGCGTCCAGATCCCTGCCGCCCTGACTGCGGGCTTCAGGAGAAGGATGTTTCTTCCATCATCCTTGTTACTATAAGTATACCACATAATGTTCGTTCTGCAACAAAAAATCCAGAAAAAACGTGGTTTACAGAGGATTTTTTTTTCACTTTTTATTAAACTATTTGTGGGTACTCATAGTCTTCCCGGTCGCAGCATTCCTTTTCCACATGTGAGAAGGGTAGCTTTTCGGATTCGATGAGGTAGTTAAGGAGGGCCCGGACGGGAACCATGTGCCGTCCGTTTCCTCTCTTTTGACTACGGAAGTTTAGACCGGCGGCTTGAACCCAGCGGCGGATGGTGGTGTGGTCAACATCAAGAATCTCAGCTAAGTAGTCAACGGCGACGTACATAAAATTCTCCTTTAAAACGGTTTACAGTTTGTTGTACTTTACAGAACACTTTTTTGATAATAAACGCCTTCTAGTATTGTACCAACAAAGTTTTTTCGTTGCAAGATGAACTTTGTCGGTTGTCACAAATGCAACGTGAGTGAACACTTACTAATTCAGAGTATTGACAAACGTGTAAAAGAAGTATAGAACAAAAGAGACAAGGATAATGTTTGGAGAACAGATATGGCAGACATTTTGAGTTTAGACTTCTCTGGAATCCCGGATGCGGGAGGATTCCCGCAGGGGATAGGGAGGGGTATTCTCAGAATATCTGCGGGTGTTCCGTCTATTGAAGGGGAGCTGGCGCCTGATACTCATTATTATGTGATAGGTGAGTTAGGGGTGTTCAGTTATCTCAAGACGATAAATGGGAGTGACATCGACTACCGGGGTTTGGTGTGTTCGCCGGGGGCCTTAGAGGGTCAAGATGCGGACATCGTTGTAAATTTTGTCAACCCGAGAAGGAATATGTCAGGGGTAACCGATCTCGTATTCCAGCTCGGTGTTGGGTGTCGTGGGAAAACGGCCACGGAATGGGTCGGTGGTCTTCTAGAGGCAGAGATGTCCGGTGGGGTTTGGTCTCCGAAATGGAGAATGTCTCTTGTTACCGTATATGGGGATATTTTTACCACACTGACCAGCCTTGAGGAAGATGTCCCTTTTCGCGACGAGAACGACCTCAGCGTCCGAATAGTCGGTCGAGACCTGGGAGTGATGTTCAATGGTGTAAAGAGCTTGCAAGAGGAGACGGATTTCTCAAAAGGGAATAATGTCGTCTTGTGGGTGAAAGCGTATACCAATTTAGGCCCCATTCCGGTTCTAAAAGGAATAGAGGGAACAGCACTCGAATCCGGTAAGAATTATGCCATCTCGGAGATGCCGGGCCACACCATCCCGCCCCCAACTGAGGAGGCCCACTACTATTCTGTTCCGGTAAGACAGCTCATGGATGAGCGGAAATTGATTTCCATTACGGACAATTCGTGGAGATTTGTGGATGATGTAGAGGTAACGAGTCCAGAAAACGGTATATCTTTTAGGGCCAGTGCTGGGGCAGTAATCGTCGCGCCCCGAGCTACGCTGAGATCGGCAGATATTCAACTTTGTAGGTTCAGGTATCAGTAATGCAGAAGAGAATAGACGAATGGTACCATAGGCAGATGTCTCTGCTCCAGATGTCGGATGCTCCGGATGTAGAAGAACAGATGGATATCACCGAAGAGAGGTATCGTCATCTGAAGCGAAATATAGAGCATCTTACCGAAGGCTACACAGAAGAGAAGATGAAGCTGGAGCAGGCATTGGGAACTGCGCTTACCAACCTGCAAACAGAAAAAGAGGCGGCGGTAGCGGATAAGCTTACCACGATGGGTGTCGGAGACACGGACGCCCGAAAGATGGTTCACGGCGAGTTCTGTCAACGGGAAAAAGAGATGATGGATAGCTACCAGGAGAAATATGCTGCTCTACAAAAGAAATATGATATCCCCGGGGGTGACAGCATTGTCCCAGTGTATCCGAAAACGGTTACTGAGGACTATACCGGGTGGTGGGAATCGCTGGGGGAGATTTTCGACAGGTACCATCGAGAGGCAATGGAAAAAGCGGCGGATATGGTAGGCGAACCGATGAAGATCAAAATGGCGGTACAGTCTTTGGACAAGGGACTCGAAGTTCGACTACGCAACCGGGATTTTCCAGACGGGGTGGAAGAGGGTTTTGTATCACGAGTGAAGTCGATCCTTTTAGCACCACTGAAGTTGCCGCAATGGATATGGGAAAAATACCAGAACTATTTATCTACCAGATATGACTGGCTCAGGGATTGGTTGTGGGAGCGAAAGGTCAAGAAGTTTGACCAAAACGCTGACCCGAACACTTTTATAATTCCAGACGGCAATGGCGCCAGAAATAAAGAGGAATTTACGGCAGAGTTTCGCGCCTTGATAACCCTCGGTTTTTTGCTTACCTTGATCGGGATGGTCAACATCCCGATAGTATCCTCTGTTGTGGGGATGCTTTTCTCGGGGGTTTTGAGCGTGTTGGGTGAATTGGATCTCTTATGAAAGAACGGTTGAGAACACTTACAGTAATCCAACAGGAGGCCCAGACGCGGCGCCGGGTAGAAGACACTCTGTATGAATGTGCCGGGTGCGGCGCGACGGGGACGTTTACCGTACAGGTTATCGGCTATGAGCAGGCGGCGGATCTGGCAAACAAGATCGGAATTCTAGAACAAGAAATCAACCCGACGATGCGCTTTCGGACAATGGAAACGCCAAAAGGTCTGGAACTGCAAGTGTGGAAACAAGCGTCCTGGATGACCTGCGGGGTAGTTCGGGAAGACCAAGACGCCGGTATTTTAGCAGAGAGTCTCCAGGAGGAAATCTCCGACCCTTGGGAGCTATTGAGGCAGGCAGTTCGCGAGGTTTCCAACCAGGCTGTGCCTGGTGAGTTGGAAGTAAAGCGGGAAGGTGAAGCAAAAATACCGGAGATGATAGAGTTTGTCAAAAGTGTGGGTATAGAAAAACCGAGCCAGGCAGATGTCGATAGGGCCATAGAAATTATTCGTACAGAGGGCAGGTTAGGGGAGAGTCGTGCCCCTCTACAAGAAGTGTGGATCAATTACCTTGAATACATTTGGTTTTCGTTGAAATCAGCATGGTATCTATTTGATCGCATGATTAACATAGTTCCGATGCAAGTCGCCGGATACAAGGTAACGGCCCACGCAATTGCTATTTTAATTGCTGTCATGTACTACCTTTGTTCGGTTTATTTTACGGATATGTTGAGAAGCTGGGCCAGTAATTTCACTTCCTGGGTAAAGAAAGTCTGGAATTATAAAATCATTCCTCTGAGAAATATCGATTACGACCGTAGTGCATTGAAATACCTCGATGTTGATATCGAATACGTTTCCGATACAGACATACCATCGCTCGACGCATATGATGTGACTGGCCCCTCCCAAATAATTGGGAGGGGCGTCCCTTTTGAGTTTATTGGATTTGCCTCCCCACGGTGGTCAAAGAAACAGTATGTATTGGTGGAACCCCTTGCCGGACATCTAAAAGGCGAGAAACGGTTTGTGGAACTAGAGAGTACCCGCAGTATAAGAAAGTTGAGTGGGGAACAGATTGGGGTCTAAAATGGAATTTCAATATGACCGCTCCGCAAGGCATTTGAAGATTGTAGACGAGTCCTATGGTCTTGGGTTTATCATAACCGGAGCGGTGGGCAATATACCGGCGATCTGTATAGCCGATTACGGTCTGAGTGAGTCCTGTAAACGGGTTCTGGCATCTGCGGTGTTCCACGAGCAGTTTCTAGAAGGCGAGATTGATGGTCTCAACGGCGAATGCATAGTGGAATTCTATACAAGGCAGAACAGTCCCGCCGCTAAAATGCGCGAAGGACTGTTGCAGATGAACTTCAATGAGGACCCGTTGGGCCTGCGGTACACAAAAAGAGAATTTCTACCTGAGGACCTGGAAGTCTTTCCCGTAGATGGGGTTTTCTATATCACGGAAGCAGTGGGGTCTCATGTCCGGTCCAAACTGGAGAGTGTTTTCCATTGTGCACAAACCCCAGCAGATCTCATCTCAGTCTCGACCCTTCCGACAACCAAGAAGAATACCCCTTTCTTCCTGGTTCGGGCGCGTTTACACAATCCGCTAGAAGAGAGCGAGAGAAACATCAGAAACTGGTGTCAAAGACTTCTACCGGAAGTGAAATTTCTCCGTATAGGTCTCGATGAAGACGGTTTCATCCACTTAGGATTCTACCCGACCAGTTCCCTAGACGAAATTGTTTCCCATACAACGCCAAAATTCCCACCGGATACAATCGACGGGTACCAGGAGGTGGAGTTGTCTTTTAGCAGTCCCCTCACCGACGCAGAAATTTCCATGTTCCGAGATGTCATTTTAGAAGCTGGCGCCGCAGTGAGGTGTGAGAAGATCGACAACCGCCGGATGGTGTTGGACATCCCCTGTTCCTATGGATTAGGCGGCGTGGTCGGTCGGGCCTTCGAGTCTCGAAAGTACTTTATCACGAACTACATCAACCGAAACCTGTCCAACTATGGGATGCAACCTCTTTCCTTACAGGAACGGAAGGGGGTCTACAGGCGGGAGGAACCGATCAAGAGAAACCCACGGTTGGTTACGGAGCTGCAAGAGGAACCGGCATTTTTGCAGCGAATGTTTATCATACCGGAGGCACAGCTCCCGTATCTGTTTAGCCACACCGAACAGGATGAGGTCTACCTGCTCTGTGAGAAGAGAAATTTTATCGCGGCAAAAAGAAACAATGCCGGTGGGATCGAACTGTTCCACGGAATACCGAGGAACGGAGAAAAAATCAACAACATTTGGGACTTCTACCCGGATTTGGTGAAGATCGGTAACGGAAGGAAGATCTAGTGGGTAATGTAGTTATCACACGAGGAATGGCAAACCACTTGTTGGGGCGCGCAGATATCAAGCTCGTATGCCCATGCGGGTATAGGCTTCCAAAATACCGTGGCCGATATCCGGTAAAGTGCCCATCGTGTGGTAATAGCCTATTTACGATACAACCGGAGCAAAAAGTCTCCTATTATGAGTCACTATATGAGACCTTTCTCTCACAACAACCGCAAATCCGGGTGGAAAATAAACTTGAGCCCAGCAGAGTTCGTGGCGATCTTCTTAGATTTTCAGCAATGCCATTTCTCCTATCGCTCCAGGAGACATGTCCACAGAAAATCCCAGAAATCCTGTATTACCTCAACTTCCCTATGGAGCAATCCGTAGGGAAAGATCACCATTTACTGTACGAAACAGCCCTACGAACCTACAGATCGAATGCGGATTGGGCATACCTTGGCGGGAAGATCGTTGGCGTACATCCGGATCTCATTGCCTCAAAAAAGGTGGTGGAAAAGGTAAGGCACACAGCGCGGAAATTGATTTCCGGCAAACCAGCGTGGGTAAGACCACAAATGAGCGCAAAGATTATGACCGAGGCCCGGCAAACCGAGATACTGGCCGAACATTACGGTTATGCCCGCCAGTACCTCGAACACGATGAGGCAGTTTTCTTTGCAAATATGGCCCTGCTCCATGAATCTCTGTGGCTTTCCCACATCCCCCCGAGTTCTGTCCTGGTCCCGCGCCTCCCCGGCGACTACCGCAGATCTATCGGTGGTTTTAGATTCACGGTACAATCTCCGGTCGAGCGTTTGCAGTTCCTGAGATACAAAATCATGTCCCGGAAGAATAGAGGCGGGGGCCTGGCGTCCCGTGTCTCTTCAATGCGACAGACACTACAACGTAGGCAAGCCCAGAAGAAAGCCACGCTGTGGCACAAACTGAGCCCGGCAGCGGTCAGGATGCACAAAGGTCTGGGTAGCCTCCTCCATCGGGCGCACGGATCGTACCAACCCACACGGGAAGGTTACTCCCAAATGCGCCATCTCAAGATCTCAGAGAGCGCCCTGCGCCTGTTTTCTGACGGAAAACCGTATCACCAGGGTTCGGTATGTTACTTCAGCCTAGAAAAATCTCGTGTTTTCGAGTCCCAAGTGCGGATTGGGGGCGAATACACTCTCCGGGGTCCCATGACCAGCACGATTTATCTGGCAGGAGGCGTCAGTACAAGGCTGGAGCCGGGAACGCAGATCCGAGTAGAATCCATGACCCCGGCTGAGAAGTGGCGCGGCGACTACCCGAATACTCCAATGGGACAGTGGGTGGTCGAGGTGGTTGTTCTAGACGGACCAGAACAGGGTTCTTACCTTGAGTTCGACGGCGCCGATATCGTGGATGGTCTTGGAATTGATGAGGGGGCCTTTGTAGGGTACGAGGTGAAGCCTTCACGAGTACCCCATGGGGCAATATACATAGATGAGCGAGAGCTGGTCGTCTCCGTATACGATCACCTCCTCAACGAAGCGCAAATCGGGGCACTTCTCAGGAAGCTCCGTCCCAGAATGTTCCTAAAAGACACCGTCGTTCGCGTGTACAATGATGCGCCCGCCTACGAGAGCCTGCGGGGTGAGATCCGATTGTCCCTCCTTTTAGAAAAGAAACGGGTCATGTCGGCCATCGGCGGAAAGATCCTGCTCTTTGAGGAGAAAGATGAAGAACGTCAGCGGGTTTTGGATGACTTTGCGGAGCGTAAGAAACAGCTTCGTATGGAGATTGCCCAAAAGATGCGAGATGCCCGGGCAGAGAACGCAAAAAATAAGGAGGACCAGCTCGAACAACTCAGGATGCGTTTGGCCAGGGATATGGAAAATCTGGAAAACGAGCGGAAACGAGAACTGGAAGGCATCAAAGAGAGCGAGGGTTTGGTATACGCTGGTGGGGAAGGAGAAATCCTACAGGAGCCCCTGACCGTAATTATGCCGGACGGTGAAAGTGAAACCGGCAGCACCCGGACGACTCTTGCGCCGGGTACCAGAGTCACACGGGAGAGTGACGGGATGGTTTTGGTTCTGTCGGGTCCCTACCACGGTAAAGTGATGCGGGTTGCGAACGGACCGATGCCCGACTTCACACCAAATCTGGAGGTCATCGAGACTTTTTACAGGGGGATGCTGTGATAGATTTCTTCTGTGTATTCAAGATGGCAAATGAAGTGTACGGGAAGCTTCAACAGGACTTTCCGCAGATGGATTTGCGTGTCGTAGATTGGGGCAGTGCCCAGGGCTTCAGTATCGAAACTAAAGTAACGACGGAACCGACGGCGCGAGAGAAGGCTTTAGCAGCCGATACCCCATACAAGACATTCGGACAGCTTCCTCTGGAAGTAAAGGGAGCGGCCGTAGATATCGACCGGATACTGCGGGGCCACATAGAGAGCATCCAGAAGATCCCTGTTGAGCTGTACCGGCAGTTTGCAGAAAAGTTAGAGGGGTTGTTCTTCGGTGGACCACCCTCCCTGATACAGCGGATGGCCGAGTACCTGGGACGGGTAATCTCCGGGTATTTCAAGGAGGAAACAGGAGAAACGGAAATTGATTTCCGCATCAGGGTATGCTACCCGGCGGCGGTTATCGCCACCTGTGTAGCGAAAAATGTTGCCCTGAAGTACTGTTTCTGTGACCAACGGCTGGTCCTGTCGGGTTTTGCAGAAAAGTCCCTGGTGGATTCTGGGGGGTATGAGTCCTTGGGCCTGGATGTAAACGAATTTTCCATAAAGGAGCTGGTAGTTGCCGAGTCGGTGCCGAGCCTTGCCCTCCTTTTAGAACGCACGGACATTTACCAGCAGACCGCAGACGACATTCTAGATTGCATCATCCAGAAGCTCATCATAGCCGACGCCTTAGATGCCCTTCAGGACGTGTTGATCTCTGAAGATGGTGGCCTGGTCCTATATTTCGATCCGATTTTGGCCCAGGACGAGATGGAAACAATCATAATCCTGCTCCGCGAGAGCTATCCTCAAGTGAGCCTTGCCGCCACGCCGGACACTGACGACAGCCAGTGGTGGGTAGTGGAAATAAGGAGACTTGGGGACACAGCCGTGCAAATAGCGACAGCAGGAAGAGAAGACGGTCAGATTCCACCCCCATGTGGAGTCATAGCCAAATTCGGCGGTGCGACAATGACATCCATCGCTAAAGAAATAGACGTAGATGCCGCCGTTAATGCGGCTGGTGGAGGATAACAATGGCAAACAGTGCGTGGCATTTAGCCGGGCAGATCTACTGTGTCTTGTACGAGTCACCACATGATGTGACCGAAGAGACCCTGGTAGATGAGCGAAAACTACTCAAGGTGCTGGAAGAGCGCCCTGGGCTGCAACGAGCCTACAAAAGAAGTACGGCAGAGCAGCGCCGCCTCATCCGGTCGCTTGTGGGGTCAATGTCCCCGTTCCAGTTGAACCAATACCTCTTAGAAAACGAGGGGGTTGGTACAGACTTGTTTTTAATCTTTTCCCGAGAAATTCCATCCGAATTACTACGGAATCTCTGTGAGGTGCATGGCCCCTTACAAGTGGAAAGATGTATACGCTATTCTTTTTCTACTGAAGGATATCGTAAAGCTTTAGATGAGGGAAAGGTTAATTCGTTACCTTCTACTACGGAGGGGTTAATACACGAAGTGATCCAGGCACCGATTAGTTATCGTGAGCTTTCTGAGGCTACGGTGACTATGCAAACGGCAAATGAAATTGTGGGACTTGAAGCGTCATTTAAAAAGGAGGCAGAAACATACGAACAAAAAACTCCTGAGTTCATCGCTGTATCAATTCAAGCTAAAAAGGACGAAGCTGCTCATGTGTTTCGTGCTGAACAACGATCTATTGATAAAGAAATTGCAGATGAAGAAAAGAAAATCAGAGACGCAGAAGATAAAATTGCAAAGGAGAGGCAAACAATTGTCGCAGCACAGGCGACCATCGAAGGTATTGAGAAAAGTTATCATGAACGGATTGATAAAGCACTCGGAAAGTTACAAAGAGATGTTGAGGATTTAAAAGACTATAGCCGCTTTAGTGGAGTAATAACCGACTGGATTGCAAGAACAAAAATGTTGCTTATAACACTTAAGCAGTTATCAACTTTTGAAACGATTGTAGAATCAATTATAGAAACAGATATCGAACATTGGATTTCAGCCCAAGCGTTAGCACAGGCACTTCAGACGTTAGGTCAACATGGTTGGGAAAAATTTATCAGAAGTACATCGGCGTATAGTTCGAAAATAGCTAAAGTTCAGGGAAAACATGACCAAAAAAAGGATGTAGAGGATTCTGTAGCAAGAATCGCCCTTCAGATTATGGATTGGTCGATGGGGAAAATACAAATACAAGGAGCGAATGCGCAAGGTCTCCGAAAGTTTTGGATATATACAGACTTCAGAAAGAAAAGCGGAATACAATTTCAAAGTGAAATAAAGGTAATGTTTGACCCAGAACGTGTCTTTGAAGATTTAGCTAAGGAATTAGCAACCGGGGTGAAATCAATACCAAGTGAAATCACCGGGTCTGTCGAGATACACGTTACACTTGATGCGTCCTTCCTACAATTATCTACTAAAACACCATATCAGACGGGAAAACAGCAAAGTGCCGACTGGTCAAACCCGTTTTATTACATCAATGAGTATCTAAGCAAGTATTTGCTTGAAGGGGTGCCGTTTAAAGCCGGAAAGACGTGGTCATACCCTTTTAGGGTGGATTACCCTGAAGCGAATGTGTGTCGAATATATTTGGGGAGACTAACACCAGAAAGTTATGAACTAAAGCTCCCTGACCCGCCAGCACTTACTATACAGCGTCTAAAGAGCAAACTAGGTGGTGTAGCCGACCTGTCGCGTGTAAAGTTTTCTGTCACCTCATTAGGAACTTTTACAGAACTTTCCAAGAGTCCAGAACTTTCCGTCATCGAGAGCGCACAATACAACTTGACACACTTACATGAGAGTTGGATATCCTTTTTGACAGGATATGACCTGGCAAAGTATTTTGCAAATGTTATAAATGTTAGTGTGCGCGCTATTGGTTTCTTCTTGAGGGCCGTAAGTGCAGAAGATTTTGCGAACTGGTTTCTGCAAAAGTTTGTAGCCCCAAACGCGCGGATTGCTTATGACAGAACAGGTCCTACGGTTCCTTTTGACAATGGGCACTTTACAGTTGTTAATCAACTGAAGACTACAAACCCAGTCTATACATATTCTAAGAAAGATAGAACTACCGGGAATATGGTGCGTCTTGCAATAACAGAAAGACCAAAAACATTTACAGACCTACATTTGCTTCCAGGAAAGAGAACCAGATTAGAACAAGGTTGGGTTTTAGAGCTGGTGTATTTGTCCAAGAGGGATTTTACATGGTGCGTGAGAAGGGTATACGAAGACCCGATGCAAATATCCGGCAGTGGAAAAAATATACAAATCGTAGATTACTATATCCTCACCCTGGAACAATTTCTACACGCATCTGGACTGAAACCAGAAGATCTAAGAAGGGCGATGATGGATAAATACAAAGGGCTTTTTGAAAGCGCCCAACTGGATGAGCAAGAAGTCCCGGAAGAAACCCCTGATGAAGCCCCTGGCAAACCGACAGAATATGTGCCTCCAACCAACCGCGAAGATGGTGGTGAAAGTCCGAAGGCAGGAGAGATCCAGCTCCCCGACGGCCAAATAATCTCCCGGGATACAGCAAAACAAATGATCGGCCAGGCACTCCACAACCTCGGTGACCAGGTTCAGCAAGGAACGACCCCGGTGTCCGCAAAGGATGAAGAGGAATCAGAAGAAGAAGAAGAAATGGCGCCAGGAGAAACTTCCGAAGAAGAATTTGACGAAGAGATCCCCGAAGAGGAGACCGAGGAGGAGACCGAGGAGGAGACCGAGGAGGAGACCGAGGAGGAGAACGAGGAGGAGACCGAAGAGGAGACCGAGGAAGAAATTCCCGAAGAGACTCCTGAGGAAGAGGAGACCGAGGAAGAGGAGACCGAGGAAGAGACCGAGGAAGAGGAAAAAAAGAAAAAGAAGCAGGAGAGTTGGGTAGGAAAAGAAGCAGTGGCCCAGCTCGTTGCTGCGAACCTCAAACGGATCTACGGACTCCGCGCCGCCGCTAAAGAGAGAATCATCACAGAAGGCACTACCGTTCTTCAGGAGCAGCACTATCAGATCCTGAGAGAAATCGGAATGGGACGGTATCGTTCACGCAAAGAGGTGCGCGGTGTGGTCGAGGCGCTCCGTAAATGTGGGTTGCACCCGCTTTGTGCAGAGTTGTTGGAGAGTGACACGGTGGTACAGCACCTGGCGTTCGGCCAGCGTAAGGAAGCACTGCGTGAGGCGCTCACCCACACGGCATCCTCCCGATTCAGCCCGGCGGAGGTTGGGTTGGCCATAAGCCAAATCCAACACAAGACGAGTTTCGGTGAATACCTTTTAGAACAGGAGGAGGAAGCGGAGATCGAGGTAATGAGCGAATTACCCCCGCCACCTCCTGTTGCCGAACCCCCGTTACCCGCTGAGGAGATCGAAGCTTCCGAGGTAATGGTCGGAGCCGACACGGTACAGACTGCCGATGTGGTAGCCAATGCTACCGCAGAGATCTCCGGCGAGGTGCCAAACGACATCACCAACCTGGAATTTGTGAAATCCACCCTTTTAGGTGATGATCTATTCCAGGAGTATCTTTCCAGTGGAGATGTCGAGATGCAATTTCAGCGGGCCCAGGAACTGATTCCCGGGGTAGATCCGGGGTTGGTAAACGCGGCCGTCGGTGAGATCCGGGCAGTCGATATCGAGACCGTACCGGCAGACCAAACCGTGGATGTAATCGCCGGAGAGGAGATGCCTCCAGAGCCGGTGCCGGTCGTACCCGAGCCTGTTGCAGCACCGCCCCAGGAAATTCCAACGGACGTGGCCATAAGTGTAGAACCGGCGGCGCCGGTTGAGGCCCCTCCGGTAGTGGATGTGAATATGGATGTCCCGGATAGCCAGGCCGACGGAACCTACGAGGCGTATCTGCATCAGAAGAGAGGGAATGTTTGCGAGGTGGTCTCCGGCGGAAAGGTGAAAGCCTATCCGACGAAGAGATTGCGACTGCTCCCGCCGGGATCGGATTTGGACACCTGTTTGAACGAGATGCTCTCCGGAAGAAACATCGGCAACCTGGCGTACCGCAGGTTGTATAGCCGGATATTTGGCGTACCGTTGGAAACAGTCCCCTCTTTTAAGATCGCAGAGAGCGCCAACTTCCTGGTTCTCTACTACCAGAAGCTGACCGAAAGGGTCAGAGAGATCGTCGAAACTTACAAAGGGTATATGACCGAGGGTTCGGCGGTGATTCCGCTCAAGGATCTTCCTAAAGGAGACCGGGCACGGTTGTGTGGTCTTTTAGAAAATATCTCCGGATATATGCTACCGGCACGAACGAGGATCAAGGCCGATCCTTTCAAGCCGATCTGTGAGCAACTGGAGGTTCCGGAAGGCTCTGAGGCCCATGAAGCCGCAAAGGCGTTCGAGGATGGCATGGGCATCCTGAAAACGGCTGAGAAGGCGCTCATAGATTTCGAGGGAACGACTGGAAAGCTGAGATCTCTTCTCAATATCAGCGACAGTGGTAAGAAAACGATAAGTGCGGTAGAGAAGCTCTCCGACGAGGTCAAGGAAGCTGTCAAAGAGCTGCGCGATGTCATGGAGAAATACTCTGAGGCGCACGACGTTTTCGCCAAAGAGTTCCCGGAGGCCAGCGCAGAGGACGCCGAAGAGGAACCAGCGGAAGAGACCGAGTTGGAAGACGAGGTCACAGAGGAACCGGAAGCCGATGTCGAACGAGAAGATTCGGAGGACACTTCAGAAGAGATCTCCGATGAACCGCCACCGGAAAAGGGTAAAGAAACAAAAGCGGAGGCTGTGGCGCGTAAGATGCTCCGCAAATATGATCTGAGAGACACGTTTGCGCGCTCATCACAAGGTAGAAAAGGACGGTTGGTACTAGCAGAATGTGCGACGCTTACCGGACCTGAGATTAACAAGGTGATCGAAATCATTACGAGAGAGTTACGATAATGCTGAAAGTAGAGAGTCTTGACATTTTAGCGCCAGCTATCGCTGACCGGATTCTGCAAGTGTTCAATATGGCGACGATACCGCCCTACATCGTAGTAGAGAATCGGAGCGACAGCCTGACAGCCTCAATTGAGTATCAAGAATCTAACGATGGGTCCACATGGACCACGATAGTTGGTACGAGTCAATTTATCTCCCCGCAACAGGCAAACGGACAGATTGTAGTGTCAACAAAAGCTTACATCGCATTGTTTGCCAGCGGTAATGCACCGCTAAACGTCCATGTTGCGCGGCAATACAATGTTGTTTCCCAAGTTCAACCAATATAAGGAGTTGACATAAATGGCAATAGGAATGATGGAGTTTCAAACTCGAGAAGCAGAATTGACCGGACTCGGAGTCAGGGACACTGCGGATACTTGCCTGGCGCGGGTCAATAATGAAGGTTTCGCACTTTTGCAGAGCTTCATTATGAAGAACAAGGGACCGGGGAATGTGACGATTACCCTGAAGAAGAGGGGCCAATCGTACACTATCGCAGCCGAAAACATCGACGCCTTGCGCGTAGGGGCCACGGACAGGTTTCGCGGACCGTTTGCCAACCGCCGGGTAACCCCGGGGAGTATCACATTGGTGGACTCCAACGGTGGCGTTCCCCAAAAACTCCAGGATACCAACAGCGACGGGGTGCTGTGGCAAACCGACGGACCGGCCGGACCGGCGTACCCAATTCAGGTGGGTAGCATCGACTACAACACCGGGGTAATCGATTTTACTTTCAACCAGGCCGTCACTTTGTCGGTCACGGTGGCGTATAAGCACACCGATTGGACGGCATTCGGCACTCCGATAACTTTCCCGTTGGTAGCCGGTGGCGCCGAACGGCAAATCATCATCGTCCCGGACAACGCGGACAACTATTTCGACAGTTTGCGCGACGAGCAGGAGTTCGGTTTCTTCGGCAAGAGGACCGCCGCCGATCAGCCGCCTTCGCAGGTGGGCCTGGTCGTGGTCTACTTCGGTGACGACTCGAAGATACGCCTGCCCCTGGTGAAAGGTGAAATCCGCGACTATCCGTACCACAACGCATAACAGGTAGGACACTATGGCAGCGTATTCGATATTTGATATCCCCGGGTACCGCGAGATAGCAGAAACATTTAAAACTTGTCATCCAAATGCCCGCAGACTAGCACTGATCCAGATCCGCCAAAATTGCGGGCATTTTCTCACAGAAAAGGAGATGAGCCTGGCTCTCAACAGGATTCAGGTTCAGGAGAGCAAGATCAGTGAGGTAGTAGCGAAGCTATTACAGGCGGCGCATGGGTTAATCGGACAGTTAATCTCATATATCACCGGGAAGTCCCTAAAAGAACTAAATCAAGGTGTCGAAAAGGACTTACCCAAACTACGAGAAGCTGCCGCAAGAGTGCGCGCCGAACAGGGTCTACCCGAGGAACGGCTGAGTCCGGGAGAATCCGAGGAGATCTTTCGGCGCGCTCAGGAAAACATTCCGCCGCCGCCGGAGGAATTGATCCAGAAGTACGCCGGAATGACAGAAGCGGTCACCGACGACGGTGTCCTTCACTTCTCCGTGTTCTTCCAGAAATGGACTATGATGTACCTGACGTATCTTGTGGTTCGCTTTTTAGCGGGAATGTCCGGCCTGTTTACTGGTGGCCTTGGCTTTCTCGGATTCACTGTGATCCACCTCCCGTACCTGGTGTTGCTGTTGGATGATTGGTTCTACCAGGTGAACAAAGCAAAGTATGTAGCAGTTTAGGAGAACCAGATGCACGCCATTGACACATACATACAGCAGAGCATTCTAACTCGGGATTATCCGAGCAACACGTTCCGCGAGCTTTATCTCAAAAGAGAGAACCTGGCGACCCTGGTAGGATTTGCCCCGCTTCGGCTAAGAATCCGGTTACGGGAGAAGACTTTAGACAGTGGTGGTGTTCTACAATTCGAGCGGTCCGACCCCCCTCCCAAGTTCAACATTAGCGGAGCGCAAGTCAATACCTATGAAGTTGACGGAGAAGGTGGGCATATCCATCATTATGAACCGGCCAACAGTATAGATGAAGCAGATATAATCGCGGGTCTCCCATGGGTCAGTACGAATTTAATTATCATCGGCAGTATGGGAACCGTCAGCGGGACGAAAATTACGTTGAAAACAGAGCAAAGCATGGTTGATCTCGTCGTGTGGCCGTCTGCTACACCGCTAGTTGATAATTTCTACCGACTGAGGAGAAAATTCGATACGGCGGTCGCCGGTGAAGTAATCGGTGCAGGTACCGGCACCAAACGGGATTTTACTGCGACTTTAGCGAATGCTCCGATATGTCCGGGTTCCGTAAAGATCAATTTTACGGACAGCGTTGGGTTGAAAACCGCGCTGATTCGCGATAACGGTAAGGGAAGGCTTACTACCCTACCGCCGGACGTTTTACTATCCCGTGGCTGTACGATCAATTACACCACCGGAGAAGTAGTTCTTTTGTTTGCAGCAAACCATGCCCCGGCAAACGCTACGAATATTACCATCGACTATGAATACGCCTCTGTGGGAGTCGATGGGGCAATCTATGACATAGAGTGGGAATACAATGGCTAAAGTAAGGCTTCCAGACACGACGGAATGCTCTGTGATCTGTTTCCATTACAACCCACAGCGCAACCCGAACCGTGTCATTATGCAAGTCCCGACAGGGGACTTCACCGATAGCCACACATACCACCTGAATCTAGATAAGGAAGAGGACTTTAAGTACCTGGTCAACCGAAAAAACGGTCTCCGGCTTCTGGACCTCTTGAAAATGTACGGAATAGTGGCCTACACGAACGAAGGTGAGTGTACGATCATGGAGGAAAATGATGGGCGGCCAACTACTTCTCGATACCGTGACGCTTTCGCCGCAGCTCACAGAGAGCATCAAAGAACTACCGGACGGCAGATTGCGCGTCACAGGAAAATTTCAGCATTGCGATCTCGTAAACCGCAATAATAGAATCTACCCACGCAGAGTATGGGAACGGCATTGCTCCCCGGGTAGTGAATTTGTCCGTGCGCTGAAAGAGCGCAGGGTCTTTGGGCACCTGGAACATCCAAAAGATGGAAAGTCAGACCTCAAAGAAGCGGCCGTTGTCATCACAGAAATATGCCTCCGGGAAAATGGGGAGATATGGGGTACCCTGGAAACGCTGAGTACCAGTCTTGGGGAAACTGCAAAATCCATCATCAAAGACGGACTTACCATTGGGGTATCTAGCCGGGCTCGCGGAAGCGTCCGGAGAAACAGCCAGGGTGTTGACGAGGTTCAAGAGGATTTTCAGCCAGAGACCTTTGATCTGGTAGCCGAACCCAGCACCCCGGGAGCAGAACTCCACGAGAGTGTCCAGAGGAATCTCGAAGAACGCGGCGCCGATGCTATCCGTTTAGAAGAGGCCCGGGCCAAATTCGACGTTCAGTTTGCGGCCTTGAAAGAAGATGTGATGAGCAGTCGCCGATGGGACCCAAGATGGCTTTCTCGGTATAACGATCTTCAATACTATGCCAGAGGTATAGAGGATCTCCAATTTCCGATGCGCATGTTGAAAGACGCACTGGATTTGAGGGAATCTTCAATAGGACGTGCAGAAAACGACTGGAGGATAGCAAAATCTAGAGATGATATCGGCTATGCTCCTCAGTTTACCGTTCGATCTCCATTTATGTGTAGTTCGGCTGAAAGAGAAAATGCCCCAAAAACGCTCCGTGTGGCCACAGGGGCTACAGTTTATATAACTGGTATTTACGACAGTATGCACAGACCCTTACCAGCCGGGAGGAAGTATGGGATTTCCTATGTAACTTTAGCGGTTGATGCTTCGTTTTTGGATGGAGCTACGGATCAAAAATCTTCGGCTATTTCAGCGGGGGGTGGAGAGTTCGTTAGGGAACGGTTACGTTCACCGGCTTCTATAGTTGTTGAGCTACAGGACTTGATGAGCGCGACAGGTCTTGATGAACAAAAGATTACCGTAGGACTCATTGGAAAAAGAAGGGAAGGTGTAAAAAGAAATATGATGCGGTTGGTAGAACAAGCCAACGGAGCCGCCAAGGAAGCTAAAGCAGCGGCAAAGGACGCGGAAGAGGCAGCGAAAGTAGCAGTTGCTGTATCCAAAGAAAAAGTGGACCCCAAAGTGGGCCCCGCAGTTGCATCCGCAGATGTGGCCAGTGTGGAAGCTAAAGTAGCAGCGGCAGGTGCAGAGGCAGCAGCAGAGGCAGCAAAGAAGGCAGAAACACCAGAGGCGAAGGAGAAGGCCGCAGAAATTGCCCAGGAGGAAGCTGAGAAGGCCAACACGGCCGCAGATGCCGCACAAGTTAAAGCAGAGTCAATCTCTACTCCTAGAAAGCATTATACGACAAAGCACAGTCCGAGGTCGCACACCAGGCGAGAGGTTCGTCTTCTGCGTCTGGCAGAAAACGCGGCGCAGGATGCACAGGTATCGGCGGATATGGCCGCACAGGCCGCACAAAGTGTAGCAGCTACCGCACAAGAGAAGGTGAAACCGGCCGAGGCCGAAGTTGCCGCAGTAGAAGCAGAAGTTGCGGCAGCAAAGGCAGATGCAGCGAAAAAGGCGGCTGGTGAAGCTGAAACTGATGATGGTGTGCAGGCAGCAGCTCAAATTGCAAAGGAGGAAGCTGACAAAGCACAGGCAGCAGCGGACCAGGCTTCTTCTGTAGAAGCAGAAGTGGTACCGGACGTAACCGCATCGGCAACCGTTCCGGCGGAGATTCCGAAAGAACCAGTTGAGGAGGTTCCGATGGAAGACGAACCCACTGAAGCAGAACCGGCGCCGACCACTACGACGACTACTGTAGTCACCCAGGCTGAAGCAGCGGCCAGAAGACAGGTCGAAAAAGAGCTGAGGGAAGAAGTCAAGAATTTACGTCGGCAGCTTTATGCGTCGCAAACAGAGAATCAAAATTTACGAACTCTCAACCAGGCAATGGTCGAACTCTTCGAGTCGGAGATGATCCGTTTCGAGGTAGACGCACTTGTTAGAAAGTATCCGGAGCTGGAGCCGCTCAGGGAGTCACTGTTGAAAAACAAGACTATGCCCGCGCTCCATGAGATGGCAAAGGATTTTCGTAAAGCACTGCGCGGACCGCAGCCTCCGAAGAAAACCGGACGGCAAAGGTTTCGGACCTATACCCCCGAAACCGGCAACCGTAGGATTACGGAACAGATGACGATCCCAGATCGCCTGGAGGAAGATTTTGTAGCCACGGGAACTTCCGTCACCGACGGGGTGACCCCCAGAAAAGAACCTGAAGATATGATAACCAGATTGAAAAAACACCGGGAACGGAAGGTGCCCGAATAGATTTTCCGTTGGAGGAAGTAACCATGGGAATGCGTTCCAAAACAGCGAGTCTCCAAGAAGACTCGGCAATGTCCACTCAACAGTTTGTAGACACCCACCGCGCTCTGAGAGAGCAGTATGAGGGTTTCACCTCCCGGGAGCTGGGGATCACGAGCCCCATTCCGGTACTGGAAGTTCTTGACCGACCCGGCAAGAAAGCCGATGAGCTGAAAAGAACCATCGTGGCCATCCTGTGTGACAATTTCGTGCGCTACGAGATGGGAAGAGCGAACCTGTTGGAAACCAGCCGAGCCGACCTGCCCAAATGGATCAAGACCGGCCTCGCTCTCATCAGCGCCTCACACGCAGATGATTTAACGGACCAGGTCATCAGTGAACAACCGCTCACCAACCGCTCGGGAAAAATCCACTACATGGATATCCAGACCGAATCGGCAAAGGGCAATCTGGCCGGTGGCGTCAGAATGTTCGATGCGCTGCGCGGTTTCATCGGTACCGATGGGTTTTCTGGTGACAAGGTAGAGGATGAGCCACTCGGCCTGTCGGGTTCGACCGACTACACTCCGACCTTGGAATACCGTCCGGTGATACCTGGTAGCGTGCTGATTACCGACGGCAACCTCGTGATCCGCGATGACCGAAATGGCAACCTGGTTGGTGATGTGGGTGCACCTGGTGGTGGTATCACCAACACCGTCAACTACATTACCGGCGCTGTATCCGTGAGATTTTCCGCCAGCACGACCGGGCCCGTCGTAGGTTACTACACCTACAATATCGAAGCCGCCGATGAGCTACCGAAATACGGCATCGCGCTGCGTTCAATTACGGTAGAAGCCAGGCCCAGGGCCATCGCGACCGAATGGAGTCAGCAGTCCGTTTTCGATCTGCTCAACGATTGGGGCATCGACGCGGAGCCAACCATCCTGGATGCCGGTGCCAAAATCATCATGGCCGAAAAATTCAAACACGTCGTGAACCATCTGTACCGGGTCGCATCCGGCGGCACATTCGTATTCGACAACGTGACTCCGGCCGGTATCAGCTACCGCGACCACATCGACAGTTTCGGAATCCAACTCACCAGGTTGCAGCATGACATCTGGAAGAATACCCAGCGTGTACGGCCCAATGTCTGCGTGTTCTCACCGGACATCTGGTTCCTGTTTCAGTACACCAAGGGTTTCACCGGAGAGGGTGCGCCCGGACAAACCGACGCCCTGGCCGGTCCGAAGAAAGCCGGTGTGCTGAGTGAACACGGCATCACCTGTATCGCAGACCCCACCTTTCCGCCGAGGAGTGCCGTACTGACCTATCGGGGCGGAGAGATCCTCAATACTGCCGCGATCTGCGCCATGTACATTCCGTTGTACAAGGCCCCAATCCACGTCCGGGGATTCCGCAAAGACACTGCGTTGCTCACCGAGTATGCGCTGCACGTCGTCAACCCTGAAATGATGGGAACGATCCAGGTCATCAATCTGTAGTGTGAAAATTAGCCGCCGGACTCCGGCGGCGTGGTAACTATTCGGAGAGATAGTAAATGGCAAAAGCAAAAGAAAAGGTAGAACCGCAAGAACAGGAAGTGATGGTACCAGAACCCACTGAAGGTTCCTTTATCAGTCTCGAGGAGTCTGATGATCTATACCAGACCGATCCTGAACTGGTTGATGACGATATCATCATCAATACCACTGACAGACCGATCATCCTTCCCCGGGGGACGGATCGTAATTCCTCTATCCGCCTTGAAAAAGGTGACAGGATCAAAGGCGTCTACTACCGGAAACTGGTTACGGAACACAAAATTCCAGGACTTCAGTTGTGTTGTAAAATGAAAAAGGACAACCTTCTGGAGCTGGAAAGAATCAGAAAGTTGAGAACCGGCGACGAATACAGCGAACTGGTGAAAGAGATCCACGCCCGCAAAAACGAAGAATCGACCAGGGAAGCGTTGAGAGCAGGTGGAGTACGGAGCCGTAGATGACAGAACCAAAGACACTGGCACACCCAAAGACTCTGCACGAGTGGTATTCTATGATTTTAGAAGCTCTCGGCGGCGCAGAGTGGAATGTTGAGTTGACTGAAGAGAAGCTCAATTACGCTATCTGGCAGACCCTGGCGCTGTACAATAAGTATAAGCCCCACCGGAGATGGCGTCCGCTCGGAGAAGTGTTTGGGGATGCACAGTTTGATCTGTCAGACGAAGCGGAAGGTACGCGGGTCGTCGATGTTCGGTTCAAGAGAGCGGACATCCGATACTCGCGGCCACTGTACTTGTCAGGAAACTACGGGTTCTACCACATGTCCGAGCCGCGCAAGATTTACAAGATGATGGTAGCCGATGACAGGTACAACAGTTTTCTAGGGATGCAGCCGGTATGGCAGTGGCACGAAGAAACGAGAACTCTATTTCTACACGCAGATAGCCCGTTATCGTCAATGTCGGTCAGTGCCCTTCTGTTGGTTCCCTGGTGCGTTACTGCCATCCCGTATGACCAGGAGTACGATTTTCTAGAAGGTGCTGTTGGACATGCAAAGATGATTCTCGGTCGGATGTTTAGAAAATTCGGCGCAATACCGGCAGCACAGGGGAGTGTAACATTAGATGCGACATCCCTAGTAAGTGAAGGTCAAGCGGCAGTTGCCAATCTAATAGCAAAGCTTGAACGGAACCTGAAGCACCTACCACCGCGTCCAATTTATTCGTAGGAGAGCAATGCGATGGCAGACAACCTGGCGCTGGCTCGATCATTTTGGGCATGGATAGCCAAGATCGAAATGAATGAATCTCAGAATCAAACAATTCTAGAGAGCTTGCCAAAGGTATACCCAACCGATCCGGATGCTCTGTACCTGGTAACCACAAAACTATGTGAGTCACTATTCGGTACAAAATACTACCCGAGAGCCTGTTACTGGTATGAGATTTTCGAGTCGGCGTCTCTTGTTATGCCACTTGAAGAAACCCTACGGGATAAGGTGACGGGGATACTAAAAGCCCTATTTATCCCAAAGCAAACGATAACTCCACCAAAAGAAATCAATGAGGGGTTTGTTCTAAGAAGGTTGCGCGCTATCCTTAGAAAAATTCGGGACACCTACGAACAAATTGATGAAGGACGACGGGGATTTCCCACCTTCGACCATTTAAAGGAACTCCACACGGAAAATGACAAGTTAGCCTTGGCTAAGACACTCGATTGGTATAGTCCGGGAAGTGTCTCACCAGAAGAGATGCAGGACCTTCCGCCGGATATCCGCCATAGGTTCAAATACGCCGCCGCGTGTATGAGAATCGCACTCGGGGATTTCGCTATGGGAGCTGTGCGAGCACTGTTCTCTGCTGGATTTGCTACCTCGACCGTATATAGGTCGGTGTTAGGTGCCGGATCTTTCACGGCGTCGGCTGCGCGGGAGACTGTTGGTCTAAGAACGAATGCACTAGCTGCGTTCGCGGCGACCATCATCTATTTAGTCACTGTAGCTTTTGGAGAGAGAAGTGCCCGAGATATCTTCCCAAATTAGAAAACTGGAAGACATCTTAAATACCGGAACGACCCCGTGGCGGTATCGGGCGGACAGTCTGCTCGAACATGTCATTCGGACACAACATACGGCAAGTAAACGGAATACAACACCACGGCATTTCTGGCGATTCAGGGGAGACAATAGTGGCGTTGTCGAGGTATTCCGTGAAACAAGTGCGCTAAAAAAGAGGTATGACGCTCCCGTAAGTGTGCTATTTCATGTGAACTATGGGGCCCCGAGTAAACCATTGAAGAGCACTCTGGTAGATGAGCAGCACAACCCCTCATTCCGGGTGGACCTGGCTGAATGTATACGGCTCGGGGAGATTTTCGGGGTAGTAGATGAGCTTTTGGGTTTCTATTTCTACCTTCCGAAATCTGATGATTTGTTCCAGTGGAACTATAGCATCTACAAAATTGGCGATATCCGAGGTGCGGGTAACGGTTACTATGAGCCGATACAGCGATTTGTAGTATGGGAGGGATCGGCCGCACTTCTCCGTGGTGATAGTACTGACCCGACAAGGCCCATGTCCGCACAGATACCAGCACCTCTTGTGGAGGCTCCAGTATGGCCGTAGTGAATGTAGTCGGCAAAGTACGGGTCGGGCAGCGGGAGTATATTCTAAAGGAAACCCCCTTGTTTTTGCCGATGTACAAAGAGATGGTTATACGGGGGACGGCCATGCACTTACGGCAGGCGGCATATGGGGTGAAGGACTACATCATCGACAAGATTTTAGCCCAGATGCCCCCGGTAGGTGAACGAAAGATTTACCGGAGGGAAACTCGCGAGAAGACTGTTGATGACCTTCCAGAGCCGGAAGAGCAGAGTATTGACGAAACAGAGGACTACGCGCTTCATAAGGTACACGAGTTGCCACCACGGGACACGAAAGAGGCGTTCGAGGCGCGGTTGCCGTATGAGTTTCATCCCTTGAGCAAACGATATTTTGATAAGAAGATCAGGACTTTAGATGCCAGGACGTTGGTTTCGACCGGCGACTACCTGCGGGGAATCGTCGTCCGTAAGAGGCAGGACAGGTTGGCCGGTACGATTTATGTGATAACCATGGCCAATCGGAAGCACAAACTGAGCGACCTGATGCTTTCCGACCTGGCAAAGATAATGGAATTCGGTACATCATCATACAGAGCGTTCTTCATGGGCGACAAAGACAGGCCGGTGCAGATTCAAATACCAGCAAGACCCCACTGGAGACCGGCGTTCGAGTATCTAAAAGAAGTCATGGAACGAATAGGTGCAGATGCGAGTGCCTGGGCACTTGAGGAAGCAATCAGGAAGCTACGATGATGATACAACAGAGACTTACAGATGTCGGGCTTACCCCCCGTGAGCAGCATGGCCAGGGGAGTAGTCTATGAGATTTACCGGCAAGAATGATTTTGGTAAGAACGAGGCAACCGATTTTACGGTGGAGAAACTGGCTACATTGCCAGTACACCAGGCTGATGATTTCGGTCGTTTGATATTTGTTACCACATTGGGACCGACGTTTGGTCTGCACCTGGGAACGAGTACAGGGTGGCTTCAATTTAGTACGGCTGGTATGGTATATACCAGGGATCGCTTCGACTTCATATTCTGGAGGATAGGTGCGGGTGTCTCAAAGAACCTGCACTGTTACGGTGGGATCGTAGAGAAACGAAGAACCGAATACAACGGCTATATAGTCGGGGTCACAGTACAGCTAAAAACCCCCAGGACAGCAGGTACTGTGACAGTAAAACCTATGTTAAATGGGAGCGTAATTCTCGATACCTCGCTGGACACCGTACTGGACGCCAGTAACCCAGAGGACAATACGACAATTATCTCCCCAGACCTAAATTTTTATTTCACTGCCGGAGACAAACTCGGGTTGCAGGCGACGACGACCGCCGGACTGCTTCCTGTCCCAGTCGATTTGACAGCAAGTCTAGCAATTCTTTATGTTTAGGGAGTTTTAAGTATGGCAAGCATAACAGTATACCGCCTTGTCGATGGCGCACCAGTTCCGGACACATCGTTCGACCCAGATGACATACCCTCTCCGGATCAAGCGGCCGCATTGGATAACGCGCCGAACTCACTCAGCGCAACCAATCCAGTAGTAGACAAGCAATATGTGGACGCACTGGTAACCGGCCTGGATTGGCAAGAATCGGTGGAATACGCGGTAGAATATGTCAAGACCGACGCGGGCGCCCCAAGTGGAACTGCAACGAGTGGCGAGACCTGCCTGAACACGAACGAGGCCAAACTTTACACCTACACCTCTTCCTGGGACGCCGGTGTAGCGGTCTCGAACGGCGACAGGTTCGTACACAAGGATACCGGGGATGATACCTCCGGAAACTCCGGAACGCACACAAAATCCGACAAGATCTATCAATACAACGGTGCCACGTTCGATGAAACCGCCGCGAATGAAGGTATGGCGTTCTGGGCGGAAGATGAAAACGCGGCCTGGATTTACAACGGCACCAACTATGTAACCTTCGGTGGGGTCGGTGGCCACAACACCCTTGCGGGACTCCAGGGTGGGACGAGTGGGGAGTACTACCACCTCACGTCTGACCAATACAATGCCGTCAATGCTGCCGATACGCCAACAACGACCAACAAGATGTTGGTACGCAGCAATGCGGCTCAAATGCCCGCTGTGTTTACCTTCTCTCGTGACGGCGGAATGGGCCAAAGCCAGACCGATTTGACCGCTTATTTGCAAGGGGGGCGGACTTACGCGACAATGCCGCGTGCAGGATACATCGTAGCCGCCGTTCTCTATACCTCTTCGGCCAGATCGGCGGGAACACTCAACTCGCAGATCCAGAAAAACGGTACGGACATTACCCCGACGGACCTCGATTTGCAGCTCGACGGGTCCAATACGACCGAGCATTACGCATCGGTAGCGTATGGGACGACCAACTACGACTTCGCGGCCGGTGACGATCTTTCCGTGGACCTTGACACCGACGGTTCCTGGGCAACGACCGCCGGAAATGAGTCGGTGACCAAAGAAGTCCATGTGGCGTATGTGTAGAGAGTAGCAATGCTCAGTATATATGACGAGGCCATGATCCGTTTTCTTGCGCAAGTCCGCTGGCAGGGCCAGGTCGTCCCGGTGGTTATCGCCGGGGCCGACCGGGCCAAGGCCCAGGTCAAGGATTGGCTGCGCGACAACCGGGGTATAAAGATCAGCAAGGCACATAGTGAAACGGCAATACCATACCCGTTTATGGCTGTTCAGTTAACCCCCTTCAAGACGGATGTGACCCTGGCCAACCCGGCTGTTCTAAGGAGATTTGCAATACAACGTGAGGCTGGTTATGGGTTTGCGGTGAGAAAGCCGAAAGCTGTAACCAGTGCGGTCACAACAAATATGTATTTCTCCAGCCGGGAGCAGGCCCGTCATATAGAGTTTCAGATCTACAATTTGTTCCAAATGGAACAAGCATGGGTAGATGTGGACTATACAGACCCGAAATGGTATACACCGCCTAACGAGGGCTTCGAGTTTGCTAAAATACTCGGACAACAATCGCTACGTTTGCAACTACAAGGCATTGTAGACAATACTCAGCTCGAAGATTCCGGACTGAATGATATCGACTATAGATACACGATGACGTGTACGATGTTCGGTTGGATTCCATACCAACCATATGCGGTCCCTTTAGCAAAATCCATCACCTACCAGATTGCAGAGGAGGATTCAGAAGAGGTGATCGTAACTGTAACTGTAACTGTGTCATCAAGCTAGGAGGCAACTATGCCAGCTCCAGGTGTGCAGGTAAGAGAATTTGACCTCGCCGCGTATCTCCCGGTAGATGCCAACGCCATCGTTGGTGTTATCGGTCCGGCGACCAAAGGTCCGACCAACCAGCTTTCGTCTTTTACGGATGAGGGAAATTTGGTCAACTACCACGGTCGGCCGGTTGATGGACACCACGCGGTACGCGCTGCGATTCGATACACCCGCTACGGGAACCAATTGCGTTTCGTCAGGATTGCCGGATCGTTATTGGCCACCGCTTACGCGGAGCAGATAAAGACTGTAGGAAGCGCCACTATCCCTATCATTCGTTTTGAGGCAGCCTCGGCGGGCACTTGGGCAAATGGCGCGGTAACGGTCAACATCACCTTGAACGGAAGTCCGGCGACTTCGTTCAATGTGTACGTCCTTTTCCACGGGACGTTGGTGGAACGCTATGATAATCTGACCAATGCCAATGCGGAAACAACGATCAACAACAACTCGAGTTACGTCCGCCTGACCATCCACGAGGATGCCGGGACGACGTTGCCCGACTCAACGATAGATTCCACTACGAGCCAATTTGTACCCCTGGTACTCGCCAGCGGAAACGACGGTGCGTTTGCCAGCACGAGTTCGGAAGATTCCAGCACCGGGGGGATTTCCGCCCAGGAGTCCTGGAGTTATTCCTATACGGGTTCGGGCGCCGTCTATACGCAAAGCGAAGGACGCGCAATTGCGCCAGGAACTTTGTCGATTACGGACGGAACGGAAACATTCACTGATAACGGGGATGGGACACTCACCGGCAGCGTGACCGGAACCGGAGTGGTAAATTACCGAACCGGCGAGTGGATGGTAACATTTGCGGCCTCTCCGGTTGGCGCGGTCAGTGTCAGCTACAACGCCGGAACCTATGAGGTGATTGGTTCCAGTTCAGCAACGGAGGTTACGGACAGCGGGGCAATATCCCGGCCCGGGGTTGCGCCTGGGACGGTGGCTATCTACGACCCGCGCCTGGATGTGCTAGACATCGGTGACGGCACGTTTGCTGGGATCAACATGTCACCGGCAACCAAGATCGTTCCGGGGAGCCTTACCATTACGACAGTGGACATCGCGGACAACCAAATGACCGTTACCGATGATGGAAACGGAGCCATAACCGGCGATGTCGCAGCACCCGGCACCATCGACTACGCCACGGGTGTCATCACCTTCGCGTTCAATGCAAACATCAAGAATCTACAGGACGTGCTTGCCTCGTTTAGGACTATGGTCGAAGACGATGCGGTCGGTGGTCTTTCCGGCGACAAGATAGCAGGAACGATCAATTACCAGACTGGCGCCTGGACGCTGGTTTACACGTTGACTCCGGCCGGAGACCATACCCCCGGTCGTCAGGACGCATCATCTATCATGTGTGTATTTCGCCACTGTACGGTCATCGAGTTCGGCGACAATATAGAGACCGAGTTCACGGGAAACCTGGAGGAATACCCCGTCAAGGCCGGATCGGTACAGATCGAATACGCAACCGGAACCTACCTGACCGACGACGGCGCGGGCAACCTGACCGGCGCGGGCGGAAGCGGTACGATCAACTATCAGACGGGAGCGATCGCGCTGGATTTCTCTAGCGCACCGGCATCCGGGTTTGCGATCCGCGCCTTCTACTCCCCGGTGATTATCCACTGTACCAGCAAATATGCGGGTCCAATCGGCAACGAGAGAAGTACGCTTACCGACGGGTTGTTCGCGTGGATAGACAAATCTACCAGTACCCCGGCATCACCCCAGGCGGCGCAGTGGTACCGTTTCCGCGTGATGTTCAATAATGGGGGCGGCTCAACGGCCATCGAGACCTTTGACCGGCTCCGTACCATGGCCGAACTCATCGAGACCGTCAACGATCCCAGTACCGGATCTGAGTATGTGACCCTAGAAGAGACCGGGGTGGTTGGTGTACCCGACATCGCTTTTGACAGCGGAGCAGGGCAAAAGCTCGGAATGGACGGTGCTTTTAGCAATGACGATGTCATTGGTGCCCAAGTTGGTCCGGTTTTTACCGGCCTGCAATTGTTCTCTAACCCAGAGAACGTCCCAATGCACTTCATCACCGCCCCTGGACTCTACCACAGGCAGATTCAACTCGCAGGTATCAACCTGTGCGAGAGCAGACGCTGTATTTGGATCTTCTCGATCCCGGACCTGGATCACACCGACAAGGGTGCGCAGTTCGTAAATGGCGAGTACAACGCGGCATCCGTCGGCGGCACACCTGTACCGACAGCCGACGTGCCCTATCCGCCATTGGCGGCGATAAACTCGTCCCATGCGGTCAATGCCTTTTCCTGGCTCCAGTACTACGATCAGTATGTGGATGCCGAGGTGTGGGAACCGGGTGAAGCCGAGATTCTGGCCCTGGCCGCTAAGGTTCAGAACCAGTATGAGGCATGGTTCCCGTTGGCCGGTCTACGGCGTGGGCAGATCGGAAACGTGGTTTCCTTGAGGTATTCCCCGACAGCGGGTGAACGGGAGAGGACCTACGGTCTGGTCGGGACGCGCATCGAGGTAATCAACAGTTTCGTGGATTTCGTCGGGCAAGGTATCTATCTCTACGGCCAGAGGACCATGGCCAGGGAGGCAAAGGCGACTGACAGGTTGCACGTCCGATGGACGGCGAACCTGATTGCAAACGCCCTGATTGTGGCGGGCAGACAGTTCGTTTTCGAGCTGAATGACCAGATCCTGTGGCGAGAAATCAAATCTGCCGTCGATGACATCCTCAACCCCATTGCGGTCAAACGTGGGATCTACGACTACCGGATCGTTTGCGATGCCACTACGAACACCCCGGAGGTGATCCAGAACGAAAAGAAGGCGATCTGCAAACTGTTCATCAAATTCACGGAAGCGGCAGAGATCATTGAATTCCAAATGATCTTCACCCCGACCTCGGCAGACTTCTCCGAAGTCGCTCCGTTGGGCTAAAGGAGGAATAACATGGCCCTACCATACGATTTCAACGCGATGAGGTTGGGACTGCAAGGTTTTCAGCCTCAGTTATCGAATATGGGGATGCTCGAGTTCCATCTAAACGGGATACTCCCGGGGGCAAAAGAGATCCTCATGCTCTCCTTGAAGAGCATCGACATGCCCAACGGTCGATCCGTCGCCATAGAGAAGATCCCATACCTCAACGGTGACATTAAACACCCCGGTAAAGTTGGCGATCTTGGTGATCTATCCGTCACGTTTTACGACTATATCGACGGAAGAACCAGGGAAATCCTACATAAGTGGTTCGACCTGGTTCACGACGAGAAAACCGGATTGGGCCTACCGTCCGCTTTGATAAAGACCAACGCCCACATGGTTCTCTTCGGTCGGGACGGCATCGCCCGGGCAACATACTTTTTAAAGGGTATCTGGCCGACACAGGAACCCAGTATACCCAGCATTGATTTTTCCAATGGCACTATCGTCACAATGGCGATCACTTTTGCGGTGGACTTCATGTTCGATCAGTTTGGTGAAGAAGTTCAACTTGCATCCGGCGCGTTGGGAATTGCGGCGGGCGCCGGGACTATCCTAGGATAATGTTGTGGACTATACGAAAGGAAAAGTAAATGGCAGAGATACCACTGGCTGGCGAAAGTGTGCGCCAGGCCGAAATTTCACTTCCCATAAAGCTGCCCAGTCTCGGGAAGCTCTACGGAGACAAGATCCCGGAGGGTGAGATCGTGATCTATCCCATCCGTGGCCAGCAAGAAGAGATGTTGGCCTCAATGGGGGATAACCAAAACCAAGCGATGTTCATGTTGCAGCACATTGTGCAGCAACTCGTCAAGTTGCCGGTTGGGATGCCGATCCAAGATCTTCTAGTTACCGACTGGATGGCCCTACTCCTCAATATCCTGGCGTTTTCATATTCGTCGATTGTGACGGTAACGCCACAGTGCCCATCCTGTAAGACACAGTTTAGACACGAACAAGACCTGAAAAATTTGGAGTGTACCTACGCCTGTGATCTTCCCGGCGAACTTCAGGAGCCGATGAAGACCGAACCCCTCCCTAGAAGCAAACAGGTCATCACCTTTCAAATGCTCCGTGTCCGGCACATGAACGAGGTTCAGGATTACGCACAAAAGTACCAGGCCAAACAAGGCACCGGAGGAACAGACCCGTCCTTTACCTATAGCCAGGCTTTGCATATCCTGGCTATCGACGGTGAATCCGTTCAGACGCTTGACGCGATGCGTTGGCTCCGGCAGGCACTCGCCTATGACCTCACTATCCTACGACAAGAGTTTGCTAAATGGGCAACCGGGTACGACATGTCGGCCCTTGTCCATTGTCCAAAATGTGGCCTGTCCTTTGCGGCCGGGTTACCTCTGGACTTTTTTCGCCAGGTCCGTTCCGCGCCTTGAGGACTTGCGACAACAGCGGTTTGCACTTTTAGTTGCTGGTAAGAGATCGTTTTTAGAGTGGGCTCAAATGACCCCCTGGCAGCGTGATGACTTCATCATGCGCCTAAACGAATTCAATAGGCAGCAACAGGCTGAACAGCAAAAACTAGAAGCAGAGATGCGGAGTTCTCACTGATGGCGGCAGACGCGACAAATGTAATAGAACTGGTCCTCGAGATGAAGGACACCGACATTGCCGAACGCAAGATGGACGACGTTACCGAGTCGGCTATGAACATGGTAAAGTCTGTCCAGAGCGGGGTGCGAGGTGCCCTAAAATCCGTTACGGATTCTATTTCATCTGTGACAACGGCTGTCGAAAAATTCCAGAAAACTACCCTGACGAATATGCTCCAGAGGAGCGTTGGGGAACTCCGTAACTGGTTCAAGGACGCAACCAACGCCTTGGCCGATGGTAGCCCAGGAATGCTATCTGCAATTGAGAAGTGGGTTGTACAGCCGGTACGGGAGATGTACAAGGTCTATTCTGAGGCAATTGATAAAATAGTCACTGGGGTTCGCGGGTGGTACACCAAACTTGTGAAGCAGGACATGCCAAAACTGATGTACACCTTTACCCTCTTTACGAAAAACGCTATCGGTGTGGTATCAGACTTCACGATGAAGAAAGTGGACTACCTGAGAAAGACCTTCCCGCGACTGGCCAAGGTGATCGAAGGTTCGTGGCTGGTTGGTAAGGTTGCCGCATTAGGGTTTACCTCTGCTGTCCTCAAAATGCCATCTGTCGTAAAAACCGCTGGGCAGGCGCTCGGAACATTGAGTGGTAAGGTTAGAGAATACTTCCAGACGGCCAAGACCAAGGTTTTAGCTGTCGGAAAAGTGTTCTCCGACATAAAGGGTTACTTTTTAGGATCGGCTGAAGCCGCCAGGTATTCGACGGGGGAGGTGACAAAGCTTCGGTGGGCCTTTGAGAAAATTAAAAGCGTAACCACGTTCACCCTAAAGGTACTCGGCGTTACGGCAGCTCTTGGCATCGTAGGTGGTTTTGTGGCCAGTGCCCGAAATACGTTAGGTGGTATCGGAAAAGTATTCGATACTATTTCTGATGCTTTCGCATTGGCGCTACAACCGATTATCAATGAATTTACAAAATTGGCCTACATGATAGCCCCGTACCTCATTAAACTTATGGTTCCCCTCTTTAAACACATGTTGGAAGGGGCACAGACGCTCAATGCTGCCTTCTCGAAATTCGTTCAGCAGGGTACTGGTTTCGGTAGCACCCTAAACGAATTTCTTGGAAATCTTGTGGAGATGGCCCGTGGTTTCATGGAAGTGATAATGACAGTCGTTCGGGAGCTGGTTCCGGCTATACTTCCGCTCTTAAAAGTATTTCAGGAGGTAACCAGAGAGATCATAATTACTCTGGCCCCGATCCTAAAAAACATCATCGATAATTTGATTCCGGGGTTGATGAGTGCTGTCCGAGGACTGATGCCTGTCGTCGGGCAAATGCTCAAAATTCTAGGGGTAGTTGTAGCCGAAGTCGTAAAAGAACTTATTGTGGCACTGCTCCCCATAATTGAAAAACTCATCGCAGAATTGCCTCCCCTTATCCCCGCCATGGGTGAATTGATAAGAGTATTGGGTGAGTTTATAATAGCTTCCCTTCCGATTATAAAAATCGTTCTCCAAGTAATTTCTGCTCTCACCACCAAACTTTTAGTACCGGCTCTGGTATGGACATTGACAAAGGTATTTGAGGGTCTTACCGCAATTATCAAGTTAATAAACGGCGCCATGTCCTTTACCATAGACAAATTGGGCGATAAGGTGACATCAGGATTCAATATGTTCGTTGACTTGATTGTCTGGAATTTTAAGGTGATAATGGGCATCAAAGATTGGTTACTAGAAGGATTTGGAGAGATCGTTTCATCGATAGTGTACATGTGGGAGCGTGTCAAGAGCGTCCTGGGCTTGGATAGTGCTGTCGATAATGTAAAAGGGATTTTCAAGACGATCATCGGAACGGTAACCTCGGTCACCGGCGCCATCACAGATTTCATCAATGATAACATCATCGAAAGCATAAGAACGCTTCTCACAACGGAGATCCCGGTAATTGGGAAACTCACAGAAGTTGTCGGTATTCCGCCACCAACTTATCTGCAATTTGGTGGTGTAGTCACCAAACCTCTTTTAGCCGGGATTGGTGAAGCAGGCCCAGAAGTAGTTCTCCCGCTCAAGAAGGATGTTTTAGCTGAGACCATTCCGGAGTTTCTGAAGGTGGAGCCACCACTATTGGAAATGCCTAAAGTCAAACCTGTACAAGTAACAGCCGAGGTGAAGGTAACAGACCGTTTGAGAACCACAAGAGAAGAACAAATCGAGGGCCACCTGGCGGCGATCCGGGAGATCCTGATGGGTGCTTCAGAGAGAGCAGAGAGAGAAAGTGCGGCGGGTAGGGATAGAATACCGTTACGGGTTGGTATGGATCATAGCTTTAGCTTGACGGGACTTGCGCGATGACAGTATACAATGGACAGCCAGTCATGTGTTCGATAGCACTCCAAGAGGACCCCCGGGAACGTCTGGTATTTGAATCTTTCCCCGGGTCAATAGGCGAAGGGTATCAGGCAAAGTTGACGGCGCCAAACGTTGGCGGAACACAGGCTACGTCTGCCAATTACAACGGTGGGTATTTTGATAGTTTTTCGCTGTCTTTAAAATTTGTCGCCGGTCTGCTAAACGAGGCCAACGACCCACACTTCAACGCAAAATTCATAGAGGCTTTCCGTAAGATAAGCGATGACAAAATTCGTGGGTACGCAATTGATGGACTTCTACAGCGTATGGAGGAAAAAGTGCGGTGGCTGCAAGCTCTGTGCTTTCCCCGTGGAGATGTAGACTTTGAGACGACGGACAAGATATTTACTAGAACCCCCGGTACGCCGCCAATCGTCCTCATCACATTCGGTGAGTTTTTGACAATCTCCGGACACGTTACCAGCGTCACAATTACCTGGAAACCGCCGTTCCACCCCGTTACGGCTAGACCATATAGTGCTGTTGTCGCTTTGACAATTATGAGACTCGGTACCTATAACATCAACTGGTACGACGTTGCGGGAAAGTCACCGTCATACGGTACTGTTGCGCAGGAGACGAAGGGAGAGCCGAAACAAGAGCCGGAGGATGTGGTCTACATCCAACAGCCACAGACACCTCTGGGGATTGCAGAGCCAGAGGAAGAACCACCGGGTGAGGATTTTATACCTGTGGATGCGTTCGGGTTGGAAGAGTTAGATGAACTAGAAGAGTTACCTCCAATCGTGTACACGATTGACACCCAAACGGGTGAAATAACACCTGATATATAGATGGGCAAGAAGTTACGATTACTTTCAACATCCAGGATGCAAAAGACCCCTGTCTACTCGAAAGACGGATCGGCTTTCTTCGGGGTATGGCAAAAACCGGAAATCACCCTAGACGGCGATGAGAAGGTCGTCGTCGTAGATGTATCAAATGAGGGCCAGCTAGATTTAATCGCCCATAAGGAATACGGAGACCGAGCGTGGTGGTGGGCCATAGCCGCCGTAAATAGGATTGGCAACGTCAATGATGAGGTTGTAGCGGGCCTTGAGATTGTCATCCCAAAGCTAAACAGGATCAAGGAGGCATTACAGAAGACCAATGGCTAGAACCGCTGAACTACAGATCGAGGTTTCACAAAATTTTCCGGTTCCTGCCGGGAGCGACATAAATCTTACAGATTGGGTTCACACCATGTCCTGGCAAGAATCGCTCCTAACCGGGGATTTAATGCTCAACCTGAGCTTTCTCAGCACCAGTCTGAATCGAGATGAAGATTTGGTCTTCGCGAATACCCTAAAGGCGATCAGGGTATCACAGGTGAGAAACGGGATTGCGCAAAGTACCGGGTGGCGCCCAATTTTCACAAGGAAGGCACAGTTGTATTACGATGGCAGCTCTCCAGCGATCTCCATTGTTGCCTACGGTCTCTCCTCATTAATGCAGGATCTGGCCCGGTGGCGGGCCTTTGTGAATGTACCGGCCGTGAACATCTTTACTACTATCGCCCAGGAATATGGGTTCACGCTAAACGCCACACAAGACATCCCCGGGGAATACACCTGGTACTGCCTTGGGGAAACCGACTGGGATTTCCTGCGGAGCGTCGTCGGGACGATGGACGCTACTGCGAGAAAACAAGCGGTTTTCGTAATGCTCTTTGGTAGAACACTCCAAATAAAACCGATAGACTATGGACAGCCGGTTGTTCGAAAATTCGGCGTTGGTTATGATGACCGAGCTGAGGAAATCGAGTACAAATATCATGGTATTGATGTTGATGCCCAAGGTGGTGACCGTCTCATTACATCGAGATTTGATATCGCCACAAAGACAGCATTTACGGAAGAACCAGAAACCACGGCCCTCCCGGTTTTAGCTGGAAAGCTGCCCCGTAGTTACGGAACATCCTCCCGCTACCGCCTGTCAACTCGCGGCGACACGACGGCCAGGTGGGGGCAAATAGCCGATAAATACTTCTCTTGTTTGGCCAGGATGGTTGGAGATGTCAGTTTGTCCCCCGGGCAAATCGTAAGTGTCCACGCGAAGGACCCGGACGAAACGGAATCCAGCTACAACGGTAAATACGCGGTCTATGAGGTATTGCACGAATACCGGGCGCGGTATACGGATGATGGTGTTGATTATCGTCCGCCACATCAGCTTATGACATATTTGGGTGGGTTTAGAAGAACGTTCCAATATGGGGATATCGACGCGGAAGGAACAAAACAAACACAGGTAATCTCTGTAGATGGTTACCAGACATCGGACGGACTCCAACCGGATGATGAACCAATCGAAATTCAGGTGCAGGAGTTATGAGAAGTTACGACGGAGTGTGGCCGGGAGTTGTCGAGAACAACACCGACCCCAACAAAAAAGGCCGGTTACAGGTACGAGTTCCGCAGGTTTTTGGGAGCGCAGATGTAGCAGAGAAGATATCCACATCTGATCTCCCCTGGGCCTGGCCGTGTTTTCCGTTTACGGGCAATATGGCGGGCCTGGCGGTCGTTCCAGAAGTTGGCGCTGGTGTGTGGGTAATGTTCGTCCAAGGCGACCCACACATTCCGGTATGGATCGGAGGTTGGTACAGCAGCAATGAAAGTCTGGGCGAACACGCAGCCGGGTACCGACCCGCGCCGGAAGTCATCGTCCTGAAATCCCAAACTGGACACATCCTGAAGTTCGACGATTCACCCTCAGATCCAGGGGTTGTTCTAAAAGACGCCAGCGGACAAGGGTTGACACTATCGCCCGCGCAGACAGAATTTAAGAGCCTTGGATTCCATAACAGGCTTATCGCCGGTGAGGAGCAGACCACAGTTGGTGGTAAAAGTTCCCGCGTAGTCGCCGGGGAAATTGAGGAGACAACATCCGGAAGCTATAGTCTGTCGGCCCTGGCAGTTACGATCCAGGCAATTGCAACTTTTACGCTTACGGCTTTAGCGGCAATCACTCTTTCGGCAGGTGCAGCCTTGACCGTTACAGCGGTTGGGGCTCTTCAGATAATCGGCACTTCTATCGTTTTGGGGGTAGCCGCCAATGCGCAAAAATTGTGTAACAAATCTATGATGGATCTTTACAACGGACACACGCATAACTACTCAGTGCCTGCTCATATTTCCGGTTCCGGACCAACGACCGCACCAACCCAACAGGCTACGGAAGATACGCACACCACAAAAAACGTGAGGGCAAGCTGATGGCAACGGGATTACAGAGCAAGGCTGGACCAGCCTTTCCCTTTGGGAATTCGATCCAGGGAGTTTTAGGCAATAAGACTCTGCGCGACTCCCTGCGTTCTTCAGTCCTGCTGATATTGACAACGCCAAAGAGGAGCATCCCGTATAACCCAGATCTTGGATCATTTGTCCCATACCTGGTATTTGACCCTCTTGACTCTGCAACTATCAATCTGATATACTATTACGCACGAAAAGATCTTGAAGAACAGGATCCAAGGATCAAAGTGACATCAGTTTCCGTTCGCACAGATAGACCAAATCAAGTGGCGGTCCAGGTTGGTTATAAATACATAAAGGCCCCAGACGAGCTGGGACAGCAAGTGACAATTGGTTTTCAGCGAGGTAGCTAATGGCAAACACTGTAGATTACACATCCAGGGACTACGCATCTGTGCGTCAGGCACTGATCGACAGAATCAAGTTGCGCTTCCCGAACGACTGGCCTGAGTTCACCAAGACATCAATTGCCATGGCCATACTCGATATTGTAGCGTGGACGCACGAACAAAGAGCATTTTACTATGACGTGCAGGCCCGTAACTGTTTTCTCGAAACAGCCGACCTACCAGAAGCAGTTACAGCAATTGCCCGTTCTTTAGGATATAAACGCAGGATGGCATCATCTGCATCCGTTGCGGTCACTTTATACCCAAATACCCCGCAGCCAGCTCCAATCACTATTGCTCGGGGCCAGGCGCTAAAGGTAGATGGTGTCACCTTTGAGGCGGCAGAGGATTACATAATCCCAGCCGGGCAGTCGGCCTGGCCGACCGATAGCTCAGATGAGCTGATCGTATTTACCGAAGGTGCCAGTAAATACGAGGAATTTACCTCAAACGGAGAAGCATACCAGATTTTTCAGCTATCCCATCCGAATGTGATCCAAGGGTCGGTAGATGTAGAAATACTCGGTGAATACTGGGAGGAGACTTCATCATTGGTATTTATTGAAGGGATGGGCATCAAACGCGATTCCTTCGTTGGTGATGGCCTCGCCAACCAAAGTTATCAACTGTCACTCCTCAACGTAATAATTGACCCGGATGACGAAGATACGCTGACCGTGATGATCTCTTCGGAACGATGGTTACATGTAGAAGAATTCACCGGCGCGCCACAAGAATTTCGGGTGGAGCAGACTGCCGGTGGAGAAACCACGGTCTACTTTGGTGCAATTCCGGATGGCGCGGCACCTGCACTGAATGCTGCTATAGATATCATTTATCAAGTCAGCAGCAAGCAACGGCGGTACACGGTGGAGTATGACACCGCTGGGAAAGCAACAGTCAATTTCGGTGATGGCGTGAGTGGGGTAATCCCAGACTCGGGTACGGTAATAACGGTACGCTACCGTGTCGGTGGCGGGGTGCGGGGTAATATCCGCAGAGGACTACTAGACGGGAATGTGCGTGGAACACTGCCGTCCGGTGCGCAACTCAATGTCCGTGTATACAACCACGAGCCCGGTTCTGGTGGGGAGGATATCGAGACTCTTAGCCGAGTAAAAACCCAGGCACCCGTTTACGCAATATCAAACCGTAGGGCAGTAACCAAGCAGGATTTTGCTGCACTGGCCATGACATACTCAGACCCCACATTTGGGGCCGCAGCGTTTGCCTCTGCAAAGCTAAAGCAGCGAGTTCCCGAGATAAATGCGGTTCAGGTGGCTCTTTGGAGCCGGGATAGTGTAGGAAGGATCAGTACAGCGGCCTCCCCGTTAAAACAGGCAGTGAAGGCATTCCTCGACGCATATCGGGGTATATGCACCTACATTGAAATCACAGATGGAGACATTCTTTATTTTGAGATTGAGGCCAATGTCTTGTTACTCTCCGGGAAGACAATCGCGAGTGTTCAATCTGAGGTCAATACTACCCTTCAAGACTACTTCAACTCGACATTTGTGGCCCCGGGCATCGACCTGTCCCTGGCGCTCATCGTAAAGGAAATGTTGGAACTGTCGTCTATTGAGAATGTTGTTCTAGAGAACGTAGTCGGTTCTCGATTGGTCACACAGGAACTCGGCACCGGAACTGGCAGTCAGAACCAGTATCTGGTCTATCTGGAAATACCAGATGGCCAGGCCATCGTTCCGGGATCTGTCCTGGTCACTGCCGGAACACAAAGCGTGAGCGACGACGAGTCCGGGAATCTTTTAGGAAATATCGACTCTGGTGGAAACAATACAGTTGATTACACGACTGGGGCAATAGATGTCACATTCGAGTCTGCGCCTGGGACAGCGGATTACATTACCGCCGAGGCGCGGTATTACGCCAGGATGGACCAGACCGAAACGGTTACGGCAGATACTGCAAACGCCGTAGACGGGATCACAGATTTCGCGCCCATTGTTCGTCGTCGGTATCATGGCCTGGCCGACGGCCAGATTGTCGATACGTTCCTACCGGAGATCTACCTTCCATATACCCCCCATCGGATTACACTGATTGGCGGGTGGGACCAATACGGAACACAAACCGGCGGCCAGCTCATGGCATTTGATGACGGCGACGGTGGTATAACGGGAGATGTCTTAGCGGGCGGCGTTGTGAACTACGAGACCGGCCAAATAAATTTCACCTGGAATACACTACCGCCGCCGTCTGGATACACGACATACTGGGGTTATCTTAGCGCATTACCGGACGGCAGCACTACGGAATTCACCTATGAAGTCCGGACAGCGGCCGGAGGCGGCGGATCGCAGGTGTCGTTAGAATCCTTAGAGGGCATCGGTCGGCTCAAATACGACCTGGCCGACCTCGATACGGTAAACGTCACCTACTACCCCGCTTTTGACGACGGTGATGGTATACTAGATAGCGAGAGCTTACACACGCACAAGACAAATGCCGTGATCTACCAGGCAACCAGTGGCTTTGCAGAGGGTACGCTAAACTTCCGTGTGCCTCCAGAGGCGGCATCCGGTAGGGATTTTAGGATATACATTGGCCCATCTTGCCTCTTCCTTTATGCGTCATTCTCGCTGTACATCCAAAACACAACGGGTAGCGGCTACTACAAGAAGCTGGTAGCGGACAAAACCGGCCGATTTCTACGAGATGTTGGGGTTCCCTATCCCTACGCCCGTTTGGATCATCAGACCGGCAGGTTTTTGGCGACACTGAATGCCCCGTCAGCGGCTGAGATGACCATGCAGATGAGCTATGACTCGTTTGTCTCCTCAAATAACAAGGATATCCCAATCGAGACCCTAACTCTCCCTACATTTTCCCGCGTAACGCTAAATGAAATTCAACGTGAGGTCAACGTATGACGCGCAAACAGAACCCATACGGAAACCGGCTACGAGTTGATCTCTACACCCGGCTTTTCCCGCACATCATCCGCGAAGACAACCTTCGCGGGGTAGAAGGTGTGGTAAACTTCTGGGATGATCCGCTCCTGAAGTGGGACGGGAAGGCATTATGGAACGAGGTTGGCATCCTGCCGGTGATAAAAAACCTCTTTTTCTGCATTGAAAAAGAGGAGGAGCTGGATCTCCAGGAGATCGACGGGTTGACCGATTTGGTAGACTCCGATACCTGCCCAGAGCAATTTTTGGATCTGATCGCGGGGAGTTTGGGTTATACACTAGAGGATGGGCTTTCGGAAGCCGGGAAGCGTGAAACGCTAAAGAGCATTATAGAGATCAACAAATCTAGGGGTAAACGGCTCTCATGGGATGTTTTCTTTCGGATCGGCGGTTTCTCTGTAACGACGGTTCCGTTGTGGAAAAAGACAATCCAGGAAAGCGATGGACAGTACTCTCGACTCCAGTACCAAATAGCATCCCAAACCGAAACGGTGGGTACGCCGGGAACTGCTGGATATTCTGGGACTTTGTCCAATACCCCAATTCGGCCCGGATCTGTGCGGATAAAAGTCAACGGGAAGACATACCGCGATGACGGAAACAAGCTATCCGGGTCGTTTGGTCAAGTAGTGTCGGCAGACGGTGCAACCGGGCAAATTAATTATGCCCGTGGCACTTATGAGCTAGTATTGCCGTTGGTAGCCACAACCAATGTAGTCTACGAGTACGAGCAAATTATAAACGAATACCCGTACCGCGCCGCCCGGGTAGACCTGGAACTTTTCTATGTGGTCAGTGAGGACGGGACTCATGCCTTCACGGAAGAAACCATCAGGAAGCTTCTGGAACGCCTGGAGTATGTCCGCCCAATCCATGTATTGGTTCGCCTGATTGTCATTACGCTGGACATCGAAGACATAGTAGAAGACTTTGCGCGAGACGAAATTCTGCCGGTTCACATGGCAAAGGATGTCCGGGAGACCGAATATCGTTTTTACACAGCAGATTTAGCCGAGGCCCCTATGGACCAGGAGCTGGTAACATACGAAGACGACGTGTTGGACAGGATGAAAGTTCATCTAGAAGACCAGACAGCAGTTGGAATGAACCCAGATTGGTTGGAGATTGTGTTCTCCGATAGTACTCCGACTCAATATTGGTAGGAAGGTGGTGGTATGTTCGAGTTTGATCTCCCTGTACCAAACAGCAGCGTGTTGGCCCAAGAAGTTCGGAGTAATTTCAACTCCTTGGGAACCCTGAATATAACGGCAAACCCCGATGCGCCCACAAACCCCCGTAACGGAATGCCACGCCTGTACATGGAAAGCACTACCAGTGCTCTGTTTCAGATTTACTTCGAGGGGGCCTGGGTGACCCTGGCAGTTCTCGGAAGCGGAACAGTAGCCCAGGCGCGCCGGAAATCACAGTCTTTCTCATCTCAAAGCCAGTGGATCTTTGACCACAATCTGGGCCTTCGACCGCTGGTGCAGGTGGTTCTGGCCACCGGCGAGGTGGTGCTGCCGGAGAAAATCGAACACGCGAGTGTGGACCGCGTCATCGTTACACACGCGGCCCCGGAAAGTGGAGAAATTATTGTAGTAGGATGAGTTATGGATTTTAGCATAGACAGAGAACTGCTGCGCAAAGCACTACATGCCCGCAGACAAATACAATCTCCAGGTCGGGCCGCAACCGCAGTGGCGCTAAATCAGGAACAGCCGATGGTAGCCGACGGACACCTCCAGATTGTCGCCACAAAGACGGGTCAGAAGAAGTCCTGGTTGACGAGAAGAACCTGGTAGTGTCACAAGCAGCCAACATTATGCCGTATATGACCATCGGTCTTCGGACAATGAGCTACATCGAATTGGGGGACCCATCACCGGCGACGCCACCGGATTTGGCTGATACTTCATTGCAGCAGACCACCGGACTGCGTAAGGCAGTATCATCGGCGGTCAACGGCAATACGGTCACTTTTACCGCTCAATGGTTGGATACTGAAGGAAATGGGATCAGCTTTACAGAAGCCGGTCTGTTCTCCGACCCGTTTGGCGCCGGAATGCTTTTTGCCCGCAAGGTCTTCACGGCGATCCCGAAAACCGCTTCGTTCTCCTTGACTTTCAACTGGGCCGTTGCTTTTACCGTAGTGGCCTATCCGGGAAGCGGTCTTCTCGGCGTTGCTTTGTGCGGTGGTTCGACAATCTCCACAGATTATCTGTACACGGCGGTCGGTGGGGAAAGCGAGATCGTGGTGCCCTTAGATTTCACCATCGGCGGAAAGCAACTCGATGTCTCTCTAAACGGCCAGGTGCTGGTGTACAATCAACAGTATTACGAAGCCACGGTGTCCGCAACAAAGGGGATCAAACTCATGGGATTCACGGCCCTGGCTGGCGATCAGTTTTACTTCAAACGTACTACATTGACCTAAGAGGAGCTAAAAATGCCAATACAAGAAATCCCGTCCCGTCAACTCGATCTGGGTCCGGTCAAGTTCTTCGAGGTCTATCCGGAAACCCCGGCGGGGAACCAGACACTGTGCCGCGAAGGGTGGGTAAAGAAAGAAACGACGATCATTTACAAGGCACAGCAAACTTCCGTGGGTTTCGTGCCCGTTACACTGGCCAACCGAATCAGATGGGATCTGGTGTACCTGGACTTGGACGGCATCGTCCAGGTGTCTAGTGGTGTTGAACAAGTGACCGGAGTACCAGATTTCACCGGCGCCCCCGACCCTCTACCGTATTGTCTGCCCCTGGCCTACGTTCAGGTGGATGAAACGGCGGCGGTCACCGTTGTGCAAGACGATATCACCGACATCAGACCGCGCATGAATTTCATGTTTGATTCGACTTTCGCAAGCGGATATGCCATCGTTGCCGGACAAACACCCCATGTTGCCATCGAGGGAATAGATGAAGAGCTAGAAGACCACGAGGACTTCTCCGGCAAGTCTCGACAAGGAACTGGAGCAGTACTCCCCGGTTATTCTGCTGTAGGGAGCAATCAATACGCCATTACCGACGGAGATCCGTTGGAGACCGGAACTGCCAAACTCGACGGCGAGGTCGAAGATCACGAGGATTTCTCCGGGAAATCCCGACAAGGTAATGGGGTTTTCTTACCGAAGTATAGCGATCTCGGCGCAACCCCTTATGCTGTGATCGACGCAGACCCTTTGGAAACAGGGGTGGCTAAACTCGACATCGAGGCAGAACGTGTCAAAGGATTTATCGGAAAAGCCAACCTGGGAGAAACTCTCCCGGACTATTCTGGGCAAACCACACACAACATAATCGCGGTCAATGACCCCTTGACGGTTGCCGTTGGAAAACTGGACAACGCCGTTCCCTTCGCCGGTCTGGTACCTACCGGGGCCATCCTCTACTTCGCGGCGACCGCACCTCCATCCGGTTTTCTGGAATGCAACGGCGCCGAGATCAGCAGACTCACCTATGCTGCACTGTTTGCCGTAATTGGTACCACCTTTGGAATTGGAAATGGGATCGACACATTTGATATCCCAGAGCTACGCGCCGAGTTCCTTCGCGGCTGGGATAACGGCCGTGGCGTCGATACCGCTCGTGTTTTTGGATCGTCCCAGGCCGAAGATTTTCTCAGCCATCAGCATGTAGAATCAACTGTCGCATTTTCAGGCGGACCCGGGATACCGACGGGAACCGGATACAGCACGACAACTCAAAACACGGCTGCCGCTGGCGGTGCCGAGACCCGACCCCGAAATGTGGCGCTACTTCCGTGTATTAAATATTGATATTGGAGAGCCTTATGAAGAAATTACTGTTTATCATTCTGTTTATTTCCCTGTGTTCGTGTACGCAAATGGACGCTGGATACGTTCAGGCCGACCGGGCGACCTACGAGGCGCTGGCCCCCGAATACCTGGACTTTGTCAATGACAGCACGCTCGATGACGACGAAAAAGACCGCCGCCGTCGGCTGGTAGAATCGTGGGACATACGCATAAAGGCCGCAGAGGAAGGAGAGGAGTAAGTGGAGTCCGAACTTTCCAAACTCAAAGAGGATATTCTAGACAGCTTCAAGTCGCTTGTGGGTGACGCCTGGGAACAAATGAAAGAATCAGACCATAGAATCCTCAAAGACGCTGCGCAAGATGCTGCACTACTGCACCTGAAATCCCTACATGAGTGTTGTGACTTATCGAGAGAAATCCGGATAGTAAACGCCACACTTCTCAACCTATCTATTGCAAAAACGCTGCCGGTCGCAAAGGTCTTCTGGCGATCCGTCGAACGAGCAGCTACACTGATCCTATCTACCCTGGTAAAAGCAGGCATTAGCGCCCTAGTATAGAATCTCCAATTATCATAGCCATTTACTATCCAATAATAGTAGATAGGTACCACAACACACTTTAACTGCGGTGGGAGCTATAGCTCCCATCACTTTAAAATTTTTTTTGAAATAGATCTTGACAAACGTGATTTTAGTTGTACAATGAAATTACGACATAAAACTTTATACTTGGGGCTCCTGCCCCAAACTTTTTTAAGGAGTGTGTTGTGGCAAATACTATTCTCTGTGGGGATTGTGAAGATGTACTTCCTTCGCTTTCACCCGGTAGTGCGGATTTGATATTCACCTCACCCCCGTATTTCAACGCAAAACCGGAATACGCAACCTACGCCAGCTACGGAGAATACCTCTCGATGCTGAGACGTGTGATACATAAATGCCATCGAGTGCTGGCAGAAGGGCGTTTTTTCGTAATGAATGTATCACCTATCTTAGTGCCCCGTGCTAAGAGAAGCAAATCGTCAAGAAGATATGCCCTCCCGTTTGATCTTCACCATATATTCGATGAAGAATACGACTTTATAGACGACATAATTTGGGAGAAACCAGAAGGCGCCGGATGGGCAACCAGCCGTGGTCGAAGATTCGCAGCAGACCGTAATCCTTTACAGTATAAACCTGTACCTGTATTTGAATATATCCTAGTGTACAGAAAGTCTACAGATAAACTCATCGACTGGAATATCCGCAATCACCCAGATCAAGAATCTGTGAAAAACTCTCGGATTGGTGATGAATATGAACGCACAAACATCTGGCGGATAACGCCAGCTACAGATAAAGAACACCCGGCGGTGTTTCCGCTCGAGTTGGCAAAACGGGTCATCAGTTATTATTCTTTTCAAAAAGACACCGTATTGGACCCATTTGCTGGAACCGGAACGGTTGGAAAAGCAGCCGTACAACTTAGGAGAAAATATATCCTCATCGAACGCCATCAACCGTATGTTAATCTAATGGCGGAAAGAGAGAAAACCTGGAAATCTAATTAAAGGAGTGTGTTATGGCACAAATAACTAAGACCAGTCGTGTAACTCTCACGTCTTTTTTGATGCGCTATTCTAAGAAGACTCTCATTGATCTTCTTATTGACGCTTACCTGCATCTTGCAAACAGAGAGAAGGATATCTCGAGCAAAGTTGCGGAGCTGATGCAACTGATCGAACAAGAAGAGGAACACATGGGGTACATCTGGCAGGATATGAGTAATTACTTCGACTTCTCGGATGAGGCATAACCATGGAAGAATTCTACTCGTATAACACATTGTGTGAGCCAAACAGAAATGCCCCAAGAATGCGCGGAAGCGGCCCAAAAGCTTACCTCCATTTTGCTAAAAGTAGCGACCAGACCAAGGCGGCGCTTGCTAAAATACCAGAATATGAGCAAGTGTTGTTTACACGAATAGCTCGAGTGTGGTACCCAGAAAACCCCCGTCAGGGATTACTGAAGATAAATACAGATTACCGTGGCTGCGCACGGTGCGGACTATTCAAATACAGAAAGAAAGTTGTGGCCAGCCGAATTATCGGAAATGGAGATCCACAAATAGCATTTGTGGGGCAGTCTCCCGGCGCCAATGAGGATGAACAAGGTTGGCCGTTTGTAGGACCGTCCGGGCAACTTTTAGCAGAGATGCTGCAAAAGGCTCAATTTTCCCATCCATTTCTTCTAACAAACATCATTGCTTGCCGCCCCGAGGACGGTCCTGGGACAGCACAGAGGAACGACCCGACAACAGAGGAGAGCATCGCCTGTAGTCAACGGTTGTGGGAGGTGCTGGCGACGGTTAAACCTAATGTCGTGGTGGCCCTGGGGCACATCCCGGCAAAGATGTTCTGGGCCAACCCGAAACAGGTCTCTCAGAACATCCTCTATAAAATAGGGGAGAACCTGTACGTTGCACATACCCGCCACCCAGCGTACCATCTAAGAGCAATGGGACGCGGGGGAAAGTTCGAGATGGAGGAGGCCCAGGGGTTCTTCGCTCAGCTCAACCACTTTATTAGAAAACTCCACCCTTTCCCGATGGACCAACCATGGCCTTTCCAGCGAGGAAACGGGTATCCGTTCAAGTACATAAAAATATGAGGTGTACGATGGAATCTTTATTGATGAGGCAAGAAGAACTGCTGTATATGCAAGGTCTTACAGACCCCATCAAAAACAAAGAGGGGGTTGCTGAATGCCTTGGGCATTTTCATTTTTACAACGCCCAAAAGGAGCATTATGTCTTGGCCGAAATTCCGAGAAACCCAAGAATCCGGGTGCGTTGGGAGTGGCAAAAGATAAAAGGACTCCAAACCTTAATCGTTGGAATGTGGTCACTGGATGTTCGTGACAAAGTCATCACCAAAAAATTTCAACTGAAAGTGTTGAGGGTTATTTCAAAAGTCGCGTTTCTAAGGCAGCTCCGGGATATGTTCTACAACCTGGAGCGGGATTGTGTGCGTGGGTCCGTGGAGGATATATGAAAGATAAGATTTTCAAGCTAACCGGGTACAAAATGGCGTTTGAGCCTAACCCAATACAACTAGCGGCTTTACGACCGATGTTTTCTACAAACCAAAATGTCATCATCTCTGCCGGTACCGGCACGGGAAAGACCGTCATCTATGAGTGGGGAATGCACAAAGCACTCTCGGCCGGTCAGCATGTGGTGGTTCTAGCGCCCAACAAAGCTCTAGTAGAGCAAAAAGCTGCCGCGTGGCGTGATAAAGATCACTCGTTCTCTCAGTATTCTCTGACCATCAAGACCGGAGACTATTTGGGAGTATCAATCCGGGATCTTGTGGCCAATCAGATAAAGATTATGACCCCCGAAGCGTTTGCCGTGGCCCTGCGGAGCAGGAGTGCCGGACAATGGATACGTTTAGTCGGGGTTCTGGTAGTCGATGAGATCCATACCATCGGCACGGAGAAGCGCGGCAACGGTCTGGAGGCATGTATCACTAATTTCTTCCTTCAGAAGTCGAAAGATCAACTATCGAGGATAGTTGGAGCCAGCGCGTCCATTGATGCTACCAGCCTCAGACACCTGATGGATTGGATCAATCGGATCGGCGGGGGTGAGGTAGAGGTAATCCGTTCTGATTGGAGGCCCACTCCTATTTCCCACGAGTACCTTACCTACCGGGCTTCCGGTAGCTACACTACCGGAGAGAGAAACAAACAGGATATCGTTTTAGGGATACTCGCCCACCGGAAAACGATTTCCGCTAAACCGGCCCTTATCTTTGTTCACACAAAGAATACCGGGTACCAATTGACTGAGAAAATTGGCCAATCGGGGGCCAGGGTTGCCTTCCACTGTGCAGATTTTCCTAAAGCAGATCGGGCCCGGATGGAGCAGCGATTCACCGATGGTGAACTTGACGCACTGGTCGCTACCTCCACCCTGGCCGTTGGCTGCGATTTCCCCGTAGAGGATGTCATCATCACCGGGGTACACCGGGGCCTCAATCCGGTAGAACTCGATACGCTCCAACAGATGGCCGGACGGGCCGGACATCAGGGGTGTTGTGAGAAAGGTGTCGTCTGGTGGGTTCTTCCTGATACCGATGCCGAAGAGTGGAAAGAGTACCTATCCGGCGAATACGAGATAAAAAGCGAACTGGGTTGTACCCACTGGCTGAGTTTTCACCTGATCGGTGAGATTGCCAGAAATGGGATGGCCACCTTAGAAGACCTCGAGCAGTGGTATTGTCACACCCTGGCCTATGTACAAGATGGCCACAACTGTGATCTTCTAGAAGCAGTGGTAACCCGTCTTTTAGAAGCGGAGGCCATCCGCGTAAATAATGATGAAGAAGCATATTATGTGACCCTCCTTGGCAACGCCAGCGCCAAATTCTATTTTGATCCAATGGATGTCCACGGATGGTACCACGGGGTGAAAACCCTGTCTTCTCGTGACCACAAACGGGCCTGTGGCATCGTTGGCTCGGCAAACACCATGATGGCCGATTTCGCTAAAGAAATGACCATAGACGGCATTCGCATCTGCGGGGCAGAATCCTTCCTCAATCTTCTCATCACAGACTTCTCCGGGGAAAACTTCTCCGAACGTGAGAACATGCCCCCGGCCATCAGGATGTCGCTTTATACACTCTACAAGGAACTTCAGCGCCTGACAGCCTGTATGAGCTTCCTGGCAGCTCAGGAACCGGATCTCTCACCCCGGGTAAAGAACCTGGAGGATACCGTCCTGAAGATCATCTACGGTGTCCCAGACGAAGTTCTGGAGCTAATAAGACTCAGGGGTGTGGGCCGTGTTCGGGCGATGAAGCTCTACAATGTAGGACTCAAAACTCCGGAAGATCTCCTCGACAACCGCGACCTGGTTCTGCATGTGCTGGGAAACGTCATCGGAGCGCAAGTATATCAGCAGGTTGCAGATATATTAGACCCCGCACCCTTTTAAATTTTCGGATTGACTCTTTGAAACGATTACGGTATGATGTGGTCGCGCTCATTGACAAGAAGTGCAGAGACAAAAAAAATACCGGACAGTAAAATAATCGCAACTTTCTGTCCGGAGTTATGCCATTACCCGTAGGCTAAAAAGCTTGTGGCCGCCTGCGGTTGAACTTAATGTACCAGAGCCTACGGACAATGGCAAGAGAAAAGTTGCTAAAAAATTGAAGGGGGTTGTTTCAAGTTCGCAATATCATCTGTCAATAAACCGCAGGGGCAGCGCACGGAGGTGGAAAGTTATGCAGGGGGGCAGCGCACGGAGGTGGAAAGTTATGTAAGTCGGTAAAAATGGCCTAAAGTCAGTGTGAGTCTCGGGTTAAGGAGAAAACATGACCCGTAAGTAAGCCGCCAAGTTTTCTGACTGTATATATATAATAATGTAGTACTGATCTGACAGAAAACTTTCGATTAAAATAGAGAAAAAGTAATATAAAAATCTTATTGATGGTAAATTTTTTTCTAAAGAGACGAGAATTTTATTATGGAACGAGAAGAAACGAGAGTGTGCGTTTCCTGTGGCGTTCCTCTTAGAAGACAAAAACGATTTTGCAGTAGGGAGTGTCAAATGAAGGACACCCAGCGTAAGCTAACACGGACATGTTCGTGGTGCAATAAGATATTCTTAGCGAAAAAAAAGAGAGAGGCTCAGGAAAAGTATTGCAGTGAGAAATGCCGCAGGGAGGCAATGTCCGTTAGCAAAAAATGGTGCCCAAGTTGTGGAACTGAATTTAAACCGAATCGTGGTAGGCAAGTGTTTTGTAGCGTTTTATGCTGTGATGCGGCCAAACGCCCCGGATACCAACCGAAGACCCCTGCTCTTAGCACACCTACTGCCGTAGAAGAGAAACCACGTCGTAGATGGATGATGACCTTTGGGGAGTACTGCGAGAAGCAAGCTAAAATGTTTCAGCTCGTAGATCGAGAGAAGTGGACCAGGAAGCATCTGTGGTCTTGGCTCATAGAAGCGGGACCGGATGCCGGGTTCACTGTTAGAACCTTTCCTCAATTTACCGTGGTGGACTGGCAGGCTCTAAAGCGCCTTGAGAAGAAGGCGAAGAGTGTTGACCGCGTCCATTTCGTCTTAGAGGAGTTCTTCGTTTCTCCCGATCATTTCATCGAGGACAAACGCCAGAAGACCTTCCCCCGTTTGCTTACCCCCCTCGCTTTAGACTCATGGTGGTATTTTATCGACGGGCGAATTATGGGCCACAAAGAGACAACATGGGCCTTAGCTCGAGAGGACGCGCCAGTGATACCGTGGGTTAAAGAAAATGCCCCTAGAAAAACCCGTAGGGTTGCGGTATCCGATTGGGAGAATATTCCGGAGAGCAAGTGGTCGCTATCGACGCTCTGGTTCTTCACTCGGGACATGATTGACCCGTGGCCTCTAGAAACATTGAATCGCTACCATAGGGGTGTCTTGCAGAAAATGGTGGAAACCAAAGGGATGCAGGACACAATTAATCTGATAACTGGTCTAGGACAGAACTATGAGTTCTTCCTGGATCGTTTTGAGTGGTGTGGACCGCTCACCCCGTCCCAGGTGCTGAAGTACTGGGACTCTATCGCTAAATTGTTGTTGCACTATTTCGGAGATATGAAAAGTCCTGCCGACATGCCCGATGGCGGAACCCCCGAGGAGGAAGAGCAGGCGTTCAAGGATTTTTTTGGAGAGGAGCGATTTTTATGAGTGATCGTTTACCTGTAACTGAAACTATGTTGGCCAATGCTCGGTTGCCCGAGATTTATTGGGACACAAGCATGTATCAACACCAACAGGAGCATATCCGGTTCTTTGAGAACATCCCGAAGTGGTTGAAAACCAATGAGTGTGTTCTGTTGCTGGGGGACCCGGGTACCGGAAAGACCGGATTTACCAGTGTGGTTCTCAAGGAGGCGCTGTCGCTGTCGCATAGGAGTCTGTACGTCTGCGCCGCAGAAGTTCCGGAATTTTACAGCCAGAAGCTGTCGGCGGCGGATAATAGCGATACCGGCGCGAATCGGCTCCGTAATGCGAGTTTGCTGATTATAGACGCGGTGTCTGGGGATCGTGAATCGTCGCATCTGGTATCCTATCTGCTCCGGTTTCGCTATCAGCAGAAGAAACCAACAATCCTCGCGACCAACAGCAAGAGTGCTGAAATCAAGAAAAAATACCCCTCTGATCTGCGGCGCACGATGAAGCACGTCTGTCGCCAGATTATTTTGTTCCGCGTGGTGCACCAACCTCCGTTGGATTTTTTTAAGGACATGACTGAATGAATATTGATGCACAATTTTTCTACTGCCTCTTGCGGGATGAGGACCCCATGCCCTTGGCACATGTCCCGCGAGAATGGTTCCACGAGCCGTGGGTGACCGTGTACGACTTTGTACGAGAGTGCTTGTCGAGTCCTAAAATGAAGCGCCTCCCCCAAATTGAGACCGTCATTGCAAAATTTGGGGTGGAGTTTATGGAGACAGCAGAGGACTTGGGTTTCTACGTCGAGGAGTTGTGTAAGCGAAAAACACGTCTCGAAGTAGAGGAACTCATCAGAGACGTGGCCATCCCGCTCATCGAAAGCCCGAGCGATCCCATGTACAACCCGGCTAAAGCAGCCCAGGTGTTACTCGAGGGTAGTGCTGAAATCACGCGCCGAAATCGCCGGTCTTATGATCAACATCTCGATTACTGGAAAGATGTTAAGGTACGGATAGACATTCTGAAGAAACGCCAGGCCCAGAAGGGACTGACCGGCATCCCTTATCCATTTGACCCGCTGAACTACGCGACTGGGGGACTCATCGACGGGGAACTTACAGTCTTTTTAGGGGCCTCGGGTATTGGAAAGTCCTGGTTTCTGGCGCTGACCGCGATGAACGCGCTGAAGTTGAACTATCCGGGTGCAATTTTCTCTCAGGAGATGCGCCCCAGGGAACTCTCCCTGCGTTTGGATCTTCTCGGTGCCGGTGTGGCGCCGCAACGGGCCTGGGACGGGTCGTACCGGGAGCATGAGTGGCAGAAGCTGCGTGACTATTATCATGCCATCACCACAGAAGAAAAGCCCTACTTCCAACTTTTTGGCCCATCCGACGTTCGTTCTCTAGCTGATTTCGAGGCTACGCTGGCGTCTATCCGACCGAAAATCTCCTGGGTTGCGTGGGACTCACCCTATCTTCTCTGCCGGGGTGAGAAATGGGAACTCCGTGCAGATTTTGTTAGAACCCTCAAGGCGCTGGCCGAAGACTACAATATCCCCATCTTCGTCACATGGCAGCTTAACTCTGACGGGGAACCAGCGTACACCCGTGCAGTATACACGGATGCAGACCACAACTTCAAAGCGACCGAGGACCGGGACCTCCGGCAGCTCAGAATTTCTTCTACGAAGACTCGTGATGGTCTGCACCTGGAAAGCCTGCTGCTCAAGTGGGATCTCTACAACGGAGAATTCGGCACGATAGGTTTCAACATCCCCGGCTTTCGCGACTCGTCTCAGGACACCAGAGCCTCGTGGGGGCCACCAAAACCATGAAAGGGTATCAGATGTCGTCTAAACGTGTTCAATGCGAGAATGACCCCTTTAAAGGCCAAATTTGAGGGATTCGGGTATGATACGGAGAGATATTGAAAATTTAGCTGCTTTGTTGGGGAGTAGTACGCGCCCATCAGGTGGTAATATGCAAATGAGCTGTCCCTATGCGTCGTTCACTAACGCGCATAGGGGGCATGACTTACATTATTCGTTCGGTGTAAGTATATCACAGAGCAGGAGTAAATGCAACTGTTTTACCTGTCGCCTGCGTGGCGACTTGACGGCCGTGTTCGGGTGGCTGTTGAAAAACGGTTGTGTGTCACAAGAGGTATTTGAGTTTGTCCGGGATGTGGAGAAGTGCGATATCAGTTCGATAGCCCGGCGTTTGGGTACGACTCCGGTCCCATTACCGGAAAAAAAGAAAGAATTCAATCTGGTTTCGTTTGTTCGTCAATGTCAACGGCAGGTTAGTTCTGCCAATGAGTTTTTCGCCCAGCGTGGCTTACTCCCCCAGGAGGTGAAAAAGTTTGGCCTGGGCTATGACGATCAGAAAGGACGTGTGGTTTTCCCGGTACAGGCTCGGGGTCGGGGGGTGGTCGGCTGCATTGGTCGTTCGACCAACGGCGACCGACCGAAATACTACAAATACCCAACCAACCGCGACGATGTGTTCATGGGGGAGCATTTAGTTGATGTTACTCTTCGTGGTGTGTATCTGGTTGAGGGGCCGATGGATTGGATAAAGGCGTCTCGCGTTTTCCCTAATGTTCTAGCTCTCAATGGTTTGTATGTAACTGAGCAAAAGCGAGAGCGTCTGTCTACCTTAGCGGATGAGGTCACTCTGCTTTTAGATTCTGACACGGCAGGGATGGACGCAATTGACGATCTCGGGAAATACCTCTGTCGCAAACTTCGCGTTTTCGTGATGCTTCTCCCATCTGGGAAAGATCCAGCAGAAGCGACTGAGGAAGAGCTACTTACCAGCTTCCAAAATCGAATGATGTTTTACCAATAAAAAAAATTAGAGAATCTACTTGACAAACGAGTAAAAACTTGCTAAAGTGTCAAGTAGATGTTTAAACCGTGGGGTTTATCCCCTTTACTTTCGAGTTTATCTCGTTACAGGAGAGTTAATTATGGGTAGTTTTTACAGGAAAGGACTTCATCCGGAGGCGATGAAGGCGATGAAGTCATCGACAAACCCAAAGCCGGAGAGGCAAAAACGGTTTTGGGTGTCGCAAACCGAGGAAAGCTCTCGGTTGATGCTGATGACAGCATCACTCGATGATGTAGTGATGCTGTACGAACACAGTTGGTTTCGCCCTGGGGCAAAACGAGACCGAAACAGCCGGGACGTAATTGTCACCTGCAAGGAGTTCGACCTGGAAACAGGATCTCCGGGCAGTTGCTCCGTGTGTTCGGAGCAAATGTTCTGCGATTTCATCACCCGGCGCCTCCGTTGTTTTTTCTGGGTGGTTGATTTGCGGGTGCAAACTGGCAAAGATGGTACCGTCTGGAGAGACACTCCGAAACTGTGGGCGCTACCAAAAGACGACGCGGCTACGCTGGCAAAGCAGATTATGACGTTCAACAAAGGCGGTCGAGATTGTCGAGGGATCGGCATCGAGGTTTCCCGAAAGAACGAGCGTTCGTCTTCTGCGGGTGATGTTTTCTCAATATTGGGGAAACAGCCGAACCCGTGGGCGTGGCTGCTGCACAGTCCTCGTGTGAAGTGGTACCGGGAGAGCGTCTGGAAGTACCAACAGGAGGTGATAACCCCCGAGCAGGCCCGGGATCGTTTCTTTGCGGTTCCGGATTTGGAGGAACTGTTGAAACCAACCGAAGCCCGTGTGAACTATTTTCTGGCATTTGTGAAGAAAGAGCAAGGTGGTTTCAGGAGGCAAGCGACGCAAGCAGAAGATCCGTGGGCAGGGGCAGGGTTTTCGACACAGCCGGACTTCGGTGGCGGCGACAGTTTCGGGCAATACCGACCACAGGAACAAAGCCAACCGTCGTATTCTAGTATGCACGGAGGGGAACCGGAGTTTGCAACGCACGAGTTGTTTCCCGAGCAGGGACAACCACCGGCACCATCCCCTGCACCGGCACCAACCACCGCACCAGCTCCGGCGAATATTCCGGAATCTGCGTGGGGGGCAGATGTCAGCCAACCGTTTGCTACGGAGATTGCGGGTCTGGGACACATGACTGATGTACAGCGGACGGTAGCGCAGGGTTCTACATTTCCCGCTACGGAACCGCCGAGCGAACCCGAGCAACCAGAGAAAGAGGTGCAGCCGCCGCAGGCACAGCCGAAGAAATCGGCGGGGAGATCGACCCCGTTGGTATCAGAAGACCCAGAGGCCCCGGGCCAGGAAGTTACCCCGGAGAATTTCGACGATTTGATCGCAGGCGAGTAATGGAGCAGGGGAGGGAGGTCCCCTCCCCTGAAACTGATGGCACGAAAAGCGTTGGTACGAAAGGCCCCGGAAGCGGTCACAGAAAAGGAACTGGCTCAGATAATGGTGTCGCCGGTCGTGTCCCTGGATTTTGAGACTATTGACGTTGATGAAGATAAAACGAGTCTCATTCCATTTGAAGCGACACCAGAGGGGGGTGCAATCGGGTGGAAAGTTGGGAATCGGTACAGAGCCCGGTATTTCTCCTTTACCGATTTTGTCGATTACGGTAAAACCCCGGTCACCTGGCAGTGGTTCAACGAGCGTTTGCTCGACCCGATCTGGCGGGACCCTGGCAAGCACCTGGTGTTTCATAATTGTAAGTTCGACATCCAGGTGGCCATGAGGCGTCGGATCGGAAATCGTTTTCCGCTGCCGGTCGAGGAAATCTTGCCGGAAATGCCCCAATGCCGTGTGGATGATACGATGTTGATGGCTTTTCTTTTAGACGAAAATCTGAAGTCTTCGCTAAAAGAAAGTTCTCGCGTGTATCTCAAAAAACCGAGGCTCACCTATAAACAGACGCAGTCGGAGATCTCGGGAATTCTCAGGGCAGCAGAAACCAATATCAAAAATTACACGGAGCTGGGGTGGCAGATTTACAGCGCGCTGCGGAGAAATTCCTCTCTTCTGGAGGAGAATCTGTTTACCGGGATAGAAGACGAAGACCCGGATCAGGAGTTTGTCAAACAACTACCGGCCACATTGGGGTACAAAGAGTTCTGCGAGAGGAGCTATGATTATTATCGTCCGAAAATAGATCTCCGGGGTGTTCCAGAGGAATTTTGGGAAAAAGAAGCGAAAGAGCAACTTCGTGATCGGCAGCTTAGAGGATGGACGTGCTATATAGCTACCGTGCTTCAGAACAGGGAAATGACGACCTTCGACCGGATCGTTATCGGGATGGACCCGGGCCTGACCAAGAAAGATTTTTCCCGGAAGTTTCGGGAGATCATCGGGCCACGAATGGCGAAAAAAAGTCGGCAGGTGGCAGATGGCCGGATGGCCGATTACGGGGAAGAGGATGTTCTAGATACCCTGAAACTTTATGATATTTTCATGGGGGCGCTGACGGACCCTGGTGCCAATCCAGCCGTTCTAGACTGGTACAATCGAGTGGAACTCCCTTGGGCACTCTACATGGTGGAGATGGAAAGCAGCGGGGTAGTTTTGGAACACGACAAACTCCAGATTATCGCTGCAGACGGTAAGATGATCGTGGATCTGGTCGCGGACAAGATCAGAAAAATGGTGCGGGAACGGTGGGCTTTGCCGGACTTCAACCCGCGCTCTGGACCACAAGTGAAGAAACTCTTGTGGGACATAATGAAACTTCCAGCGCCTGACTGGGCAGAAAAGACCGAACATGGACCATCGACAAATGCCGAGGTGATCCAGTATTTGCTAGATGAGGGGCCAGAAGAGGGGCATGTGATCTGCCAGGCGCTGTTGTATTTCTCTTCGATAAGCACCCTCTATGGGACTTTCTTAGAACCCCTCAGCCGCCGGGCAAATAAGCACTACACTCATACGGTAAGAACGAGCTATAATCCGGTAGGGGCAGTGACCGGAAGAGCCACATCATCGGAACCGAATCTACAGAATATCCCCAACAGTTGGAAAATGCCCAGGATCAAAAAGTCAGTTCTCCGTCGAATCAGGAAAGAGATGTATGGTTCACCGGATGCTCACTCAAATGGTGATGGGTTGCCAATCGGGTGGACCACATGCGATGATGAGTCAAAGTACCTCATGGAACCATTGCGGAATGTGTTTATTGCCCCACCGGACCATGATATGATCGTGGCCGACTTTTCTCAGATTGAGCTGCGCTTCATGGCCCACTACAGCCGCGACCCAAGGCTGGTAGAAGCATACCAGCGGTGGGACTGTGAGTGTGGTGCCAGCGGTCGGACAGAGGTGGCAATTCACCAGTGTCCGGAGTGTGGTGCGGGGGAAGGTAAACGGGACAAGATGCACCCCGAACAACCAGTGATCTCCGGATTTTGCCTGGGCCTGGATATCCACAGCATTACTGGATTGCAGGTTGGTCTTATAGATCGGTATGGACCAGACCGTGGGCGGCAGATGTCTAAGGCTGTAAATTTCGGGGTGATCTATGGCGAGTCCCCGCAGAGTTTAGCGAAGGAACTCGGGGTTTCTCTAGAGGAGGGAAAAGAGATCCATAAGGGGTATTTTCGGCTCTATGGTGGGGTGAAGGCTTACCATGAGCGGGTACTCAAGGAATTCGAGCAGAGGGGGTATTTTCTATATCCCCAGGGCGGTCGGTACCGGCGGTTCACGACGCAAATGAAAGCCTTTCAGGCAGGCAAACTGTCGAAGGGGGACTACAACCTGACGCATCGGATGATCATAAACAATTTGTGTCAGGGCGGCGCCGGGGATGTTTTAAAATGTGGGTCTCTGGAGTTTATTCGGAGAAAAAGGGCGATCCCAGAATTGCGACACATTGCGCTGCGCCTGCAAGTACATGATGAGTTGATGCTGTACGTTCGCAAGGCGTACACGCAATTAGCAATGAGAGAGCTGCAAATCTCGATGGAGAACGAGGTGCGCCTGATTGTCCCTATTATACTGAATATGACTGTTTGTAAAAATTGGGGGGAGGGAAAGTGAGAGTTATCATACATGGTGGTCTGGTCGAGCTGGTAGACTGTCCGATTGTCGAAAAAGTCGAGGATGCCTTGACATTCAAAAAGTGGGAATACCAGACAAAGACCACGACAACGGTTTTAGCATACGCAACAAACGGCAATCGGATTTTTGTTCCGCGCAATTTTTACGCATGGCACACGATGGAAAACATCGAGGTAGTTTACAACACGGCAACCGCAGAGAGACTTCCAGATGGTTTTCAGATTAACGAGGGGAAGAAATTATATTGGGCAGGTGTAGATCAGGAGGCATTTATTGACAGTGCGGTCTCACACGCGCTGATGACCGACACCGGCGGGTATGGTATATCACCCTGCGGTACTGGAAAAACCCTTATGGGGGTGGAGATCATCAGGCGGCTCGGGCGCCCGGCGCTGATTATTCTGAATCGAACCCATCAGGTGGATCAGTGGTTGGAAGAGTTTGATAAGAGCTACCAGGTACCGCCTGGTATGGTTGGGGTTTATAAAGGCCAGCGTAAAGATGTTACGCCGATTGTCGTGGCGACTATCCAATCCTTGGTAAAGGAGCGCCGAGGAGATTTTTTTAGCAGGTACGCAACCGCCATCTTTGATGAGGGACACCATCTCCCGGCGGACACCTGGATGCAGATGCTGGCCCGGTTGCGGTGCAAATGGATCTTTGCGTTGACGGCGGGTTTCCACCGCACCGACGGTTTGGATAAGATGTTTCAGTATTTGCTCGGTGGTGTAGTTGCTGAGGCTAAGGCAAGCAAAACAGAGGGAGGTAGCGTCTACCAGGTACAGCTCACAGGGAAGTTCAGCATACATTTGTCAGGGTGGGCCCAAAAGGATAAGAACCGTGTGGCCCGGGCCATGACCAACAACAACCACAGAAACATGATGATTTGCCGTTTGTCCTCAAAATTGGTATCCCAGGGTCGGGACGTTTTGGTTTTTTCGTCGTTACGGGATCACCTTCAGGCTCTGTTCGAGGAGTTTCAGAGAACCGGCGTCAGTAAGATGGTTGGTTTTTTTGTTGGCGGTATGACACCGGCGGCTTTGCATCATGGTGCGACCAGACCCATTACACTAATCACCTATGAGATGGGCAAGGAAGCACTTAACCTGCCACACAAGGATACGATAATTTGCGCGAGTCCGCCGCCCGCTAATTTACAGCAGTTGAAAGGGCGTATTGACCGAGTATTAGAAGGGAAAGTAAAAAACCCCCCACTCGTGATCGACTTCGTAGATTTCGGTGAAAGCCTCAGAAAGAAAGCGAGAAAACGAGCAGGAGCGTGGCGCAGAGAAGGAATGGTGGTGTACGAAGGAGCGCCAAAATGAGCAACAAGACCGAATATAACCGGCAGTACTATCGCCGTAAGAAAGAGGAGATAGCGCGGCGCCGGAAGACGAAATATGAGAAAGACACAGAATACCGGGAGCAGGTAAAGGCCCGGAGAAAGGATTATTACTGGCGTCAGCGTGAGGAAACCGGCTACCAGAAACGTGGCCGAAAAGGGTTGAACGTGCCCCGAATCTTCCTGGTAGACGGAAAAATTGTCTACCTGTACCGGATCGGTCCGATCTGTACTTTACTCCAGCGCAACAACAAGACAATTGAATGCTGGGTACGAGACGGGATTATCCCGGCGATCAAAGATGACAGAGGACGCCTCTGGTTCTCCGAGCGTGTTCTAAAGGTCTGTCAGGCAGCGTCAAGAATCTTCCGCGGAAGATATACGGATCGACAGGAGGAGACAGCGGCGCTGAAAGATTATTTGAAAGAGGAGCTATCTGATGGCAAACGAGCGTAGTCGCTACGATATGCGGGGAGCGCCGGAACATGGCGTGGCCCGTGTCCGTGAGATCGCTCATGCGCTAGGATTCCGAAAAGGTAGACATACGGCAGCAGTCATGGGTCGGGCCTCTGCGTACAAGATCCGTAAGATCCCGTTTGGGATTTTTATGTTGGACTGGTACACCCACGGCGGACTGCCGGTAGATCGAATCACCAGACTTTACGGACCAAGGAACTCGTGTAAGACGACATTGATGCTCAAGGTTCTGGCCATAAGCCAGGGGTACTGCCGTATGTGCAAATGCCCCATCGTGGCCGACCCTGAAACTGGAGATAAGAACTGCGCTTGTCCGTCGCGCCGTTTTAAGCCTTCAGACACCGCCGTTCTAGAACATCTAGAGCAAGACGAGGTAGTTTCCGTGATGGCGGGAAATCTTCCAAAGGCAGCTAAGAAAGGCAAGGGGGACCCGTATGTCGAGATCAAGGGCCGTAGATTTACGTTTGAGGAGACATACCGCTGTACTCCCCTCCAGGCGGTCTTCATTGAAACCGAACACAAGCTCGATGAAATGTGGGCGGCGAGAAACGGGGTGAACACGGATCTTGTCTTTATCGTCGGCTCGGACTGGGCTGAGTCTACACTGGATACTGTAGAGGCTCTTTTGTACTCGGGGGAGGTGGATCTGGTTCTGGTGGATACGGTCTCGATGTTGGTGCCCAAAGAAAAAATCACCAAAGACATGGAAGCTACCCCGAGGGTGGCCGTCAGGGCTAACATCATCCAGCGGTTCTTAGAAAAGATCATTGCCGCTCAATACCATCGTGGCCTCTACAATGATAAGCCGGTTACCATCCTCATAAACTCCCAGGTTAGGACAAAGGGCATCGGGTCCTACCATCCTTTCCAGGACGCCTCGGATGGAAACGCAATGGAACACGCGACGACTCTGGACATAAAGCTGCGTGCCGCCGGGTACAAGTGGCTCCACAAGGAGTATGCCTCTTATGGTCAGTATGAGTTTACCGTTGTAAAAAACCACGCTGGCGGGTCTTCGGGGGTATCGGGTTCGTTTCAAATGTGGCTCGACCCAAAAGGCCCCCTGGCGGTCGGGGACACCGACGACGTAGAGCAGGCGATAAAATTCGGCAGACAGTCGGGTCTGATATCTGAAGATCCGAAGTACACCGTCAAGGCCGGTAGCTTTTCGAGGAAATTCAAGACGCTGGCCGACATCACGTCGTTCTTCCGGGATAATCGTTCGGTCTACGCGGAGTATCGTCGGCATGTGTTGGAATACATGATTACCGTCCGGACTGCCGTAAAGGAGAAAGAGAGTGACTGACCACCCCTTTTTCCAGCGGAAATCAATTTCCGGTATCTCCAAAGACCACGAACGGTCAGTAGCAAAATCATTCGGGCGTAGGATGCCAGCATCCGGCGCGTCCCAACAGGCCCACAAGAAGGGTGATGTGCAGAGTGATAAATTGATGATTGAGGCGAAGGCCACCCGCAAGGGGTCGTTTAACCTTAAACACGACACCCTGGCCAAACTGGTACGCGAGGCCCGGGCAGTCAACAAGATTCCGGTGTTGGTGGTCCGCTTTTTAGCGGAGGAGGTTGTAGTAGTGGATGAGCGGGAGTGGGTAATGCTCCCCCTGTCGATCTTTGAGGAAATCGTGCATGTCTTTGAGTAAACGAGACCAGGAGTATTTGGCACGTCTCACAGAGAAGGTCCAAAAGCTAGGTTACGACACTTTTGAGCAGTACCTGTCATCTCACCTGGCATACGATCTAGTGCGTATCAGTGAGGTACTAGGAGAGTCCTACCATAAGTTTCAAAAGTTCCACCACAGATATGTAAGGAGTCTGCGCGGTGAGTAACGCAGTGAGTTCTAGCAAGCCGTATAAACCAATGCCGGTTGCCGACTATATGTCGTTGCCCGAAGAGGAGATGGTCGCAAAGCTTCGGTACATGGCGAAAGTAGACAACATTTGCCTCTATGAGATGGCCGTCCGTCTGTACCGTGTTCGGGAGGAAGGTCTCTGGAAAAAAGAGAAATATTGTAGCGGCAAAGAGTACCCGACTATGGGCGAATGGGTGTGGGGGGAGCTGGGGTTTTCTCCGCGTAAGGCCAGGTATCTTGTTCGTATTATTGAACGGTTGATTGAACTAGAAGTCCCACAAGATATGATTTTCGATTTACTTATCCTCGGTTGGGCCAAGGCCAACTACTTACTCCGAGCTGCATCTTTGGAACAACTCGAACAGTGGTGTGAAGAGTGTCGGGGAAAAGCTTCAAAAGCTCTGATGGACTTCGTAAAGATACAGCAGGCCCAGGTGATAGAAGGCAACGGCGGGGAGGAGATTCTAGAAGAACCGATGATTCTAAAGGCAAAATTCTTCCGGAAGGACCAGTACGGTTTTGTCGCCCAGGCTTTGGAGATGATTGAGGAGAAGTACGGCGTGAAGTCACTTCCGGAAGCACTGTCATTTATGGCCGCAAATTATGTGGGGACGACACTGCCGGGTGGAGCCGAGAGCATCCCGGAGGAATTAGAAATCAAGCTGAGAGCGTTGGAGGAAGCGTATGGAGTGCGACTTGCCGTTATCCCCCCGGCAGATCCCGCAGAACCATCTTGATTTCTATCGTCACGCATTTGAGTTTCGACAGAGAGGGATAACACTCGATGTCTATAGTGGGTGTGTGTGGTACAATGTTCCGATCCGGACTGGTGAGCAAATGGTAACACACGTTGAAGTAGTAACCAGGATGCTGACCTACCAAAAGGTAGAGATACCGGCATTCACCAAAAAGCACGAGTTGACAGAATTTTACGAGCGGATGCTCAGGTTTCCCGTGCTGTTGCCGGTGATGGCGGTCTTGAATTTTGAGGATGGACTCACGAGACTGTGGAATTTTCTTTTACTTTTCGGCGGTTTGTGCTATTTTACAGAACAGTTCTCTCCGGCACATGACTTCACATTAGCGCCTGTTGCTAAGATGATCGTTGGAGAGGATGGGTTGTCCGAACTCCGAGAAGATTGGAGTTCCTTGGGCATTTATTACTTTAACGTGGTAGAGATACCGGATTTAGAAAAGATAATTGGAGAAGAGAAGTGTCGATTAAAATGACCTATGAAGAAACCATGGACGAAAAACACCGGAAGATGGTGCTGTTGATTCAGGATCGTGAGATTTCGTGCCGACTGATAGCAGCGTGGCCGATGGTTACACGCGAAGGACCAGAAGAGGGAGTGGAGCCAGCCTGGGGTAATGTGAGTTTTTCCTACACAGAGTGGTGCGATCTGGCCGGTGTCGTAGAGGGCGACTGTACATACAAATACTGCAAACAATTGATAGAACAAAATTTTGTTCTTCCCGATGGACACATCCATTTCTGGGCAGAGAAATTTTTAGATGGGTTGGCCGATGGGTTGCTCCCAACGGAGGGTAAGAAATGAGAGTACAGTGTGCGGTGTGCGGTCAGAAATTCAACCGGATTACCGCGAGACACGTCAAAGAACACGGGATGACGCTCGATGAGTATCAGAGCAAATACGGTCCTGTGACCCCGGCCGCACTGGTGCGGGTACTTCGGGACACAGATACCGCCGAGAACATCCTGGCATCTGCCATCCGGAAGATGAGTCCCGAAGAACTCGCTGATTTGCAGACCGCTGCCCGGCTACAAGTATTTTCTCAGGAGCGGCGCGGGGCTGCTTTGTTTGCCGTGTTCGGGATGTTGAAAATCCGGATGGAGCATTTCCAAAAATCGGCAGAGCTGGCCTCTAAAATCCAGAGCAAACTCTGCGATGAAGAGTGGCGTCTGGAACGCCACGAGGACGGCACCCCGGTCACGACGAAGGAACTAATTGACCTCGGGTACTTTGCGCAGGCCGATATGAAACGCACAGAAGAGCTGCTGATGCGGCTTGTCAATATGGTCGTCCAGGACAATAAGGCTGTGGTGTCGCGGCCAGGTGCCGCCGACCACTCGGCGTTCACTGGGGAGCATGATGGGGTAACACTTCCGGACGTTCCGTCTCAGGAACGGGAGAAGATCCGTAATATATTCGAGTTCGTAACACAACTGGCCAGAGAGGAGGCAGCAAAAGCAGCCAAAAAATCACCAGAGGATGAGGATTCAGATATGGTAATTGAAGGAGAATTTAGTGTCAGAGATGGAAGAGACGGGCCAACCAACCCAGGTCCAGAAGACAGTAGCCGATGATATACTAGACCGGGCTTTTGAAGAGTTCCAGAAGGGCCACGCAAAGACCTTTGAATCGTTGAGTCCAGAAGGGCGGGAGTATGTCCGTCAGATGCTCCCGCGAATTTTAAGTGGTGATGCTAACCTGATGGATGCGCTTTATGGCGTAGATTATGAACACAAGCGCGTAGACCCGGAGACCTTTTTCTCACATCCGGACTATATGGGTCACTTCAAAGACCAAATTTATGAGGCGTGGTGGCCGCACCTGATGCGGATCTGTGACCCCATGAAAAGCGTCTATGAGGTAGTACTCACGGGCTCCATCGGGTCTGGAAAGAGTACCGTGGGAACTGGGCTTGTACTCTCATATTACCTCCACCGGATTCTATGTTTGAAGGATCCGGCTGCTTTTTTTGGTCTGGGTAAAGGTTCGCGGGTGGTTTTCGGAGTGTATTCTCTTGATCTCCAGTCTGCTGAGGACGTTGGGTTTTATATTCTGAGAGACCAGATGCTGGCCGACTCCCCATTTTTTAATAGTCTCTATCCAAGATCTCCACACGGCACCGATGAAATAAAGTTTAGCAAGGGTGTGCTTGTAAAGATCGGTTCTTCGGGCCTCCACGCGGCCGGTAAGAATTTATTTGCTATTGTGATCGACGAGATGAACCTGATGCGCCGGGGCGAGAGTACAGCCAACAAGGCGTTTTCTTTAGCGAATGATGTCATCCGGCGCCTGGAATCTAGGTTTTTGCAGTCAGGTGGCGATATCCCAGGGGTAGCGGTGTTCATTGGGTCGGCCGGTAGTGAAAGTGATTTTATCGAGCGCCGCATTCGGATGACGAAGGGTATGGATCACAGGTATGTAGTCCGCTGCGCAATATGGGATTTTGTCCGTAAGGATAAAGAGGGAAACAGCCGGTACGGTGGTGAGAAATTTCGGGTACAGATCGGGAGCAAATACCACAAGAGCAAGGTTTTAGATCATGTAGTCTACGAGGGAGGGGAGTGGTTGGTCTCACCTTTGCAGGAGGCCCCAGATGAGGACTGCGGAATGGTCGAGGTGCCGGTAGAACACTACTCCTCGTTTTCTGTGGACCCGGACGGGTCTTTGGCAGACTTTGCGGGAGTCAGCACCAAAAGCTTTATGAAACTATTTACCAACCGGGAGAGGCTTTTGGAAGCCGCAGATGAGAATTTACCAAATCCATTTGGGCAGGAGACAATACAGGCATACCTTTTTGGACCAACCGAGCTGGCACACGAATATGACCAGCAGAAGGTATGCAAAGTGTGCAGTAGCCGATATCGCCCGATTCGACATCCTGAGGCCCCGCGCTATATTCATATTGACCTGGCCAAAAAGTGGGACCGCGCCGGGATTGCGATGGTGCATCCATCATCGCACTTCCTGGCAAGACAAGATATCGGGGAAGAGATTCAGACTTACGATATCGGGAAAGAGTTAGAGGTGGACTTTGCGTTGGGTGTGGAAGCTGGTCCAAAAAAGGAAGCTATAGATTTTGCGAACATACGGCGCTTGATCCTTTTCATCCGAGATTGCGGGTTCTGGATACGCCTGGTCACTCTAGACTCTTGGCAGAGTGAAGACACCCGGCAGCGGCTTTTAGAAGCTGGGGTTGAAACAGAGATCTTCTCGGTTGATAAAGACACCAGACCATACCTGATTTTTCGAAACGCCGTAAACGCTGGTAAAGTAAAGTGGCCACAGTCTGAGTTGCTGTTTGAAGAACTATCCGAGTTGGACTACGATGTTTTTCTGGACAAGGTGGATCACCCGGATGGGGGCACAAAGGACGTTGCAGATGCGGTCGCTGCGGCCTCCTATAGATGTCTCGTGGATAAAGTTATGCCGAGTGAGGTGCGGTCGGTGGCCGACCGTGGGCACAAGCTGAATAAGTACCTGGCTCGGCTTAAAGATCTGGAGGGTAAGAAATGAAGTCAATTTGGGAATATGTAGTCCACCCCTTCAACGCATTTCAGAAGGTATGGGGGTATCATCGGGACCCGGATGTCCGTTACGGCAGCGAACGCGAGAGGAGATACCAGGATCAGCACAGGAGGAAATACAACTGGCTCTCAGAGTATTTCGAGCGTCTCTACGACCTCAACCGGGTTCATCTGTACGCGATGTACAAAGAGATCGACCAGGACCCGCTGTTGTCCGCTGTTTTGGATATTTACGCTGAGGTGGCGACACAGCCAAATACGGAAAGCGGCAGGGACGAGGCCGGGCGGGTTATGTGGGTACACTGCCCAAACCCGGATGTCAGGCGCATCTTGACCCGCTTTTTGGACACTATCGAGATCGATAGTATCGCGGCCACTATCATCCGGAGTCTGAACCAGTATGGGGACCATTTCGAGGGAATCCCGGGGGCCAGAAACGACGGTGTCATCCGTTTTGACCCTTATGATCCCTGGGAAGTCGGGGTCGTAAAGGACTCCCTGGGCCGGGTGTGTGGCTATGGGGAGGCAGACGACCAGGGGGATGTTACCAACCGAGATAAGATAATCCCGTACTACCGGATGCTCCACTTTCACATGCCGTTCAAACACCGTGTAGACTGGTATGGAGCCAAAGCCAGTCTTTTTTACAATGCCCGAGATTGGTGGCAAGAATTCCAGTGGGTTCAGGACAAAGTGATGATCGAACGGCTCCAGCGCCGTCCACCCCGGATGGCACTCCAGGTTGACATTACCGGGATGTCCATGGAGGAGGGTATGGAAGCGTGTAAGGAATGGCAAGAGTATCTTTACCGGGACGTATATTTTGATCCTGATAACTCTATCCTACGGTCCCTTCCCGCCGCGTGGGGAGAACAGCGTGATGTTGTCATTCCCACCGGAGGCGATAGCAAGACCTCGATTTCTACCCTTCCCGGTAGTTCAGCTTCCGGGGCTTTGGATGACCTTGAGTTCTTCTTGCGGAGGTTGTTCGGCGCCCTGCGGTTTCCCCCGGCGTATTTGGGACTGGAGCTGGGAAGTATCACCCGAGACGCGCCACTGCCGAAACAGGATGTGGCTTTTGCCCAGAATGCGATGCGCGGGCAGAGAGCGTTTATCCAGGGGATGGTAGTTGCCTGTATGTTTCATTTGGCGTGGCACAACATAGATCCGAAACGCGATGAAAACAGGTTTCTTCTTATGATGTCCCCTGTGTCTACCTTTGAGGAGGTGGAGCGAAAAGAGCTGGTCTCGATGCGTTTGGGTCTTATGGACGAGGCGCTCCGGTTCGGGAAAGACCTGGACATGGATGATAAGATGTGGACACGCTATGTCCTTACCGAGTATGGACACATGCAGGCCGACTTCGTGGAAAAACTCCTGGCAGCTAAAGAGGAGGTCCCAAAGGAGGAAGGCGGGGGTGATGACTTTGGGTTCGAGGGGACCGAACATCGAACGGAATATCAGAAGCTGATGGAGGAGCTAAAAGACGACCCCAGGGCCAGTTCGGCCCTTACCTTTTTCAAAGGGGGTTGCTCGATGGCATCATCGGGAGAATTCCCCGGCGATTTTGAGGTATCGGAATCCGAGGATATGTCTGCTCTCACCTTCAGGAACCCAAAATTTCAGCAACTTTTGGAAGAAAGGATGCGGCGTCGGGCAAAGGCCCGTGCCGCCATATTTAGCGATGACTAGCTGGCCGTTAAACCCGAAACCAACAACGCGGGGAGATTTAATAGAAAAAGAGGGATCTGTACCACATGGGGAAGTTTTGCGTATTACGCGCCAATTTCTTGGTGAGAAATACAGCAAACAGATGGTCAAGGAGGTAATAACTGCGTACATAAAGGCACTTCGTGAGTCGTTGGCAACAACGAGAAAGGTACTCATAACTGACCTCGGCGCACTTCAAACAACCCCTGGAAGACAGAAACCCCCAGGAAGCAAAAAGTATATTTGGGGGTTGACCCCACGTTTCCAATTGAGTCAAACGGGTTCAATAAAGCTGCGAGAGGCAGTTGCCCGAAAAAATTACATAAAAAACGTGGACGACCCGGATAAGAAGGTGCGGGTCGTCCCGAAAAAGTATGAGAGCAATTAATATGGATGAACGAGAGCTGGCTGATTTGTTGCGGGAGCTGAAAGAATATAGAGCAAACACGACGGTTTGCACCCCGACATTGATTCTATCGAAGCGTTCGCAGACCTCAGTGTTCTTCGGGTGGCTTATCTTTATCTGGTTCTGTGTCGTAAGCCTTTTTTTGCTCCTGGTGATCCTCAAAATTTTCTCCACGACCTTGCTTCCACACGATTTGAAGTTGTGCCTGGTCGGGGTCTTCGCAGTCTTGTTTTTTATAGTTCTTGTTGGACTGTGCCTGGTAGATTCCTTGAACTCTTTAGATGCCAGGTTGGCAAAGATGCTGGAAACAATGAAGAAGCAGGAGGAACACCTGTACCAGCAGTACATGCTGACGGGGAAACTACTTAAAGAGAAAAGTAGTTGACAAACCACTGAAAAATTGTAAAGTATGTTAGGAGTGTGTTGTGGCACATGAAATCGAGCGGTTACTCGATGAAATCGCTATGCTCAAGGCGAGAGAACGGGCGGTCGAAGCCCTACTCGCAGAGAAATACAAAGACCTGCGGGCGTTAATGGACGCACAGGGATATACGAAATACGAGGGGGATAAGGTGACGGCCCGTATCAAGTCACCGATGAAATTTAAATTGAAGGCTGGACCAGAGATGCTTTTAGAGTATGTGCAGGACCCGCTCCAATTCGCTAGGGTTGTGTTGGATATAACAACCATTCCCCAAAAGATGGTGCGCGCACTGAAGGAGTTGGGCCTGCCATGTGAGGAGATCTTTTCTAAAGAGGCAGGTAAGGGCTATCTAGAGGTGGTCGTCGGAAAGGAACACGAGAGCCGCCAGGCTCAGGTACAGGCAGCGAATGAATTTCGAGAAGAGGTACACCAACTCCAGGAGGAGTTCGAAAAGTCTGTCTCCAAGATGAAGGGACAGGTGTATCATACGTCGCCGGTTCTGCCAGAAGTTGAAGAGGAGGATGAGGATGTACATTGAATATTTCAAACGAGTCCAGACTCAACTCCCCTTTTCTGCACTGGATACGAAAGTCCGCTGTGCCCCGACCACTTTTGTAAATCGTGGCGCAAAGGTGAATCTGAGCAGTTACCAGATACTGACGCCAGCCGGGGTTGTTGCCGGGGATATCGAGGATGAATTTGAAAAATGGGGTACTATCGGGGTTCAGCAGATCCCGGATGTTCCTGTTCTGGAGTTTACACGAGACAGAGGTACCAAGTGGGTTGGGAATTCAGCAGATCCAGAGGTTGGAAATTCAGCGGATGCTGAGAAGTTAGAACACTTTGAAAAGGTGATAAGTTACCTCCAAACTCGGCTTGAGGAGTATTTCTGTGATCCCCTGGAGATTGTGGGGTTTATCTATAAGGACGTGGTGTTTCTCACACAGGTTGCCCCACCGTTTTTCCGTCCGGATTGGAAGGGCCACGGTGGGAAGGTGCTGATGAGCTACCAGGTTTTGGTCGAGCGGGGGTGTATGAAAATCGAGGATGTCTTGCTTCGTTTGCGTCGATATTCTTCGTTTTTTCACTCTGAGCTGTGTAGTATAATTCCCGGACGTATGTTACAGTACGCCGGTGACTGGCTGCGCAATGAGACAGGAGGGGCCTCCTGGGTTGGGTCAACAGATGTCATAGACGGTCGAGATGGGGTAAGGAAATCTCCCGTAGAAGGACGTTTGTATCAGGTGTCCTCGTTTTCGGATATTCCAACATACGATGAGTTGGTTGACCATCAGGCGATAGTTTTGACCTCAGAAGTGGTGACGACTGGAGTACTAGACACGGTGTTTCGCGAGGTGTCTGACCGGGCGGAGAAAGCAGGGTACTTTCAGAAACTGATCGTATACCTGGAGGGGGTCTCGACCCAGGAGGAATTTTCCTTCATATCCAAACGCCTGAAAACGAAGATTCCGTTGGGAGTGGCCGTATCCAGGTGGGGGCAGCTCCTGCGGCTTTTGAAAGGTACTGTACATAGCGCACATGGTTTTTTGGTGAACATCGACTCCTTGTACGACGACGGGGTCATCTACCATCTCCATGAGCGCCTGAAGCTTCCCAGCCCGAATTTGGTCGCGGAATATGATCTTCGGCAGATGGGGAGAACAAGTGATATTTCGGTGTTATGGACCGAGCGATTGAGTGTCCCGGAGATGATATCGGTATTTCGCACCGTAGATTCCGTGTACACCAGTAAAAATAATTTAGCAGACGCGCTTTTGTGTTTAGCCGCGTCTAAAGTTTAAGTGAGAGGTGTGTTGTGGTTGACAAAAAAAAGAAAGAGCGTGACGAGGAAAAGCGTAAAGAGGAGTTCACAGAATACGTTGCGGCCTGGGCCGGGATTTTGTTCTTCTCGCTGGCATTCCTTTCCGTCGCCACGCCTTGGGTCTTTCTCATAATAGGTTTTTCAGTACGCCTGTTTCGATGGGCGGCTGGAGGAGGTTGATATGACAGATACTACACAACCACAGCAACCGCAACAACAAGATCCCAGTAGGGTGTTGCAGGATCTGTTCGGCGTTACCGCTATGATCCAGCAGTTTCGGGCGGCGCTCACCTCTCCCGAGGTGCGGGCGGTTTTTACCTCAGAAGAAGTACAAACTATGCTCACCAACGCCGTCACTAACGGGGCGAAAGGGGTTTTCGACGACCAGGACTACATCAACATCTTAGCGTCCGTGTGCGCGGACACGATGGCCCGTGTTCTCCGGCGAGAAGTCGAGGCCCAGGAGTACGAGACGCAAGAATCCGGCGAAGAAAGCACTCAGGAAGCGTATCTGGTACAAGTCGGCAGCATGATTTTGTCTCACGATCTGGTAAAAAATGCGCTGGTCGATTGTGTCTACCAGGGTATGAAGCGCATGGTTACTGACGGAGAGGCCCAACAGGGAATCGCCCAGGTGGCGAAGCTGATTTTCAGCTCCCAAGAAGCGTCAAATATGGTCTCTCGCGCTGTGGACCTGGCCGCGAGACGGCAGACCGAATTCATCATGTCCGAGGAGTTCGCTGGGATTTTCAAGAAGATCGCAGACGATGCGGTAGCCCGTAGCCAGGACGTGATAAATCTGACAATGAGTGAGTTTGCCGAGAACATGAAAAAAGTCGAGTTGAGCGGCAAATTCAGCTTGACATAGGAGCCGCCCATGAGCCGGTCATACGAAACGCAAAGAGTGCGCCCACCAATGGTAACAAAAGACGCACAGGCGATAGAAGAATACCACGTCTATCTTAGCAAAATCGGGTACCCGGCAAATCTGCTAGAAATAGAGCGGGCCTGGGCGGCCCAGCAGCTTCCAGGAACAGTTCGGCATGTATTGGAGTGTGTGAAAAAAATTGAAGAATGGCGTGATAAGGAGTAAAACGTGGAAGACGAAGAAATCTTTCAGGATAAAGAAATTTTGAAGACACCGGCAGAGGAAATTTTACCAGAGACCCCCCAGGAGGAACAGAAAGTAGAGGCCGTACCAGGCCAGGTAGCTCATGAATCGACTGATACCCCACTGCCGTCAGTAGAGGATATGATTCCGGTGGTTGGTGCCCCAGAACCGAAACCGAAACAGCAAGAGCCGGTACGGCAAGTAGCACCGATTACGGTAGAACGCACGGGGATGGTGCAGGGGTCGCAGCGGGAGCTTCTGAAGCAAGGGTTTTTCGACAAAATGGGAAGTCTCGTAGGGCAAGTGTCCGCTGGTTTCAAGGTTATCATGGCCTCCCGGTTTACCATTTTGCTGATTGTCACCATGGCGACCGGGATTCTTTTGGGCCTGGATGTAGCCGCCGGTCGGTACCATACTGCCGTAATCCACGGCGTCCTGTGTGGCCTGCTTCTTCAATGCCTCTATCTGATGTACCGGAGTGCGGTGGCAGAGGCCACGAAAGGCCGCAAACAAGATGACCCGAATATTCCGATGTTCACCGAACAATAGGAGTCAACCATGCACCTGATCCATCAAGAAAGTGGGAAGCAGGTCAATCTCACGGACGACCCTCTCATAATAGCGGCTGAGTGGCTGGCCCTGATGGGGAAGCGGCTCAAAGGCGTGGAGGAAACTCACGCCAGGATAGTAAAAGAGGGGAGCGGGTATCGGGTGGAGGCTATATTCGGAGATACCTATTATAACGGCACACTCCTCAAACCGGGGGAAGGCGTGACGATGGTTCACAATTCGGTGCTTCACTTTGGGGACCGTAAGAAGGGAGCGATCCTTATCTATAAGGATTTCTCACAGAGTCAGCGTCTTACGGACGCGCAGCGCCTGCAATCTGCCCGGTTAGACCTGACCTCTCTAAAAAGCACGGCAGAATTGTTTGGCCGCAAGCTGTTTAGTGAAGCTCCAACCAGCCTTATCCCTTTTGCAGAATACTTCTTGAAGTTCCTTGAGGAGAAATTCCGGGTACAGAGATCCGTTCTGTATGAGGTACGCGACGGTTCAAGGTGGATACCCCTGCGGGCCCGGGCGATTTCTACTGCGTTTACCCCGCCGAAGAAAATTCTAAAGCAGGTGTGGGATGAGCGGGTTCCAGTCCGGTTTGATCTTCCAACTGCTATGGAGACCAGTGAAATCAGTCAGTCTATTGTTGACGGCAACGTACAGTCGGCCATCTGTTTTCCGCTACTGCGGGAGGGGGTTTTGGTTGGTGTGCTATATATGGACACACAACACAAAAGCGTCATCCTTTCACACGATGATCTGGTGGTTCTTTGTGCCCTGATGCCTGCCGTATCTGCCTACGCCTACCTTCTGATGTGCCAGGAGCGACGCAAATTGACAGTGGACCGGGAGCTAAAGAGCCTGGCGTACAGTGATGCGGTGGAAGACGGACCGACAGTGCGGTTGTTCCATAAGGGGATTTTCTGCTACAGCTATGTGCGGACCATGCAGGCAAAGCTGATTTTCTATTTCGTCCAGGTCCAGAACAAAAACCGTGACGAAATGGATTTCACCGTGCAGATTGCAGCATACTCGGGGATCTTCTCTGTCATCAACACCTTCGCGGGTGGTTCAGAGGACATCAAAGGAGTCTTGGGGGCGATCCGGTCTTGCTTTCTGGGGAAGTTTCCTACCCTGGATATTGCTATCGGTGTCGTAGTACTCAACCTCAATACCAACGCACTGTCTTATACCGGGTTCGGTAATACATTTCTGGTTATAAAGCCGCCAAACGCGACTTCCTTTGGGGCCTGTGGCGATGATAACTATTACGCGGTGGACAAGGAAATCAAGTATTCTCTGGTCTATGACGTAGAGCCCGGTTCGTTCTTTATACTCTCCGGCGTACCAATCGAGCGCGTCTGTAGTCTGGTAGACCGTATCACCGTCGAGCGTGTTTTAGAAGACCTGCGCAGCTTTCCTGGTTGCATCTTCTGTAGAGTGGAGGATACATGAAGCAAAAAAACTTCGATGAAATGCTAGAGATGTATTTGGCGGGTGAGGTCGATATGTATGCCCAGCCGTTGGTGTCAGCATGTGTCCCGGGAGGAACCTACCTGGAATTGCTGGGCATCGGTGGGGAAAAGGTGGTGATCTCCTATATGGATACCGTAGCCCAAATAAAAAAAGTTTTAAACATCAGAATACCCACACTTTCGACACAGGGCGAAAAACGCTTTTTTCGGGGCGCTCGGATACTTCAGAAGATTATGTGTGATGAACTGAGGCGTGGTAATGTGCCCCCCTTCCCCTATGTGTTCGAGATCAGAGAATACCCGCCATTTTACGTTACCGAATTCATTGCTGGGAGCTGCCTACGAGATTACATTCACGAACAAACAAATCTTACGCTGTCCGACAAGCTGTTTTTGTTCAAAAAGTTGTGTGAGGGACTCCATCTTCTTCATTCCTATGGGGTTGTGCATCGGGACCTGAAGCCGTATAACGTGATGGTACAAGAATCAGGAGACCCGAAACTCATTGATTTTGGCATCGCCATGTCCCAAAATGAGAATCCACTTACCCGAACAGATGCCCGGTTGGGAACGCCAGAATACGCAGCCCCCGAGCAAATGTCCGATGCTGGCCATGTGGACGAGCGGGCCGATATCTACTCTTTTGCCAAAGTCCTCTACTTCATTATGGTCGGCGAAGAGGACTTCGATGCTGCCAAACTTCCGGTGGAACTGATGTTCTGTATCCCCCGGGCCTGGCAACACGATATCGACCGGCGCCAGGAGACCGTCCTGGAGTTTCTAAACGAGGTAGCAGAGGCGTACCCCGAGATCGACCTTCTGGGTGGGAACTATGTGGTCCCACAAGATTTTGGTTCGGCCCAGGCGTTCACCGATTTGCTTATCCTTTACGGAGGCAACACCGGGAAGGTAAAGAAAATTTTACAGCTTTCCCTCTCAGAATGGGAGAGCCTGATGGAACAGGCCCGGCGTCTGATTTTGGTGAGAAAATGAGTTTATTGTATAAACTTTTCCGGATATTAATCCGAGTCATCGTGATTCCCCTTTTAGACGCCCTGAAATCAGAGCTGAACTGGGAGTCAAACACCAGCCAACTTCAAAAGCGGGTAGAAGAACTTACCGCCGAGAGGGTTCAGATTTCCATCAGCGAAAAGGTTAGCGAAGAGATAGTGGAATTGAGGTCTTCAGTTTCAAAATTGGAGGCCAGGGTTAAGGGTATCGAGGACGCTCTAAAGGGAAAAGACAAGTTTGAGGTTCGTGCCTGCCGGGCAATAAATAAGCTAAACAGCAATATCCAGGAACTACAGGTGAGGCTCACAGAAGCCGAGCGCCAGGTGAATCTAGCCGACCGAATGCACCGGGTGAAAGTCACCCCGGAAACTGACCGGCAAGTGCCGGGAGAAGCAGACACTGGAGTTATAGAATGGTAGTGAGTTATACGAGGAGTAGATATGAGTCAACTTGACCATGAGGTAGCTGGAGATATACACGGAATCAGAGTTGCGCTCGAGAAGATCGCGGAGATCTTGGAATCTCTGGTACCACCCGTATGTGAACAAGAGGTAGATCCCGAGGCGCAGATAAAGGAAGTGGTGGCGAAGATCCCGGGGATTCCTGTAGATATATACAGAGGGAATCCACATGGATAGAAACATTCTGTTCCGCTCAAGGAGCATCATCAAATACGAGAATCTGACGCCCTACCAAGGGGAGGAGATGAAGCCCCTGATACGGCATACTCTGATTCTTGAATCCCCATCAGAGGTGTTTCATGCGTTCTCTGGCGTCATTCTAGAGAGAGATATGGCACTTGGTATTTTTGCTTCGTTAGACAGCAGACAGCGGGTACAGAGGATTCTAGTCGGAAATGGGGTAGTCCCGGAGCAAATAGAGGTAGTGTGGGATGATGCGTTCCGTGATTTTCTACAGGTTTCTGATATCATATACCTCCACACACACGACGAGAACAACGTGGCCTATATCGAAGGAATCGGACCCATCGACGGTGAGCTGCGCCTCCAACTCTTCCCGACCGAATACGACATGGAATTCGCCCAGGTACTCGACACCATGAAAGGCGTCCCATACACCGTCCGCCACTACATGATGGGCCAGATGGGTTGTGTCCAGTACTGGCCCCTCGATGACGCCGCCGTCTTCACTACACACGTTTCTACGGTGAAACACCGTGTCTTTGAACAGCAACTAGAATACTACCTGAGTTTGTGGAGGTAATTATGAGATCAGAGGTCATATCCTGGTGGCAAGATCGTGTAAAACTGCGACTTCAAGAGAAAACCGGCCGTTGGCGCGAACTTGAACTGATAAAATTCGAGGATGTCAAAGAGCGGTTGGATCTTTACTACATGCAATGGGTGGAGATCGAAAAGCCGTTGCGAGTACTGTATTTCAAGGATCTGAATCAGGGAGTAGTTGAAGCTATTAGCGATCTCCCAGTAGAGGCCGAGATCCAGCCACGAGGGATAGATGAAGCGCATACTTACATAACCCACCACGGGTTCGAGTTTGGCGATTTCGACTACGATCAATTTTGGTGGGCGCTGTTAGCTGTACGACTACATGTTGGACAAAATGTCTTCGGTCATAACGTCACATTTTTACCGAAAGCAGCGTCGGTAATACAACCTGGACTGGTAGCCGAAGGCTACGGTGCGCTCCTAGAAGTCATGTATGCCATCGAGCCGGAGATGTTCGAGGTGATCGAGTCCGTCCAGTCAATCATCAAAATGGGGGAGATGCTTACAGAGGAGAGCCTCGCTATTTCCACAGGATTTTTTTAGATTTTCCACTTGACAAACAAGCTTTTAGTTGTTATCCTTAGAGGAGTAAACCGTGATCTTTTTTAGGAGAGCCTGAAATGGCACAGAATACAGCAACTAAAAGTAAAGCGGAAATCGAGTACATCCGGCGGGGTCTTCTGACTCTGGAAAAGGAAGGTAAGATTGCCAGAACGCCACTGGCGCATGAGTTGGGTGTAAACCATGCAAATCTCTCCCGGTGTCTAAACGGGAAGCAAGGGCTGTCGGACGAAACAGCCGAGAGGATCTATGAAAAAGGGGTTCTCCCTCGCCCTGCCGAAGAGGACCTGAGAAAAAAGGAGCATCAACCGATGGAAACATGGGACGGGTCGGTGAAAACCGTAAAAGAGGCGGCGAAGGAAAAGGGGTACTCCGAGGGTACGATCCGTAAGTACCTGAAAAACGGTAAGCTCAACTACATCAGGGTCAACCGCCGGTTGTATGTTGTGGTGGATGAGCAGTATGAGCGCCTCCCGAAGACCAAGATCGGGTACTACCGGGCAGAAAACATCCGGTTGCGCCGGGAGAACACCCGTCTCAGAAAAGCCCTTGAGGCTAAAGGGGTATTCCCCGAGGAAGAAATCGAAACACGAAATGCAGCGGGAACCCCAGACCTCGTGGTAGAACTTTCTGGACAAGATGTGGTAGAACCCCCCGAAGTGGACACCTCTTCGTCCACTTCGGTACAGGAGGAAACTACTGCGGTAGGAACAGGAATACTTGATGTTGTTCCGGCAGAACCAGCCGAAGAAAATGTACAAGATGTGGTGGGGGAGGAAGATTCCGCTCAGGAGGAAGAAACACGAAATGCAGTGGGAACCGATCAGGAAGATGACGAAGAGTTCTGGACGGTGATCGAACATGATGGGTCTACTAGCGAATGGCGGATGAAACCGAAACCGATAGATGCGGAACCGATATACGGTTCCGATTACAAAGTATATGACCTCAAAAACCGAGATGGGCGAAGGGCCCGTATGGACGTTCAAGGAGATGTATTTTTGGTTTCGCAAGTTATTGGAGTCGTATACGCCCAAAAAGATTTTAAATGGGAGCGTGTGTACGAATAAGCGTTGACATACGCTCCTTTTTTGGTATAATGATACGATTTTTGTCAAGAAAGGAGTCGGTATGGACAGACAACGCTATTTTCACATGGTACTAAACGAGGGTTACGAACCGGCGTCTCTACAAGAAGCGCAACAGGTTCTGTGGGAATCCTCCGATCCGACAGAAGTTGTCGATCAGGCGCTCAGACAAGACCCGGACCAGGTAGTGACACTGGCCAAGGCCATGGATCAGCTTTCCGACGCGGAAAAAGAGGAGTTGATTCTTGCCGTAGCACAACAGATGGGACTGTCCCGGGACGACCTCGAAAGGATGGCCCTGGAGATGACCGAGGGCATCGCCGGAGATGTATGGGGTTGGATAAAGGATAAGGCGTACCAGTTTTGGAGCGGGGCACGGGGTAGTAAAGCAGCAGGGTTGTGGTTTCTCATCAGTTCGCTTATCATACTGAATGGACTATTTCCGGGTCTATGGCCAGCTACGCAAGCTGGTGGCGGTGTGCTCGCACAGGCTGTAAAAAAGGCACTCGTATGGGCCTGGCAAAATAAGGGTATGGTTGCGTTAACAGGATCCCATTTGGTCTCCTTGTGGCTTATCATGCGTCGCGGTCATCCTGATTTTGAGAGGAAAGCAGAAGAAAAGCGCAAGGCCAAAGAGGCCCAGAAGGAGCCGGGAGTAGTAGAGGCATTCAATCTCTACGAGGCCCCGGGACAAGTGAAAGCCTTCGCCAAAAAGAGCGGAAAGCCAGAATCGGAAGTAGAGCGTCTGTGGGAAAAAGCTAAAAGGGCCGCAGAGAAACAGGGCCGTGACAGGGATTATGCTTATATCGTCGGGATCTGGAAGAAGATGTTGGGGATCAGGTGATGAGCTACCTACAGAGACACTACTACCGTTTGCTGGAAGGGGAAGATTACGCTCCCCGGGAGAGCGCGATTTCCGATCTGGCAACACAAGGAAACTATGCCCGTAGACGCGGAGAACCGCAGCGTATGAGGGCACAGAGAGTAAACACCAATCTCCGGACAGCCAGTAGCATGATTCGGGCAATGCAGGGCCACACCGACGGTCTCATCTACGCGGGTGCCGATGTTGCTGTCTATGCCATCTACGACAGCAAGGGCAACGAGGTGTCCGGTTCTAAACGCTACGGATACGCCTATGTTGGTGTACTGGTCTCAACAGACGACTTGGAGGGTCACGCTACACAGATATCCGCCGAAAAAACCGTTGGCCTGATTATCCCAAACCCCGTCCTCGTCATCGTACCTACCGGCGCCTTTATGGCGGCTACCGGCCTGTCGGAATCGCTAAATGAGTGGATTGAGAATTATCAGTACTTCATATATGGGGTATCCACAAAGAGTTTCATGGGTGGTGGCCCAGGATGGGGCTGGAAATATGCGTCTTCTGGTGTGGATGTGTCCAGGTGGTCCCGGTTTGTCCAAACGGTTATGACAAGAGGACCACACGAATCGGGATTATTCCGAAACCAAGAGAATGAACGGGCGATTATGCTCGTATCCTACGGGTCCGATGAGTATGGGAGAAGGGCACCTTTCTATGTTTTTGCAATCCCCGAAGAATTTACCCCCGGGGATCTTTCTTCCAGGTGGGATGGCCCTATGCCCGACGGGGGTGGCGCGCAACACATAAGAGACCTGTTTCACGAGCTACCGCAAGCCGAATTTGAACAAAGACTCGAAAATTCGATGACGTTCTTCATGGAATCAGCGGAAACCGATTTCCGCTCAGGAGGCCCCCAACAACTAGAAGAGGGTTACTGGCAAGTCCTAAAGTTGTCCGTCACCGCGGCCAAGTACATGTGGTATAAGGCCAAACTGGCCGGTCTCAAAAAGAAGATCTTCCGTAGAGCCAAAGGGAGAGAACTCGAAGAGGTAAAATCGCGGCTGAAAGCTATCGAGGACAAGGAATTTACCCAACCCCGCGCTCGTTTAGCTAAACAGTACAAGGGAAAGGAAGATGACGAGTACCGCCTGAAAGCCGGACAGGTCGCTGAAAAAACCGTAAGGCTCCAGGTACAGTACCTGGAAAAAGTCTGGAAGAAAATCGAAGGACAGAAAAACGAATCCGCAACGGCATTACAACGAGCAGTTGGACTAGATGAATCCCTCATAGAAGCCGGTGCAGCAACTCTCACTGAAGTTACGGTAAGGGAGGGTGGTCGGAGTGGAATGTGGTTTAAAATTCTTATAGATACCATTCGGAAGAACAAGAATACCATCTTGACCACCTATGCCGCCCTCGACGGAGATCCAGATTTGGTTGAGGTTTCGTTAGATCTCGTAGAACGTGCTGGAATTCCACGCCCTTACGCTCTAGAACCAGGAGAGACATACGAGCGGGCATTCGAGCTGATGAACCGCGATCCCCTAAACGAGTTCCTGGTACGGGCCCTCTTCTCCGGAGGGATAGAACGTCAGTATGACTCCAACTATGACCCATATATTCTAAGCCTCGCTACTCTGGTAACCCTGAAGGAAAGAGGAGAAAAGCAACTTCTAAAGACGATAGGCTCAAAAGAGATCGTAGAGCAGCTAAAGAGGAAAATCTACGGTTGGGATGAGAGTTGTCTGGTTTCCGATCTAGAAATTCTTGAGGAATCCCTGGCTTTTCACTGTGCTTTGGAAGAGGCGAAGGTCATGGATATGGTGAGAAAGTTATCGGATGCGAGAACCAGGTATGCACCTGGTTCGTCTTCGTTACAAGGTGAGATAGCAAGGCTGGAACGCGCCCTGGAAAAAGACGACATTGTTGCGGCAGAGAAGGTCCTCAAGAGCATGGAGGACACATTTAGCTTTCAGCTACCGAGAGATGAAGAGAACAAGAAGAAATTTCTCTCTATCTACCGTACCGTAAAGGATCGGGTGCTGAAGATGAAAGAGGGAAAAATAAAGGGTATACGCGGAAAGCCGGGGCCAGCCGCCGGGGTAATTTTGAAAGCGGGGCATTCTGTCCTGAAAAAACGCGATCCTGAATACCTTCCCGTGCGGGGCCGCGAACGAGGCCCAAAAGATAGGGTATCAATCGCCCGGCTCCGAAAAGCTGTTGGAGACCACCTGGATAAGAAGGACTTTGCCCGAGGAATCAAATACCTTAGAAGCAAAGGCAGGATTAAAGGTTCCAGTGTAGTAATCAAAGAAGACTGTTCTATTGATGACCAGATCCTGCTTCTTTGTGAAGGCAGAGGCATCTGGAAAGCCGTAAAAGATACCACCAAAGAGGTGATCCTCAAAGGACTCCGCAAGATCAAGAGCTGGGCCAAAAGCGGTAAGGCAGAAGAAAAGAAGAAAGCTCAGGAGGCAATTGCCAGATATGAAAAAGCTCGTGAAAAGATGGAACGAGAGCTGGAGCAGGCTGAGGAACAGGTCAAGAAGATAGCCAAAGAGGCTGGGATCTCCTATGAGCAGGCCAAAGAGGACAATCGCGGAATCTTCGACCGTATAGGCGATGCGTTCGATAACACCATGACCGGCCTGGCCGACTTTTTCGACAAAATACTCCCATCCCTTTCCTCTACTAGCGGAACCCCACATGAACGTGAGGTGACTTCGGTGACCTATCGTGGTAGTGGGCGGAAAGTGGCGACATCAGAATCCCTCGATGAAGGATTCTTCAAAGATCTAGGAGATGTAGTAGGAGACAAGGCCAGAAAGGTCGGCAGGTTGCTCGACAAAGTCTCTTCTGATGTACAAGGTGTCCTAAAGAAAGAATGGGACAGAATCAAGAAGGACTATAAGGAAATCAGGAGCGGCACACCCCACTGGAAACCGGACCCGGTGTTCTCGGGATTTCAAGCAGTTATGGGGCCTCTTCAGAGAAAGGTAGTAGCTTTCTACGACAAAGTAGGGAAATACGTCAAGGATGCCGTCAAAGAAGGTCTAATCTCAGAAGAGGAGTACCGGATGCTAATGGAAGAATTTGATGACGATGATGAAATAGCATGGGGGAAATATGAATCATCGGTTATGTATCGTCTTCGACAGGAGTGGGTGCGCCGCGTAAGAGAGGCAGAGGACCAGATCCCAGATTTTGCAGTGAAAGAGTATATGACAATTGGGGTACAATCCGATGAGTCCCTCGCGGCATGGCGAGAGTGGGATAAGAAAATCTTCCGGATAATCGGGGATATCCAGCGGGAATATTGGGAGGCACTGCCGGGCAAGTATGCTGATTACCCCTCCAGTGAGTACTACCCCTTTCTTAAAGATCTCGACCCGTTCCGTTTTCCAGATGCCGTATGGGAGATTGCCGTAGAGGCCAAGGATGGGGGAATAGTAACCCGAGAAGGCCAGGTCACAGAATCCAAACAAGAAGACAAGGAACGCACTTCTAAACTAGCCTGGTTCCGCAGAAACAAACACGTCATCCCCCAGCATGTCCTAGATAGGGCAAAAAACGCCACCCCAGAACAACTCAACCACCTGTGGCTCCAGTGGAAGAACATGCTAAAGGAGTCGCTGGCGGAAAGCGATTTCTGCGAGGCTTATGATCCCAACAAGGAGACCCGCCGTTATGTTCAGAAGCTGAAGCGGTGGCTGAAAAAAAAGATGTCTGATTCTGAATATGCCAGGATGCAAGAAAAGTGTAAAGACATGATGAGTGTGGATAAGGGTTTTGGCGAAGATAAGGCATATGCCTACGACATGGTTGCGGAGTATCTGGAAGGTGAAGTCCGTCAGAGGGGCGGGAGAGTAGATGAGTCCCTTGGCGAGTCGCTGGATGAATACTATTTGTATCATGGGAGAAATAAGCCCTCTTGGTACGATAGGATGCAGAAAGAAGAGAGGAAAATACTAGATTGGCTCCGCAAGAACGTAGAAGAGGAGACCCGACAGAGAATTTTGGGCGAATTCCAGGAGATGGATGAGAGAAATGATGAAGAACATGCGGCTCTCACTGCTAAATTGCAAGATAGCGGGGAGTACTATGAAATGACTTTGCAACAGAAAGATCGTGCCCACGAACCAATAGAGAAACGAAATTGGGAGAAACAGATTGCTTTTCTTAGAAAAGAGGCAGAAAGACACGGGTACGGTAAGAAAGACGAAGCAATCCAGAGGAGACCCAGGACCCGCTACGAGTATTTCATGGCGTTCAAGGAGCCGCCTCTCCTTTACGAAACTGACAGGAGCAGTTTACCTACGCCGGTAGCTGCCGGGTTGGGGGTAATACCTCCCATTATCCTCTCCGATGAGGAAGAGGAGGATGACGAGTCAGATCAGATGTCGGGGGGTCCAATCAAGGAGGATCTCCCGACGGCCGTGTTTTTGACAATGCTGCTCCTGGAGGGTCCGCAGGAAGACTACAGGGAACTAATAGCCTGGTGGTCACAGATGAGTGAGTATGTGCCCACCTTTTTCGCCCTGGAGGTCGAGAACGGGATGTCCGCCCTGGAGAACAGGTTCCGCAGAGAGCTGAAGTCTGAGTTTATGACCAGCGAGATAGGTACACCCGGGATGACGGTTGCTTTAGATTGGCCGATGGAGAAGCTGCTTGACCACCATGTGGTCCAGGGAACCATGGCATTCCAGACCTTCATGTCCGAGGCGTCCCGGTTTTTGGCCAGAAAACAGGTAGAGTGGGAGAACAAGCTCGTGATGGTGAGGACCACGAAGTCCCACATGAGCCTCCTGAAAAATCTGTCCTTCAAGACCGGCAAGAGTATCCAGGAGCTAGAGAGGATGTGGCAGCAGGCAATCGACAATGCCGAAACAAAACTCCAAGACGTGGATCCAAGGATACGCGATAAGTCAAAATGGGCGATAGCCATGCGCAACCTCAAAAAGATGCTCGGACTCGACACCAGGATTATGAACATAGGAGTCTAGAACCATGACCAACCAATTCGGCGTTTTAGATGATGGGTACATCTCCCCGAAAAATCCGGTACCATCCGACCTTCTACCGACCACCCGGGCCACGATGATACCACAGTACGCATCGACTACTGCACTTGTGTCGGCACTGGGGCGGGCCGCAGCGGCTGGGGATGTGTTTTACGATACCACGCTCAACACCTATCGGTTCTACAACGGGTCAACCTGGCTGGAGATGAGTACCGTAAACTATCCTAATGAGGGGCAGGGACTCGGGACCAGGACGGCCAGGGATACGACGGCGTCGTATGTATTATATATCGAACCCGGCTACCGGCTGTCAGATGACGGGACGACCATGATGGTCAACCGTTACAACCTTCCGGTGGATAAGACATTCCCGGTCGGATCGCTCTCGCTCGATACGGGAACGATGGCGACGTATACCCACTATGCTATCTGGTTGTTGTATAAAGACAGCGATACAACCTCCGGAACAAATACGACATATTTAAATAGTCATCTAATAGATACCGGCGGGGACTTCTCAAGTGTGAATGTTGGAGATCCTGTATATAACTTGACTGATGATCTGTGGGCAAAGGTCACAGTAAAAAATTCATCTACCGATTTGACTTTGAACACCAATATTTTCACCAGTACCGGAAAAGCTTATATCGTTGGTACTAAAGAGAACGCCGTGATATCCACATCTTTTTCCTCTCCAACATTACCAACCGGATACACTAAAAAACTGAGAGTTGGAAGTGTGATTACATTGAGTCTGGCCAACTATCAGAGATTCTATACGATGGGTGCGGGAAGTGTGAAAGATGTCTATTTCGAAGAAACGGGGTGGAGTGTCTTCGTAGCATTAAACTCCGGTACGGCAACTTCTAAGACATCAATTTCACTTACAACATGGGTACCAGCACATGCGACCAAAGCTTTTTTGCGGGGTCGGTGTTATAATCCTGTATCTCCGGGAACGACCCAATTTGCACGGGATAATATTTTGTACCAAAATCAATTGATTTCGGCCCCTACGACCTCGTGGTCCGGAGACTTTTGGTGGATACAGAATCTTTCGGATTCGAGGACTTTGCATTATTGGGGTTCGACAAACCAGAGGACTACGCTGAGAGTGGTGGGGTATTCACCAGCCTAACAAGGGAAGGTTATGTATGCCAAATCTCAATATAAGACAAACAATGGTGTGCACCGAAGAACATACGGGTTTCCATCCACGTCTTGGGGACAGCCAAACTATCCCCGTAAATCTCGTCATGAAATATGGAAATACCAATTTAGAAGATGATGATGATTACGATGCCGAGAAAACTGTCATTATAGAGAAAAATTGGGTGGATGACCCAACGATTGAAGAGCAAGATTGGTATTGGAACTCCAGTACCGAGGAGTTTCAACAGACAGCACCGTAGGGAAACACCTAGATGAGTACAGAAAGACACATCCACGCCATTCTCCAGGAAGCGTCCTTCTCGATGGTCGGGGTGACAGTCCCGCAGGACATCGTTGATGTCGTAGAAGCATGGGCCAAGAGGATTCACCCGGACCACATCCAGAAGCTGGAGACCGACCTGCACGTCACCATAAAATTCGGGATTCACACGAAGAACCCCGATGACGTTAGAAGTCTACGGTTGCAGGGACCGCTGATTGGGGCATTCTGGAAGACATCACTGTTCGATAACCCGGACAGTGATGTCCTCTTCATCCCGGTCGTGTGCCAGGACCTCCACCGGCTAAATATCCAGATATCAAATGCCCTGGAGGTCACAGACACCCACCCGACATACAAACCACACTTGACAATTGCCTATCTCCACAAGGGGTTTGGACACAGGTATTGCAATGACAAATTTCTGTGGTGCCGACACATCTTCTGGCGAGAGATCTTTTTCTCCACTCCCGAAAAGAAAAAGACCACTATTCCACTGGTTGGGGGTTAAATGCTCGGTAAACACTGGATCATCGAAGTATATGATGCTGATCCCAGGGTACTTGACAACCGAGATACCTTAGAAGAGATGCTCTGCGAGGTGACCCGCGTCTATGATGTCCAGATCCTCCACTCCCACTTCCATAATTTCCAACCACAAGGCATCACGGGGATCGTTATGATCGCTGAAAGCCACCTCACTATCCATACCTGGCCGGAATTCGGTTACGCGGGCCTGGACTTCTTTACCTGCGGGAAAAAGACCGATACCGAACAACTATCCGAGATTCTAAAAAAATTCTTGAGGACTCAAAATGTGATTTTGTGGGCCGAGCATGAACGTGGGGTTGGAATTACTTGAATAAGAGTGGCTTATAAAGGTAAGAATTTACTTGACAAACTGTATTTTAGTTGTTATACTAAGGATGCTTTTGGACAGCCAGAAGGGCGCCTATGGCCCCCCTGACTAGGCAGTAATAAGATTGCTCTAACTATAGTAAAAACGAGCAGAGAAGTCAAATTAATTTTGGAGGAAAGCACAAATGACGATCACACGCAGAGTAGCATTTATGGTTAGATTGATCTATAGAAAACTGCGTGGTGATGTTTTTGTCATAGTTGATTCAAAGGCGCAGGGAATAACAACTGGAAGCCTGCCCTTTGCACATGGACAGGGCCGCATCTCGCGACAGGAGCTGATGGAAAAGGTAGAGGAATTCCTCCAGGAGAATATAGGGGAATTCCTAAAGAAAGAGGGAGGTAAGCCAGCTAAAATGGGGGGTACCACCAGAGAAGTGAGTTTCATGGTGAAACTCTATCACCAAAAAGCGAAGAATTGGGTGGAAGTGACAGTGGGAAAACCCGGTCCCCACCCCAACGCAAAATGCAAAATATTCAACTACGGAAAAGGGACAATGTCACGGCAGACCCTGATGGATAAACTGGAGATGTTTATCCAATCCAACATAGACGATATCCTCGGCAGAACCCCTGAAGAAGTCCCTATTGAGGAGGAGAAATAATGTTTATCAAATTGCTTATCCTGTCAACCACATGCCTTATCGTCGGACTTCTCATACACCTCTACGGAGCCTACCGCTTCCTGAAAGGATGGGACGATAACGATACGGAAAAACACATGAGGTTCGCACTGCTTTCCGTCCCCCTGAGCTTCTTCGGATTCTGGGGGACAATTGTTACTGTCATTCTACGGGTATTTAAGTACATAGAGTGACAATGCCCCCAGAAGGGACAGAAAGGGGCCAAATTTGAATTTGACCCCCATAAACGACCCAAACCTCATGTTGGGGCGTCAAAGTGCCGTGGCGGCGATCCTGGTAGGCAAGAATTTGAAGGAGACAGGATGTGGAGATAAAACTAGAGACCTCCTCCGGGTTTATCGGGGTGATTGGGGTGACAGTATTGTCCGAGAATTTGGCTGAGTATCTGTTTGTTCGGAAGAATGGGGAAATACTCAAGGCCAAGTTGAAGAACCTTTTTCTCGGGTATCCGAATGACGGAGGGACGAAGGCGGACGTGTATACTCAGGTCAAGTCTATGTATTGGGGATGGAAGACCAATTTGGGGCATCCTATGAATATCATTGAAGAGCTTGAAAGAGCGCGGTTGTTTGAGGGGGAGACCCGTAAGAAACGAGAAGAGAGAATCCGAAAAATTTTGGGAGGGAGGGGAGACGATGAGTGAAGAGAAGCGCGACGCGCTACATCCGGAAGAACTGTCACTACGGATACAGGAGATCGGGCTGAAGTGGCCTGTGAGCTGGGACATGGATTATGACGGGATTACCTGTCGGGTTCATGTACAGGACAGGACCCACAACATCCGGGTGGATAAATACACCAGGGAAGACCCCGACGGACGATACTTTCACCCCCTCCACGAGCTGGCACACTGTAAGCTGTCTGAGGAGATAGACCCATGTTTTAGCGCGCTCCAGTGTGGGCATGAAGCGGATTCTGATGAGTGTCGGAGACTGTACCTCATCTATGTACCAATTGATGTATGGGTGAACCAAGAGAGACACAAACATTGGCCGGAAGCGATGCGAAATGAGCAGGTGGCTGTTTGCAAGGAGATGGTGCAAATTGCCAAGCAAAACAGCTATATGTTCTTCCAACCTGAACTGCTCCTGACGTTGGCCCTGTCCATGGCTGAGGATTTTCTGTTCGATACCATGGTCGGAGAACAACTACGTCGGATCAAAAACTACCTACCACCAGCACTACACGGTTCTGTAGCAGAAATCAGAAAGGCTATCGTCGATATGGGGCAGATTACCCCATGTGTTGAAAGTCTTCAGTACTATATGCGGGAGTTTGCGAGGATTCTTAGCTTTGAAGAGCTTATCCAGGTTCGGTTAGAATATTCTGCGAGGCACCAGTGCCAGGTTGTCTACTGGAAGGAGTAACCATTGAAGCTGCCGTTTAAGGTCTATTCATGTGTCCCATACAGCACAGGAGAACGAGAGGAGAACCGCAAGAAATACGGGGTGGGGTGTATGATCTCACCGGCGTACCGCTCACTGCCGGTCAAGAAGCTAAAAGAGATCACACCCCTGGCCCTCGACAACGGGGCCTACGGGGCTTTTAGCACAAAACGTCCCTTTGATGAGTACCTCTTTCTGAGGACACTCCACATCTCCCTCAAACACGAGTTTCCCCTGGATTTCGTAGTGGTTCCTGATATCGTAGGGGTCCAGTGGAGCCACGAATATTCCAGGATGTGGTTGCCTAGACTGTGTAGCAGTGATGGGGCCTCCCGGCTGTTGGCCCTGGTCGTAAACGATTTTAGCACTAAAGGAGAAGTACGAAAGTGCCTGCCCCTGATATCCACCATCTTTGTCTCTGGCGGGTTCACCAGAGATTGGAAAGGATGGGTAGACTTTGCCCATGATTACAACAAAAAGGCCCACATCGGACGCTGCGGGACCATAGACAAGTTGAAACACGCCAGAGAGATCGGTGCCGATAGCATCGACTCTACTATCTTCTACCGGAAGAATCAGTGGGAAGCTTTGGATCAGTTGATGAACCCGGAATTCATACAAGAGAAATTCAATTTTGGGGAGGAACTATGAACGCCGCAGAGGAATACGCCAGTGATCTGAAGCATTTACACTATATTCAAGATATATTCGAGACAGCAGCAGCCTGCCGGAACGGTGAAGCGTATGTGTTCTTTACCAAGTACCCGGAGGTGCGTTTTAAAAGAGGGATGGTGATAATTGAAGGTGAAGTAAAAGAGGTTCAGGATTGCGGCGTAGAGTGCAAATTACTAATTCTCCGACGTAAAGGAGGTTATACCACTGTAAAACTAGATACTCTTATGAAAAACTGGTTACCAATTGAGGAGAACGATCATGAAAAAACGTAAATGGTGTAAAGAATGCAACACCCATGTACTCGGAGAGGCGAAGGACACGAGCCACTTGTTTCATCTGGTGATGTGCTTTATCACCTTCGGGATGTGGCTGCTCGTGTGGGGGGTCTTGCTGATCCTCCCAAAGACATACCGCTGTCCCAACTGTGGAAAGCGCGTGTGATGCTCGAAAAATCAGATATTGAACAGATCCTAGAGAAGATGGGATATACCCGTAGTGAAAACGGATTGTTCACCACGGAGGTCAAGTATTGTGATGGCCATCAGCAAAGGTTGGTATTCATCATAAAAACCTTACCGGATACCGAGTGGTATCGTGTTTTCACGGTGGAACTTTGTGAGAGGTTCATCTATCTTACCGGACACCCACACAACAGCAACCTGATTTTGACCGCTGGTTTCCCCTATGAGCTGGTGGCCGGTGTCGTTCAGTCTTTTGGGGGAAGGGTCAATCAATCGGCGGAAAACGATTTCCGCTAGATTTAGGGGAGAATGAAAAAGAAAATGGAAGCTAAGATTGTTTTCGGGAAGTACATCCCCTGTGTTATGTGCGGTGGTGCCTGTGTGCCAACAAACGATGGTCCGGTATACCGTTGCCAGACTTGTGGTCACGAGGTAGATATAGAAAAAGTGAAGATCGTTACGCGAAAAGAAGGAGACTAGATGTACAAGGTTGACCAGCAAACGGGGCTACGGTATTTCGACCAGACAAAGGTGTATCTGGTTGCAAAGACAGTGGCCACAGAAGAGATCCAGGAGTTTTTCGACGATTTCAGGCTATCCCTGGTAGGGAGAGATGACCGCGATCAACCCACATTCCTCCCGGAACTCAGTGGCCGGATATGCTACATGAGCTTTGGGGAGAAAGCTAAAAGCAGGACCAACCGGGAATACCTGGAAAACATCCTGCAACAGAAGCACTATTCGGTATTGCGTCCCCTCAGTTACACCGTAATTGTCCGGGGATGCTCGAGAGGGTTTACTCACGAACAGGTGAGACACCATTTCCTGGGGATATCCCAACACTCTACCAGGTACTGCGATGAACATTGCTTTGTCCTCCCGGTACACATTCGGGGCAATATAGTGGCGACTCGTGTAGCTCTAGATGCCTACAAAAAGGCATGGGACGCCTACGAATGGTTTTACAACCAGCAGGTTCGAGAAATATCTGAGCGACACCCGGAAATGAGCAGGGTCGCACTACGGAAAGCCGCCCGTGGGACAGCCAGGAGTTTCTTACCCATCGGGTTGGAAGCTCCAATAGTACTGTCCGGAAATGTGGAGGCATGGCGCGAGGTGTTCCGCAAGAGAATCCACGAAGCGGCCGACATCGAGATCCGAGGGATCGCCCGAAAGATCAAAAAGAAAATTCAAGAGGAAGTGCCCAACTGCTTCCAGGATATGGAGGACCTGTGATAGTAAAAGTACAGTACAAAGAAGAGTACATAGGAAAACCACTAAAGAAAGCGACACCCGGCGCCTCCGGGTTTGACCTGTACGCGCAGGTGAAGTTCTGCATCGCCCCACACGAAGGTAGAATTATCCAATCCGGGATAAGGCTGGCGATCCCCCCAGGATATGAGGGCCAAATACGGTCGAGATCGGGACTCGCCGCCCGAGATGGAATAACGGTTCTCAACTCCCCGGGAACCATCGACAGTGACTATAGGGGTGAAGTCATGGTTATCCTGTTCAACCATACGCGACACCCATACATCGTAGAAAAAGGAGACCGGATCGCCCAGATCGTCTTTGCCAAAGTGGAGGACCCGGATATCCAGCGGGTGGAGTATATTGGAGAAACAGAACGAGGAGACAGAGGAATAGGGAGTACCGGACGATGAGGACACCATTCGCAGAGGAGATATTTAGAACCAAATACAGTCACAGAGGAAAATACACCTGGCCCGAGCTGGTCGAAGTGATGGTCTCAGATGTGACCAAGGAACTGATCTCGAAGAGTGAAAAAGAAGCAATGGTCGAGATGATAACCGGGATGTACTCGATCCCCGCCGGTAGATACCTTTACTACGCCGGACGGCCGACCCGGTTCTACAACAATTGCTTTTGCTTCGAGGCTCAAGACAGCCGGGAAGGATGGGCGGACCTCCTCCACCGTACAGCCAGCGCACTCATGTGCGGGGGTGGGGTCGGGATCGAGTACAGCAAGATCAGACCCCGGGGGGAACTGCTGAAAAGGACCGGCGGGGAAGCATCCGGTCCGGTGGCCCTGATGCAGATCATAAACGAGGTCGGAAGATTTGTCCGGCAAGGCGGGTCTCGCCGGTCGGCCCTGTGGGCAGGACTCCACTGTACCCATCGCGACATCCCGGAGTTTATCCGGATAAAAGACTGGTCGGATGAGGTTATGGAACTCAAGGCCAGGGATTTCGACTTCCCCGCGCCGCTCGATTGCACCAATTTGAGCATCGGCTACGACCAGGGCGACCAGGTAGACCCCAAGGATTCCCGGTTTCTAGAAGCCGTAGGAATGTCGATGCGCGTCGGGTGCCCGGGGTTCTCCTTCAACTTCGATAATCCCGAGGAGAACAAAAGGAATGCCTGTTGTGAGATCACCACTCGTAACGATAACGACGTGTGCAACATGGGGTCGGTCAACCTTTCAGTGATCGAAACCATCGACGATTTTGCACAGCACATCGAACTTCTCACCATGTTCCTCATGTGTGGAGGACTTACAGGAGAGGTACCAACCAGAGAGATCGCGGAAACCCGGGCCAAAAACGGTAGGATCGGCGTGGGTCTTATGGGCATCCACGAGTGGTTGCTCAAACGCGGGTACCGATATGAGATGAACCGGGAACTTCTACGGTGGCTGGAGGTGTACCGGGGTGTCACAGACCGAACCGCCGTCAAATTCGCTGCCCGGCTGGGCATAAAACCACCCATCAAACGCCGCGCCATCGCACCCAACGGGACCATCGGTATCTTAGCGAGTACGTCCACCGGAATCGAGCCAATATTTGCCGTGGCGTACAAACGGCGGTACCTGGAAGGCGATAACTGGATGTATCAGTACGTCGTTGACGGGACGGCGAAATACCTCATCGACCAGGGGATACACCCGGACGCTATCGAGACCTCCTTGGATCTGTCCTACGACCCGGAAAGGAGGATCGAATTCCAGGCCCAGGTTCAGGAATATGTGGACCACGGGATATCGAGTACCATTAACCTCCCCCGGTTTAAAAACGCCAATGTGGAGAGGTTCGCAGAACTGATCTCCAAATACGCACCCAGACTGAGGGGCCTCACCTTCTACCCGGACGGCGCCCGGAAAGGACAGCCCCTGACCAAAGTGGATTATGAAGAGGCTGTCGGTAAGGAAGGCAGGGTATTCGAGGAGAAATACCACGATGTCTGTGAGCTGACCGGCAAGAGTACCTGTGGATGATTCGTATATGGGAGCGGAAATCGTTTTCCGCTCCTGAAAGGAGATAAGTATGAAGTATCAAATCTCGCTCGTAGAACATATCTTCCTGGTCGTCCCGCTCGTTTGTCTTTTGTTGGGAGTACTATACCAGAACGAACATCTGGCGATGCTCTCACTTATGTTCCTGTTGGTGGTTATTGCCTTTATCGGTTGCAGGGTCAGGGATATCTCCTCAGAATGGTGGGAGATAGGGGCCTGCCAGTGGTGTGGGAGAGTGATACCGGAAGAGGATCTCACAAACGAACGGATCAGGACAAATGGGGGACTCCTAATGTGCCCCCACTGTGGAGAATTTACCAAGGCCCGGAACGAAAGAGCAGAGGAGAAAAACTATGGAAGATAAAGAAAAAAAAGAGTCTGCAATGAATGCAGAAAGTTTCAGCTTCGAGCTGGAACACATGAAGCCGGGGATGTTCGATCTGATACACTCCGGAAAACATCACGGATTCCCCGATATGGGGAGGATCGCTGAGGTAGCGATTTTCGAGGACGGTACGGCGGTCCTAAACAGGACACCGACGAGAACAAGCCTTACGATCTTCGATGACTTCAAGGAAATGTACACGGTGTATGTGGCACCCCATCCAGATACCATGAGGCTGGTTCGGCGCCCGGAAGACCCCGAAGACGAGATCCACGCCCAGACCCTGTGTATGAGTGCAGCCATAAATTTTCTGGCGGGGGTGGTACGGTGCAAATTCCCGGAGTGCGGTCTGAGGTTCGGACCGGAGATGGATCCATGGAGACTCGTGAAGTTCGTCGGGGAACAACTCCAGAAAGGTCGAGGAGAGAGAATCTGTACCCTCTCAACCGATGACCTTCCAAAAGTGAAACCGGAGCTTACCGAAGAAGACCTGGTATGCCACACCTGGGATAACTCTAAAAGACACGTTCTCGGGACATACAAGGGCATTGAGGTTCGGACATACAACTGGCGAGTGCTAGAAGGTGAAGAACCGGCAGATGCCTTCCGCTGCAATATCCGAGAAGGATGGATGCAGGTTTTAGTTTACCAGAAACACCCCGAGGCCGGTGGAGAATCCTATGAGCTGATGCGTGATGAACAGGGGAACCCCATCACACAGATAAGAAAATTCTGTGGTAAGATCGAAATTCTCTCCCCAAGGAGAGAATCCATCATCGAGCTGGCAACTGAAGACTACGAAGAGAAAAAAAATGGATTCGGCGTCTTTGCCAGTAAAGGCAAGCCAGTCGAGGTAATCATGACCACCGATGCCACATGGGACGATCCGAAGAAACCGGAACCTGAAACCCCAGAACCTGAAACCCCAGAACCTGAAACCCCTGAGTCTCAACCCCGTTTCGTCAGGACGGACAAGTGGGAGTGGGAGAAGAACAGAGGCCACTCGATTCTAGACCGAAAGACCCAGCTCGAGTGGGTGTTCGGTAATAAATGGGAAGGAGCGGGCGACCAGAGGTACACCTGGTACGAGCTGCAAACCTGGTACGAGGAAGCAGAGGAAGACGGATGGCGTATCCCGACAAAGGACGAACTGAAAACCCTCTATGACGAAGAGAAAAAGCAGATGCGACTCGACGGGACCGGGCCAGAAGCCATTTATATCTACATCGACTCTGTATTTCCCCTAGATTGGAGCACCGTGTGGTCCCAGAGCCTCTTGATTGCTCAGGGTGAAAGACTTCAACTGGTATACGACTTTTCTATCGGGGCCGGTGTGTCAATACCGGACTCTACTACCAGAATCCACCAGGCCATGCTGGTTCGGGATTATGTCCCCCTAGAGTCGAATGCCGCCAGGTTTTCCATGAAAGGTCGTGTCATCACCGACCACCACACCGGATTCGAGTGGGTCTGTGGGTCAGATGTTAACCATAGATGGGTGGATGTCGAAGCGTGGGTAAGCGAACCCATAATGAAAGACAACGGTTGGAGGGTCCCCACAGCTAAAGAACTGGCTACTTTGGCAGAGCCCGGGGCCCGATTTGGTACTCCTGGGCCAACATATTTGGACCCTATATTTCCCATTACCACCGGACACCTGGTATGGTGCGCTGAGAAAGCGGAAGACCTGTTCCCCGAAGTGTGGGGTGGGGATGGCGAAACACACGTCGCATTCGATTTTTTCTGTAATAAGGTACGGCCAATGATGGCAGATTATTCAGAGATCCATACACGGATGATGCTGGTCCGGAAAGCTAAAAAAGAAGAGAGTGAAAGCGGAAATTGATTTCCGTTTAGAAATACAGGAAAGGAAATGAAATGAATATAGATCAACTGGACCCCACGAAACTGTATACCACAGGAGAGGTGGCAAAGTTTCTAGGGGTGGCGCAATGGCAAGTCTCGAATATATACAGGGACAAGAGACTCCCCCTACCACTCCGTAGGGGGGTTCGGTGGATGCTCACCGTCGATCAGGTACAGGCCGTGGCAGAGTTTCTCAGCAAGGAAGATATCTACGATACAGGGTTTGAGCTGGTTGAGGTCACCGAGAATTATCTCCTGGACGTGGTGAGGATCATGTGGAAGAAGAAAGCCGCTGTTCTAGATATGAGGGTAAGAAAACCCAGTGCGGAAAAGACGATAAAGGCCATCGAGGTGGACCTGGTTCGTGTAGCGCCGTCCAAAGAACCCCAGAAGATGCGCTTCTTTGTTCTCTTCGGTCCGGAAGAACGGAGCGTAGCTAAAGTGGAAACGGAAAGTTACCCCCTCCTGGGTGTGTACCTTCTGGTGAGAAGAGGACTGTATACCCAATTCCGGTTGTTCAGCAAGACAGGGGAAGTACTGCGGAGCAACAAATACCCGATCACCCACCCAAACCACCTCAACAACCTGAGCCGCGCCCCGGGAACGCTCTGTACACACGAAGCTATCACGGTAATGTACGAGGGAGATGTCGGACACATGGTCTGCGAGACCTGTGGAGAAAAAATCTCCAAAGAAGACCTCGATAAGTACACGATTACCCGGACAAGGAATGACCGGCCAGTACCCCCAACGGCAATACCAACTGCCGAACCCACAGGAGAGACGGAAAAACAACAGGAACTGGAGTTCTCCGAGGAGGATTTCAGCTAAATGGATAAGACAGTCATAAGAGAAGCAGGGAAATGGCTCTGTAGGGCCATCCTCTGCACCGGCGCCGTGTACGCCCTGCTCACCGGGAGAAATGACATCGCCTCCTGCCTGGCAGGGGTGATCTACTTCTCGTTTTTCTTCTTAGATTGAAAAGGATCTATTAGAAAAAGGAAAGGCCATGGTAGAGTATAGATCGGAAAAACAAAGATCGGAAGTACACATCTTCAAAGATGGTAAGTGCCTGTGCCCCTTTGAAGGGGAGGCACTGTTTATAAGGAACCCCAGTAAGAGCGCGACGATGTGTAAAGAATGCCTGAAAAAGTTCAGAGAACAGATGGCAAGGAAAGCAAGGTTCACACTCAAAAAGTGATGCGGGATAGCTACAGAGATCAACAAAACCAATGAAAGGAAACGAAATGATCGAATACAAATCCCTCACGGATAAATGGCTCATCCATATCTTCAAAGATGGAAAATGCCTATGCCCCAACGGGAAACACGCGACAGTACCAAAAGACCCCAATGAAAGATGGGCAAAGCTGTGTAAGGTCTGCCAAATGAGATATAGAACACAAATTCAAAGAAGATAAAGACTCTTTCACGATCATAGACATAACAACCGAACCACCCACCTACAGGACCTATGATAGAGATTGTATTGCCCGGACAGAAAAGATGGCTATAGAACTGTTCGAGCAACAAAAAAAGGTGGAGATCCAACACCTGGAAGAGCAGATCAAATGGACGAAAATACGAATCCCTTACCTTATCTCTGTAAAAGCCGAAAAGGAGGCAAGAAAAGAACTAGAAGCCATAAAACGTCAACGGGGTGAAGGAGAGGAGGAGAAACCATGATCGAATATGAACATCTGTATGTGGTCAACATAGATGCTGGCCACATAGAAGAATACGATGCCGGTGACTTCGAGATAACCGATGGGTTGAGGTTTATATGTGTACGCAAAGAATACCCCTACGGTAGCGTGGAGATGAACTTCAAAAAAGAACATGTCGCCTATACCAGAGAGGAAGCAATTACACTCTACGAGAAGAAGAAGAAAGAGAGACTAGAGGAGTTGGACAGACAAATCAGATACCTCCTCGGCGCGAAACCGAAGTTTACACGAGAATGCCCATACTTCACGGTCATGAGAGATACAGTCGTAGAGGAGTAGAGGTAAATGAGGTACATAGCGGAAACAGTAATAAAATACTGGGAGGAAATCCCCCTCAGTATACCCGATGAAGAAGCATACCCCATCCTGGAAAAGAAGCTAAAAGAAAACCTCCCCAGAGATGCAATCGTGACGGTAAAGGAAGGGAACGTAGACGTGTCTCTGGGGAAAGGATGTATGCGCTTCCCCTTAGAATGCCGGGTGGTTACCAAGGCCCGGCGCCTGAAAAAAGAAATGGATCGTGCATACCAAGACCTGGTGAAGTACATGAATAGAGCACACGCAGAAGACCTGAGAATCCTAGAACAATACCATCAGCAGATACTTGCCCATATAAAATCATGGAAAGAAAGAATCCAATGAACGAAGAGAATGCCATAATTACAGCCGTGACGGTCACCGATTGGTGCCGGAAGAAACCAGAGAAGGATACAGGGGATGTCAATGGGGACCTGGGAGCGGCATTGATGGATCTAGTATACAAACCCCTGGTATTCCCTTTCTTAGAGGAAGAACTCATCCTCCTAGAGAGAAGAATCATCGTCTCTCTAAGGAGACCGGACTACAAAGAGGTGGCCTGGGAGTACGACCCGCCGGGGATATTCATAATTCCCTCTATCCCCCACTGCTACAACAGACTCAAATACTACCTCCCCATAAAGGTACGGTTCTACGAGGAATACGGGAGACTGTACATGAAAGCAGGGTACGGACAACCATATAAATACCTGGATTCCTGAAAAGACAAAAGGAAAGGATCGAAAATGGACGAGAAAGATAAACTAGATGAAGATATCGTATGGGAACTTGCGAGTATGTACGAGAACGGAGCAACCGGAGTGGACATTACCCGGTGGCTCCTGAGTAAAAAAGGAATGAGTCCGGTAAAAGCAAAAGAATACAGAGAGGCAGCAAGAGAAATCTACAAAGAAATCCATGAATAAAGGAGAAACTCATGGGAACGAGCCAAAGTATCCTCTTCTACGGGTTCCTCATAGGAGATGGAGTTCCACCCTGGTACGATGAAGCTAAAGAAGACGACAGAACAGGGCAATACAGAGATTGTGCAAATGAGGTGTTAAAATTTTCCCAAAAAATGGATCTCAGGCTTAAAGTAATCTTTTTAAACGATGGACCAGGGCTTTTGTTGGGTTCTATGTGGAAAGATTATGCAGCACTTGAAGAATCTTGGGCAGGTATGGTTAAAGTGGTAACGTTGCGGATGTTTACAGAAAGGATCACTGTCGATTGGCTTTTGGAGTAAAAAGGTAATGGGAAAAAATAGGGAAGACAACGTGGAACAAAGAGAGGGAATAAGGTTAGAATATCAAGGAAAAAAACGAGAAACGGAGATATTAAAAGAAAGAACTGCAAATATTAGAAGGCTATATGGGAAAGACAATTTAAAACGTTTGTATTTTGGGGACAATCTAGAGGTTTTGTGGCATTTAATGGAAGATACGGCGGTATATGGTAAAGTAGAGCTTATATATATCGATCCACCTTTTGCAACAAAAAACATATTCTATTCGCGAAAACAAAAACGAGCATATAGTGATGAATTGTATGGATCCAAATATATTGAGTATATGCGAGAACGTTTAATACTTCTACGAGAACTTCTTTCTGTTACAGGGTCTATTTATTTGCATCTAGATGAAAAGATGGTCTTTGAAATGAAGATTATTATGGATGAAATTTTTGGGGTAGGGATGTATCGGAATTTAATAGTGAG
>Ga0180434_10000170_pt1 | contig 98734 bp, 74 predicted proteins | sample SS_ome_7_FD_132453 | JGI IMG/M metagenome (GOLD analysis project Ga0180434, IMG submission 132453) | Hypersaline lake sediment archaeal communities from the Salton Sea, California, USA - SS_1_D_2 metaG | ecosystem: Environmental > Aquatic > Non-marine Saline and Alkaline > Hypersaline >... | reverse complement strand
TCATTATTATGCATGAACGTATAGTAGATGTGAGGGGATTGTTGTGAGGTATGGGAAATGGGTTCCCGGGGCAGCTGGTTTAGCGACAATCCTCCTAGTCTTAGCACTCGTTCTTTCTCTTATAGGAACCCAGCCCGTGTCCTCGATTAACCTTACCAAGCAGGACCTAGTTATTGTTGAGCGTCACAACGTCTTCGGATTCAACCTGTTCAACCAGCTCTGCAGAGACGGTGGGAATGTGTTTATCTCCCCGACAAGCATCGCCCTGGCACTATCCATGACTTATAACGGTGCCCGGGGAGAAACCAAGCTCGCTATGGCTAAGACTCTTTCAGTAGAAGATTTACCGATAGAGGATGTCAATATAGCTAGCAAGAAGATGCTCGCGATCCTTAGGTACCCTGACCCAGACGCAGAACTGCTGGTAGCGAACTCTATCTGGGCCAAGAAAGGAGCGGAGTTCAAGGATAAGTTCCTACAGGACAACGAGGATTTCTTCAATGCCCGGATAGAGATCCTTAGATTCGATGCCCAGGCCCTGAAAACCATAAACGAATGGGTATCCAGCAACACCAAGGGCAAGATCCCGATCATCCTTGAACGAATCAATCCCAGCCACATCATGTTCCTGATTAACGCCATCTACTTTGAAGGAGAATGGTCCCTGCCATTCAATCCAGAGCTGACCAAGGACTCGGAGTTCACCCTGCGTAACGGCACGGTGAAGATGCATCCCATGATGGCGATGACCAACGCCGAGGAGCTACCCTATTTAGAGACATCCCAGTTTCAGGCTGTCAGACTTCCTTACGGCGAAACCGGTAGGCTGGGTATGTACGTCTTCCTGCCTCAAGACATCGACCAGTTCATCCATGACCTGAGCATTAAGAACTGGAACAGCTGGATACAAAGATTCCGGGAGGAGACAGTTAGCGTCATGTTACCCAAGGTCCAGCTAGAGTACTCCAAGCGACTAAACGACGTGCTGAAAACCCTTGGAATGGGGATAGCCTTCACCTCCGCAGCAGACTTCGGAGAGATGGTTGAGGGGCAAGCATACATAGACTTTGTTGATCATAAGACCTTCCTGGAGATCGATGAGGAAGGCACCAAAGCCGCGGCTGCAACAGTGGTGGCCATTCTGAGAGGTGGTACCCATATAAGGGTGAATCGACCATTCTTCTTCGCCATAGTGGACAACGAATCATCCAGCATACTCTTCATAGGGCTAATCGAAAACCCCACACTAGAAACAACAGCATGATCCCGTGGATATAATGCATGGTGGAAAATGTAGTATTCTATGAATGCATGGGGTAATCCTGCCGATTGTTGTGTTTCCGGGGGTTTTGTTTAACGAAGATGATCCCATCGGAGGTGGTCAGGGTAACCCGCCTCCGGCTGCCCGGTCCGTTTGCCAGGTGCCAGACGGTGTACTGCTCGGCGTAGGGATCGCTCGAGGATATGCAGTCCACCGGCACGATAACGTTCAGTCCCCTGAGGGCAGCCCCGGTCGCCGTGTGGAGGACCGCCCCGTGGGCGGAGGTCCCGGTGATGATCGCGGTATCAACTCCCGCGGCGAGGAGGATTTCCTCAAGCTCGGTCCCGTGGAACTTGTCGACCCCGGACCTGACGACGGGTTCACCGTCCATGGGACGTACCTCCACCCTGATGTCATTCCTGTCCGCGCTGCTCGTGAGGGAAAATACCACGGGCGCCCCGGCACCACGGGCCCTGCCGAGCAGATCGACAACACCGGGAAGGGATCTAACGCACCTGGGCCTGCGTTCCTCGTTGCAGTTCTGGTTCTGTATGTCAAGGACCAGAAGGGCCGTTGAACCGGGATCCAGCTCGACGCGGTCCACGCCCGGAGGGGTCGGTATCTCGACGGTGTCCCACTCATCAATGATTGATTTCACCCAGTTTACCCCCCGGGGTGGTACTTCCTTCCCTCGTCCAGCATGCCGAGGTAGTTCTCAACGGGGATGTAGTTGGCCACAGAGTTCCCCGCCCCCAGGGCGTAACCCTTGCCCCCGCATGCATCGAGCTGATCCCTCACGTAGGCCCTGACCTCTGCCTCGGACCTCCTGGCCAGCGTGTCCATGTCGATTCCCCCGCAGAGGGCGATCCTATCCCCCCAGAGCTCCTTGGCCATGGGCATGGGCGTGTGGGAATCCTCGAAGGCGTGCTTCACGTCGTAGCCACAGTAGTCGATCACCTCGTCCATGACCCCCTGGAGGTTACCACAGGAGTGCAGTATTGCCGGCTTCCCCTCCCCGTGGACGCCCCGTACGAGCTTACGGTGCCACCTGAGCACGTACTCCTTCAGGTGCTTTGGCGAGAGCAGGGTTCCGGACCGGTAGCCGAAGTCGTCGCAGACCCCGACGGCCACCACATCGTCAAGTGCCGCAGCCGCCCTCGCGGCCGCGACGGAGGGCTCACCGAGCCTGGCACAGACGTCTCTCACCAGTTCCGGGTCACGGTAGAGGGCCCTGCTGAGGTTCTTCACTCCCATTATCCTCTCCGCGACGGGCTCCAGCACGTTGGTTGTAACGGCCACCACCTTCATGCCCTCCGGCAGCACCCTGGAAAGGCCCTCGACACGGTCCAGCTGGGGCCTGTCGGGATCAGCCCAGGGAAAATCCTCGTAATCCCCCCGGGTTTTCACTACGCCATCCATGGGCGCCCAGCTCCTCTGCCCCCGGGATAGGATGGCGGTATCGTCGGTCATCTTCGACTCCAGGTGGGGGTCCTCCTGGTGGCAACCACACCCCATGGGAATGGCATCGTACCCGAGTTTCCCGTAGAATTCTACCAGAGACCTGTAAAGGTCCTCGCCCCTGCCCAGTTCCCTACCCAGGACCTCGCGCTGGATCTCCCCGTCGATGCCGATCTCGAAAAAGGGAACCCTGCCGGGCCACTCCTCGTTGCGAAGAAATGATTCAAAGCGTTCCTGGCAAGGCCCATCATCCTCGCTCATGCTGCCGGGTGTAATCCGACGTTTGAAAACTCTATCTTGACCCGCGGGGGACAAGATATTAGGGAGGTCTATCGCCTCTGGCCCTGATCTCAATTGAAGGGAACGGAGTACGTCTCGAACCTGGGAGAGGCATCCCTACCCCCCGGGGAAAACCGGGTGAGCAAAAGGTACCTCAAAATACTGGAGAGGTGGATTCCACGCGGCTTGGAGTATTACTCGGACTGGCCCGGGCGAAAGAGGTGCGGCCACTTCTTCGGTGGATGCCACTGGTATGGCAACGAGACGGTGGGACCGGCCGAGGTCATGGCGGCGGCGAGCACCTCTCCTGAATACGATGCACGGTCCACGGGTTTTTCGAGGGAGGAGCTGGGAGAGTTCGCGGTGAGGGCCGTTCGCTACCTCTGCTACACCCACGACACGGGACCGGAGGACTGCCTGCGACCGGCAACCGGGATTGGGAGGAGCGAGACCTGGGGGACGAAGTGGGGCGAGCGGGGCAGGGGATTTTTCCCCGAGAGCCAGTGTGGTCACGGCATCGCGGGTCTGGGCCGGATATGCACCCTTCTCCATGACCGGGTCGACGAGGAGACCCTGGGTATGGTTGCCCGAATCCACGAGGACTACGCGGAGAGGTTCGGCGAGATGTCCCCCAGGAGCGGCGTCTACTACGACACCCAGATGGAGGAGAACGCTTGGACATCAACGGGTCTGACATCGTGCCACTTGTTCCTCCAGGGACACCCCAGGGCCGGGGACTGGGAGAGGTCCGCCCGTCGCTGGATGTTCTCGACATGTTCCACTCCCCAGGACGCCAAGGACGGTGGCGCAATCCAAGGGGGTACCGATGTGAGGTCGATTGCCGGCAGGACCTTCACGGCCCTCCCCGACTACTGGGCCGAGAACCATGGCTTCGTACACCCCACCTACACCGGGTCAGGCGTGTGGTCGGTTCTGACGGTTGGGCTGCAGCTGGGTCTCTGGGGCAGGGAGTTCCCCGGGGAGCTCATGTGGAACCGCCGGCGGGTATACGAGAACATCAAGAGGATGGTCGATGGCGCCGGGCACCCCGTCGCTCCCCAGGGGATGGACTGGCACTACCTCCCGGCCGTGGGCTTCGAGGCCCCGCACGCCGTTGCATCGGTGGTGTTCGGGGACGGGGATGCCGCCGCCCTACAGCTCAGGGGTCTGAGGACGGCGGAGCTCCGCCAGGAGGGAAACGGGGGCAGGCTCTACGACCGGGACCTGGCGAGCAGGGCCCACGACCAGCAGGACCCGATGATAATGCGGGAGACCGCCATAAGGATGGTAGCATGGCTATACCTGTTTCACCGCCTTTTCGGGCCGGGTGCCAGCCCGAGCGACCCCGGGAAGCTGGAGGAGAGGATGCGGGGAGTCAGGTGCTACCACCACTCGGGCTTCGTGCACCACAGGCACCCCCGTGGCCAGACCTCCTTCTCCTGGCGTAATTCGGTTATGGTCCTCCCCCTCCCCGGGGATGGGGTCTACGCCGTGAGCCCCTGTACCGACAGCTGGCTTGGGCGGCCCTCCGTTGATGACCGACCAGACAACCACCGGCTCCATGGCGTAAGGGTCTCGGATTACGACCAGGGCTTCGCTGCCGCCATGGCCATGGACAGGTGCCAGGGAAGCCTCAGGCAGGAGGTCCTGATCGCCAGCGCCGGGGACGGCCGGATGCTCTCCTTCGAGAGGTTCAGGGCAATGGAGGACATAAGCATCCGGTCCCTGGACCAGGGCTTCCTCAGGGTTACGAACGAGCGATTTCCCCTTCTCGGGGATGGGTGCCGGGGCCGCCGCATGGTTTACAGCCCCGGGGGAGCGGAGGAGTTCGAGGGCTGGCTCGGGGAAAGCGAGGACGATGACGTCAAGCTCGATCTCGGGAGGGGCGAGTGGGTGAACGTGGACGACATGCTTGGAATACGCTACCGGGGAGCTGGAGGGGGCGTCTACAACAACAGGCACCACCACAGGCCCTACAGGGCCATCTCCGATGACCTCGTCCTGAGCCGGGTTGAGGACATGGAAGTTGAGGCGGGTCAGGAGGCCGGGAGCCTGGCGGCTGTTGTGGTCCCGGGCCAGCCCCATGATGCTACACCTTCAACGGGGATGGAGGTGGCCTCGGGGCCCGATTCGGTTTGTCTGGCCACCGATGGCCTCCTTGCCGCCGCTAATTTCGGACGGGGAAAGGGCAACTTCTCCTTCGACATGCCGCCCGGAGGCGAGGTCCAGGTCTTCAGGGGTTGCACGGTGGAAGCGGGGGGAGATGGTATCAGGTACACGGTCCACCTGGGCCCGGTGCAGGCTGTGCTCTGCGAGGACCCGGTAGCCGTGGGGGTTAGGGGCAGTGTCAGGATCGATCACCACGAGACGGGTGCCATTTATGCCACGAACACGGGTTCATCGGAGTCACTCGTGTGGCGCGGGGGCGGGCCAAGGGTGAGTTTGGGTAGGGGCAGGACAACCATAATATAGCACAGTATAGTCGTATAATGGATAAATATGTACATAAGAGTTATATACTGGTCATCTACCTGCCGGGAATGGACTCGATGCATCTGACCACCGACGTGGCCAGGATCCAGGCCGGCGAGAGCCCCCTGGAGATATTCTGCAACCTGAGGGAGAGGTTCGCGGGTGAGAAGTTCCTGCTCGAGTCCGTCGAGGGCAACGAGAAGACCGCCAGGTACTCCTTCATCGGGTTCGACCCGATAGTGACCTTCAAATCAACCGGCGACAGGATAGAGATCGCCTCGGATGGCGAGGTGGAGAGGGTTGAGGGCGATCCCGTCAAGAGCCTGAGGGAGCTCCTGGACGCATACAAGGTCGGCTCCGTCGGGATAGCTCCCTTCTCCGGTGGCCTGGTTGGATACCTCTCTTACGACTTCGTGAGGCACTTCGAGGACCTCCCGGGGGAGAACCCCGACCCCCTGGGGTTGCCGGAGGCTTACCTGATGATGCCCCGGCACCTCCTGTGCGTGGACCACATCTCACGGGAGTGCCTCCTGATCTCCCACGGCGGTGAGCTCGTGGAGGAGATAAACGGGGACGGGGGGAACAGGCCGGGGGAAGCAGAGGTCGGCGAGTGCAGGTCCTGGATGGCGAGGGAATCCTACGAGGATGCCGTGGAGAGGGCAAAGGAGTACATAATCGATGGCGACATCTTCCAGACGGTGCTCTCCCTCAGGTACGACGCCGACTTCGAGGGCGACCCCCTCTCACTTTACGAGACCCTGAGGAGGGTAAACCCCTCACCCTACCAGTACTACCTGGAGTTCGAGGACACCCAGATCGTCGGATCCTCACCCGAGATGCTGGCCAGGCTGGAGAAGGGGAAGCTCGTCAGCCGGCCCCTAGCGGGAACCAGGCCCCGGGGCAGCACCGTGGAGGAGGACGAGAAGCTCAGGGTGGAGATGCTCCTGGACGAGAAGGAGAGGGCCGAGCACCTGATGCTCGTGGACCTGGCCCGGAACGACCTCGGCCGGGTCTCCCGGTACGGTACCGTCATCGTTGACGAGCTGATGGCCACGGAGAAGTACAGCCACGTTCAGCACATAGTCTCTAACGTCACGTCCAGGATCAGGCTCGATATGGACTCCCTTGACGCCCTCAGGGCGGTTTTCCCGGCCGGAACCGTATCGGGGGCGCCCAAGGTCCGGGCGATGGAGATAATAGAGGAGCTGGAGCCCATGAGGAGGGGCCCCTACGCGGGGGCGGTGGGCTACTTCGACTTCAGGGGCAACATGGACCTGGCGATAGCTATTCGGACCATGTTTACGAGCCCGGGCAAGATCCACCTCCAGGCCGGCTCCGGGCTGGTCTACGACTCCGACCCGGCCAGGGAGTTCGAGGAGTGCCAGAACAAGCTCAGGGCGCTCTACGCGTCGATAGGAGGCATGGAGAGTTGAGTCCAAGGGTACTGCTCATCGATAACTACGATTCATTCGTCTACAACATTGCCCAGTACATCGGTCTCCTGGGGGCCGAGGTGAGGACGGTCAGGAACAGGACGACGATGTCCAGGGTGAGGGGGATCGACCCAGACGCCATAGTAATTTCCCCCGGGCCGGGCCGGCCCGAGGACTCGGGCATCAGCCCCAGGGTCGTGGAACGGTTCTCCGATACACCGATGCTGGGCGTCTGCCTCGGTCACCAGGTCATAGGCATGGTTTTCGGGGCGGGCATCGAGCACGCCCCGACCCCGGTCCACGGCAAGGCCTCGGAAATTAACCACTGCGGTAGCGGGATCTACGAGGGGCTGGAAAACCCCTTCTCGGGGATAAGGTACCACTCACTGGTCGTCTCCCCCCGGAACCTGCCCGGGGAACTGGAAATCACATCCAGAACCGGCGACGGGATTATTATGGGCATCAGGCACCGGGAGCTCCCGGTGGAGGGCGTCCAGTTCCACCCCGAGTCGATCCTCACCATGGGGGGAAAGCTGATGCTCGAGAACTTCCTGGGGTGCATCGGTTGATAAGGGAAGCGATAGCGAAGGCGATCGAAGGGGTGGAGCTCACGGAGGATCAGGCCCGTCTATCCATGATGGAGATCATGGAGGGCAGGGCAACCCCCTCCCAGATCGGTGCATTCCTGACGGCGATGAGGATGAAGGGCGAGACCGTCGGCGAGATCTCCGCCCTGGCCCGGGCCATGCGGGAGAAGTCGGTCAGGATCCACCCCCGGGTCAGCGGCAGGGTCGTGGACACCTGCGGAACGGGAGGGGACGGGAAGGACACCTTCAACATATCGACGACCTCCATGTTCGTCGCCGCCGGGGCCGGGGTCAGGATAGCAAAGCACGGCAACAGGTCGGTATCCAGCAGGTGCGGATCGGCCGACGTGCTGGAGAACCTGGGGGCGAGAATTGACCTGAGGCCCGAGGAGGTGGAGAGGATGATGGGGGAGGCGGGGATCTGCTTCATGTTCGCCCCGGTATTCCACCCCGCCATGAAGCACGCGCTGGGACCGAGGCGGGAGATGGGGGTGAGGACCTTCTTCAACATACTCGGTCCGCTGACAAACCCATGCGATGCGAGGGGTCACGTCCTGGGGGTCTACGACGCCCGCCTGACGGAGCTGATGGCCGGGGTGTCTGCGAGGCTGGGGATGGAGAGGGTCTTCGTCGTCCACGGTGTGGACGGCCTGGACGAGATATCGGTCACCGGCCCCACGGTGGTATCGGAGCAGGCCGATGGAGGTGTCTCGACCTACCAGCTGGAGCCCTCGGACCTGGGAATCCCGGTGGCGGATCAATCGGAGCTAGCCGGGGGGGATGCGCCCACCAACTCCAGAATCCTGGTCGAGATCCTGGCGGGGCACGACGCGGGCCCCAGGCGAGATGCAGCCGCGGTAAACGCGGCCGCGGCAATTGCTGCCTCGGAGGGTCACGGTGGGATAGCGGATGCGGTGCCACGTGCGATGGAGTCGATAGAGAACGGCAGGGCCCTGAAGGCCCTGCTGCGGTTCGTAACATCGAGCGGCGGTGATGCGGAGAGGGTAAAACTGATCGCGGAGGAGGAGCCTTGAACCGGGCGGGCGGATGGGACCAGCTCATCGCCGAGATCCTCCGGGAGAAGGCCCGGGGGACGGGGGCAGCACTGCCTGATGTACCAAAGGATCGACCCCGTTCTCTGGCCGGAAGAATCAGGAGACTCAAGGGGAGGGGAATCCTCCCGGTCATTGGCGAGATAAAGCCCTCATCGCCATCGGCCGGGGTCCTCAGGAATCGGGTGGACGCCGGGCAGCTGGTCCCGGAGATGGAGGGGGCCGATGTGGCGGGCATATCGGTTCTCACCGAGCCCAGGTTATTCGGGGGGAGCAAGGAGATGCTGGTCAGGGTGACGTCCATGGCCGGCGTGCCAGTCCTGATGAAGGACTTCCTGGTGGATCCAATGGAGGTCGAGGAGGCCAGGAGGCTCGGGGCCGACGCAGTTCTCCTGATAGTCCGCCTCCTGGGGAAGGACCTCCAGCCCATGTTCGAGAGGGCCATAGACCTGGGGCTGACGCCCCTGGTGGAGGTTCACGACGAGGGGGAGCTGGAGGAGGCACTGGACCTAGATCCCGAGATAATCGGCATCAACAACAGGAACCTCTCCGACCTGACAGTGGACATCGAAAACACGGCAAGGCTCTCGCACCGGGTTCCCGATGGGGTCCTGGTGGTTAGCGAGAGCGGCTACTCCAGCAGGGAGGAAATTACCAGGATGGAGCCCCACTGCGACGCGTTCCTGGTGGGCTCCGCCCTCATGAGGGGGAGTCCGGGGGATGTGATCAGGGAGCTCCAGGGGAGGTCGTCCGGATGACCTGGGTCAAGATCTGCGGAATGACCAGGGAGGAGGACGTGGATGCAGCCGTGGCGTCGGGAGCGGATGCCGTCGGCGTCGTGGTAGGGGCGAAATCCCCCAGATCGGTGAGCGTGATAAGGGCCAGAGATCTGCTGGCAAAGCCGGGAACGGAGGGGGTACTGGTGATGGTCCCCCGGGATCCGGTAAGCGTGGCCGAGACAGCGGAGGTGGTCGGGCCGGGCATGGTACAGCTACACGGGGCACTGGGGGTGGAATTTGTGGATGAACTTCGCTCGGGGCTGGAGAGCAGGGGAATGGGGGAGGTCGGTGTGGCCATCTCGGTTGGAATGGGATCCCGGGACTGGCCAGCTGAGGTACTTGAGGCCTGCAGGTCCCTGGAGGACAGGGTGGATTACATCCACCTGGACAGCTGGGCCAGAGGCATGGATGGAGGCACCGGGAGGACGCATAACTGGAAGGCCTCCAGGTGGATCCGGGAAAATATCGGCTGCAGGGTCATACTCGCGGGCGGTCTGAACCCCGGGAACGTCGCTGAGGGCATACGGGCGGTGGAACCCTTCGGGGTCGACGTCTCGAGCGGGGTGGAGGTACGCCCGGGGGTAAAGGACCCGGGGCTGGTGGAATCCTTCTTGGCCGCGGCCAGGGGGAATTGATGATGCAGTTTGGTAAGTACGGTGGACAGTTCGTCTCGGAGATGATAATGCCGGCACTGGAGGAGCTGGAGAGGGCCTACGCCGGCGCCAGGGAGAACGGCTTCCAGGGGAAGCTGGATAGGATCCTGGGGGAGTACGGCGGTAGGCCCACCCCCCTGACCCTGGCCGGCAACCTGAGCCGCAGCTGGGGCAGCAGGGTGTACCTGAAGAGGGAGGACCTCCTGCACGGGGGCGCCCACAAGCTCAACAACACCATCGGCCAGGTCCTCCTGGCGGATTTCATGGGGAAGAGGAGGATCATCGCCGAGACGGGCGCGGGGCAGCACGGAATTGCCACCGCAATGGCGGCTGCGAGGCTGGGGATGGAGTGCGTGGTCTACATGGGTTCGGAGGACGTGAGGCGCCAAAGGATGAACGTCTTCAGGATGCGCCTCTGCGGGGCCGAGGTGGTGGAGGTTGACACGGGCTCCAGGACCCTGAAGGACGCCATCAACGAGGCGATGCGGGACTGGGCCGCCAACATCGACGATACCTTCTACGTCCTCGGCTCCGTGGTGGGGCCCCACCCCTACCCAACCATCGTTAGGGACCTCCAGAGGGTTATCGGCAGGGAGGCCCGTGCACAGGTCCTGGAGGCCGAGGGCAGACTGCCCCGGGCGGTCGTTGCATGCGTGGGGGGCGGGAGCAACGCCTCCGGAATCTTCTACGACTTCGTCAAGGACGGGATAGAGCTTTACGGTGTGGAGGCAGGGGGCCTGGGGCTGGACTCAAAGCACTGCGCCACCCTCTGCGCCGGGAGCAGGGGGGTCCTCCACGGGGCCATGTCCTACCTCCTTCAGGACGAGCACGGGCAGGTCTCCGAGACCCACAGCGTATCGGCGGGCCTGGACTACCCCGGGGTTGGACCGGAGCACGCCCACTGGAAGGATACCGGGGTGGTGAACTACGCCTGGGCAAGCGATGGGGAGGCCCTGGATGCAACCGTCAAGCTTAGCAGGATGGAGGGAATAATCCCGGCCCTGGAGTCCGCCCACGCCCTGGCCTACGCCGAGAAGCTGGCGGGGGACATGGGGGGAGATGACGTTCTGCTGGTCAACCTCTCGGGGAGGGGGGACAAGGACCTGGGCACGATATTCGAAACCGTCGGGGGGAGCCTTTAGGATGTCACGGGTCGATTCGTCATTCTCCAGTTCCACCGGCAGGATGGTCCTCGGGACGTACCTGGTGGCGGGCTACCCGGACTACGGCTCCAGCCTCGAGACCCTCTTCACCCTGGTCGACGCGGGGGCCGACGTCATAGAGCTGGGGATACCCTACTCGGATCCCGTTGCCGATGGAAGGGTTCTGCAGTCGGCGAGCGGGGCCGCCCTTGCGGGGGGCATGACTCCTCCCCTGGCGCTTGAGCTCGCGGGGGAGGCCAGGGAAAGCGTGGAGGTGCCGATACTCGTAATGACCTATTACAACCCCGTTTTCAAGTATGGCCCTGCGAGGTTCTGCGAGACCTGCCGGGATCTCGATCTCGATGGCCTTCTGGTCCCCGACCTTCCCGTAGAGGAGTCGGGAGAGCTCCTCGGTCACTGCAGGGAGGAGGGACTAAACCTGATATTCTTCCTCTCGGTGAACTCCCCGGCAAGCAGGGTGAGGATGACGGCCGAGGTTGCCAACGGCTTCGTGTACCTCTTCTCCGTGAAGGGAGTGACCGGGGAGAGAAGCAGCATGGACCCCGCCCTCGGTGAATCAATCGGCAGGATCAAGGAAAAGGTCCACGTGCCAGTTTCGGTGGGATTCGGGATCTCCGGGCCGGAGCAGGTCGCGAATCTGAAAGAGCTGGGCTCCGACGGGATCGTCGTGGGAAGCGGGATAGTCAGGAGGCAGGACGATGGCCTGGGGTCCGTAGGGGATTTCGTCTCGTCCCTGAAGTCAGCCTGCTAGCTATCCAGGCCTTACCACTACCACCGAGTCCCCGGCGGGGATCGCCTCGACGGCCCTACCGTGGGAAATCCAGCCGGATTCCACCTCGACGTCCTGAACCGTCAGGACCTCCTCCTTCCCCCCGGGCAGGGCGATCTTCCAGCCATCTCCCTGGAGTTCCCTCGCAACCTCGCCGGGGTCTGCGGACTCTATGAGCTTCATTACCTCCCCCGTGTCACCCCTGAACCTGGGCCCTATCCTCGAGTGAACCGGCTTGAGGGCGACGGGCTCCTCCCTGAGAGTCGGGTCCTCCCGGGCAATGGTCAGCTCCTCCGCCGCGAGGGCGGACTTCATATCCCCCGAGACCTCCCCGGCTTCCCTGAGCTCCGTGAGGACCTCGATCCCTGCAAGGGGCCTGTTGAGGGACCAGCCCTTCCCGGACTTCCACCGTCGGACGGCCGCGGTGACCTCCTTGGCGAACTCGCCCACGACCCGGGCGCCCGGGTATCGTGGTGGTGCCGCGGGCATGGGAGCGAGGTGTATGCTGGGGGCGCCATCATCGCTGTAGAGCTGCTGGTAGACCTCCTCGGTTACGTGGGGCATTATAGGGGCGAGGAGCTTGCATATCGAGAGCCCGATCGTCTTCAGGGTAGTGTATATGCCGGGATCCTCCCCCGAGTAGACCCTGGCCTTGACGAGCTCGATGTAGTGGTCGGCGAGCTCGTGCCAGACGAAGTACTGCAGCTCCCTCATTACAGATGCGAAGTCGAAGTTGCCGTAGTGGGTGCTGACGGACTCGATCAGCTCTGCGAGCAGGTCGAGTATCCAAAGGTCGATGGGATTGGTGGGTTCGACCTCGACTGACCCCTTCTCCAGGGACATGCCGATGAACTGCTGGACGTTCCAGAACTTCTCGACGAACCTCCTTCCCCGGGTCAGGTCTGGGGGCCTGAAGTTGCTGTCCTGGCCCAGCGAGCAGAGCGATGAAAGGTACCTGAGGACGTCGCTGCCGAACTCCTCGAGGGTCTCGATGGGATCGATGAAGTTACCCAGCGAGGTATGCATCGGGGTCCCGTCCGGGGACAGGATGAACCCGTCGATCATGATGTCGGTCCAGGGCCTGCTCTCGAACAGCAGGTGTGACCTCAGCAGGGAGTAGAAGGCCCACGTCCTGATGATGTCGCTCGATTGCGGGCGAAGCCCCGCGGGATAGTAGCGCTCGAACCTGTCCATGTCCCTCTTCCAGAAGGAGATGTAGGCTGGCGATAGTGAGCTGTCCATCCAGGTGTCGAAGACGTCCTCGCATCCCCTCAGCTTCCCGCCGCATTCGGGGCACTTGTCGACGGGTGGGGCGTCTATGGTGGGATCGACGTAGCACTGCTCCTCCTCGGCCGGCACGATCCTGCCGCATTCGCACTCCCAGACCGGGATGGGAGTTCCGAAGTACCTCTGCCGGGAAACGACCCAGTCCCACTCAAGGGAGTTTACCCAGTCGTCCAGGCGCTGCCTCATGTGCAGCGGGTACCAGTTGAGCTCGTCGGCGTGTGCCATCACCGCGTCCTTGTAGGGAAGCGACTTGAGGAACCACTGGGGAGTGCGAAGGTACTCCACCGTCGTGTGGCACCTCCAGCAGGAGCCGACCGACTGCAGTGTCTGGTCCTGCCCGCGAAGGAGCCCGGCCTCCTCTAGATCGCCGATGATCTCGTTCTTGGCCTCCTCGACGGTCAGGCCGCGGTACTTCCCGGCGACCTCCGTCATGCGGCCCTCCTCGTCAATGGCCATCTCGAACTCGAGCTTGTGCTTGAGGATCCACTGGAGGTCCTCCTTGTCCCCTATGGAGCATATCATGACGATGCCGGTGCCCTTCTCGGGATCGACGGCCTCGTCCGACACTACAGGGACCTCCCTGCGGTAAAGCGGGGTTAGAAGGTGTTTGCCAACGAGGTTGTCGACGTGGGGGCTCGAGGGGTGGACCGCGACCATCTGGCAGGTGCACAGCAGCTCAGGGCGGGTCGTTGCTATGATGACCTCCTCGCCGGTCTCCGCGACCTCGAAGACGATGTTATTGTACTTGCTATCCCTGTCCTTGTACTCGACCTCGGCGTCCGCAAGCGCGGTGAGGCAACGAGGACACCAGTTGACCGGGTAGGTTCCCTTGTAAACCAGGTCCCTCTTGAACATCTCCAGGAAACTGATCTGGGTTACCCTGCGGTAGTACGGCGCGTCGGTCTGGTAGTATACCGATGGATCCATGGAGCATCCCAGGATCTTAAACTGCCTGGTCATCTCCTCGATGTTCTGTTTGGCGAACTCCCGGCACCTGTCGATGAACTCGTGCCTGTCGACGTCGAGGCGGGTGATGCCGAGGTCCCTCTCAACCCGCTCCTCAATGGGAATCCCGTTGGTGTCGAAGCAAAGCGGGAACATCACGTTGTTCCCGGTCATCCTCTTGAACCGGGCGGCCATGTCGATGTGGGTGTAGTGTACGGCGTGGCCTACGTGAAGCGACCCCGACGCGTATCGGGGCGGATTGTCGACTAGGTAGGACCTTCCGGCGGCCTCGGGGCTCTGATCGAACTCGTAGATCCTCTCCCTCTGCCACCAGCCCTGCCACTTCTTCTCCACTTCTCGCCAGTCATATTTCGCCATCTAAAACCCTCGGGGCCGGCTGTACCCACCCCCTCGGGAGGGCGTCTCTTAACGTTTTTCTTGACCGGGATCAGTGCCTGGGGCCCTGCCCATCGTCCTGGAATAACTCGCGTACCACCTCCGTCGATTTCTCGACGACGGTGTCGAGGGCACCGGGCCTGAACCTGGACCAGTTCCCCGTGCTGGTCTCGTGGCCACCCCTTTCGAAGGCCTCCCTTATCGGCAGGTACCCGGCGTAGTGGTTAACGTCGTGGGCGACGACGGTGCAGCGGGTCGGCGAGTTGAGCTTTATCTGCAGCCCGCCCTCGACGAATGGCTCGCCTGGAAGGCCCACGATGGCCACGTCCCCCACTCTGAACACCTGTATCTCGTAGTCGTACGTCGGGCTTTTACCCCTGAGGTTATCCAGGTCGACGAGGCCCGCGGCCATCACCCAGTCGCCCTTAACGCCCCTGCATGGCTCGTCTATCCAGGCCGGAACGGGCTCCTCCCCGATCCTCTCCCTGGCCCTTTCCAGGTCCTCCGGGTCGATGTCCCTTATGGGCAGGGCCAGGGTCTCGGATGCGCAGTCGAGGTTAGATACATCTGCAAAATCCATGTTCTCAACGACGGTCCCAACGGTCCTGGAAAGGACCCTGCCCATTTCCCTGTGGTCCTCCACGTAATCGGGGTCAAAGGGCGGCCAGGGGTTCACGTTCCCGCAGGGCCCGTTGATGACAACCGGGGTGCACCCGTCGCCGTAGAGGCCCACTATCTCGTCGCACAGGGCCCCGGGCCAGTCGGGTGAGATGATCGGCCTGGGGAAGACGTGGACCGGGTGACAGGCGTAGTTCACCACGATGGCGGGGAATCGCAGGGAGTCGTCACGGAGGCAGATCACGGCGACCTCCGGGTCTATCGGGCCCTCCATGTAGAGGATGTCCGTGTTGCCGGCGGGGCCAGTCCATCTGGGGCCGGGCATGAGGATGGATCCATCCCTGGTGACGGCCCTCCTGTTGTGGGCCATCCGGCCCTCGATCCCGCTGCCGAAACCGAGCTTTACGGGCTCCAGTGAACCATCGGCGAGCTTTACGGCCTCCTTCATCCGCTCCACGGCCCAGGCGCTGTACTCGAGGTCACTTCCCTTTACCCAGTCGAACTCCCGGGGCAGGTCGAACTCCTCGCTCAGGATGAAGTGCCCGACCCCGGGGGCGGAGTGGGTCTGGGTGGCGTGGACCATGACCGCGTCGCGCTTGAATCCGAGCTTTCCTGCCCACTCCCGTACCTGGTCGGAATATTCCCGGGTTATGATGGTCAGGTCTGCCGAGATGATGCAGAGCTTCTCATCGCCAGCAGTGAGCACCAGCGCCCGGGCGAATATGGGGTCTGCCACGTACTTCGCCGGCCTGTGTAACCCGACCGCACCGGCCACCTGTACGCCCCTTTCCGGGGTAATGTCCACCCTGGCCACCCCCGCCATAAGGCCCTTCCCTGGATCATTTCCGTCCATGTGGTGGCATGCCGACTCCCATTGAAAACTCGATGGGTCTGCGGGGTTAAAGATTATAGTCCCCGCGGGCAGCTGGAAACCGGTGAGCACACTTATTCTCCTGGCAATAGTCGCCGGGGCCGTAATTCTCTTCGTGACGGAGAAGGTAAGGGTGGACGTCACCTCAATCTGCATCCTGGGCGCGCTTCTACTTACGGGTATGATAGCCCCGGAGCAGGCCCTCTACGGCTTTGCCAGCCCGGCGACCGCGACCGTCGCGGCGATGTTCGTGCTGAGCGCCGGCCTCGTGAGGACGGGCTTCGTGGAGTGGCTGGCCAGAAAGCTCGACGGCTTGGCCGGTAGCACCCAGACCCAGCTGATCGTGGTCCTCTGCCTCGCCGTTGCCCTCCTATCCGCCTTCGTCGTCAACACCGCCACTGTTGCGATACTGATCCCCGTTGCCATTTCACTCGGGAAGGCGAGGAAGGTGGTGGCCTCCAGGGTTCTCATCCCCCTTTCCTTCGCGAGCCAGTTCGGGGGGGTCTGCACCCTGGTCGGCACATCGACCAACATCCTGGTCAACACCATCGCCGTCGACAGCGGCCTTAAGGGCTTCGGCCTCTTCGAGTTCGCCCGCCTCGGGGTCATCATGGTCGCCATAGGGGTGGTCTACCTGGTCCTCGTCAGCCGCTGGCTCCTGCCAAAGAGAGCCGGCGAGGAGCAGAGCATAGACAGGTACCGGCTCTCCGACTACCTGGCGGAGTTCAGGGTCGGGGAAGGATCCCCCGTCATTGGTAGAAACTGGGGTGAAATGGACCAGGGAAAGGTCCATGACGTGGACCTCATCAAGATATTAAGGGACGAGAAGGCGACGTGGAGGGCCACGGCCACCAAGATACGGGAGGGCGACCTCCTCCTTCTCCACGGGAACGCTGACGAGCTACTGAAGCTCAGGGGTGAGTTGCGCCTGGAGGGTAGGGCCGACGAGGCAATCAGCGACCAGAAGATGAGCTCCGAGGACGTCAGGCTGGTGGAGGCCCTGATACCGCCGAGGTCCCTCCTGGAGGGCCGCTCCCTGAAGACCCTTGACTTCGCCCGGAGGTATCGCTGCATCGCGCTGGCCCTCCAGCGCCGTGGTACCATCCTCAGGAACAGGCTGGCCAACATAAAGCTGGAGGCGGGGGACACCCTCCTAATCCAGTGCGAGACCCGGGAGGTCCAGAGGATGATGAGGTCCAGGGACCTCGTCGTTACAAATGAGCTCACCGAGCTCAACCTCCGCAGGGACAAGGTGCTAGTATCAGTCGGGATGGTCGCGATGGTGGTAGTGCTGGCGGCCCTGGGGATCGTACCAATACTGACGGCTGCCATAATCGGGGCCGTAGGCATGGTCCTGGGGAAGTGCATAACCATAGAGGAGGCATACGAGGCGATAGACTGGAAGGTGGTATTTCTCCTCGGGGGAATCCTGCCCCTGGGCCTTGCACTGGGCGAGAGCGGAACGGCCGAGATGCTCGCCGAGACCGTCATGGGGCCACTGTTGGCCTTCGGACCCGTGGTGGTCCTGGCCGCGCTATACATAACCACCGCGATCCTGACGGAGACGATGTCCAACAACGCCGCCGCCGTGCTCCTGGCGCCGATAGCCCTGTCCCTCGCGGGCCTGCTCTCGGTCGATCCCAGACCCTTCCTGATAGCGATAACCTTCGCGGCCTCGACCAGTTTCGCCACCCCCATCGGCTACCAGACCAACACAATGGTTTACGCGCCCGGGGGGTACAGGTTCTTCGATTTCGCCCGAATTGGCATCCCTCTCAACCTGATATTCTGGGCGACCGCGGTGGTCCTAATCCCGGTGCTATGGCCCTTCTGATCAGATCCTGACCTCGACCCCGCGGTCCCTGAGATACTCCTTGACCTGTCGAATTGATAGAATGCCGAAGTGGAAGACAGAGGCAGCAAGCAGGCCCTGGGCGTGGCCCCTGTCGACGACATCGTAGAAGTGCTCCAGCTTACCCGCGCCGCCGCTTGCGATGACAGGCAGGCCCGTCGCATCGGCGATGGACCGGGTGAGCTGGATATCGAACCCGTCCTTGGTGCCATCCGTGGCCTTGCTGGTTGGCAGCAGGCGGCCGACTCCCAGGCCCGCCATCTCCACTGAGAACTCTATCGCGTCCTTGCCGGTCGGCGTTCGCCCGCCATCTATGTAGACCTCCCTTCCCGAGGACAATTTATCGTTGGAGTCGGCATCGATCGCTATGACGATTCTATCGGACCCGAAGGACCTGACCGCCTTACCAACCATTCCGGGATCCCTGAAGGCGGCCGAGGATATCGATACGGCGCTGGCCCCGGAGTCGAGGGCATCCGATATGTCCTCGAGGGACCTTATCCCGCCCCCGCATGTTATAGGTATGTCGACGACGGCGGACACCCTCTGGAGTACATCGAAGATGGTCCGGCGCTTCTCGATGGTGGCGGTGATGTCGAGGAAGGCCAGCTCGTCCGCCCCGCCATCCGAGTACGCCCTCGCGGCCTCGACGGGATCTGCGGCATCCACGATATCGACGAAGTGCACGCCCTTTACGACCCTTCCGCACCTCATGTCCAGGCAGGGTATTATGTTTACGGCGGTCAATCCAGTTGCCTCCTTAGGGGTTTGAAAGACCGAGCTCTTATTTATGTTGGCGGTTGCGTCCTGTGGAGAAACCGGAAGTTGATCCATCCAGCTGCCGGTACAACACCATCTAGTCGGTTGAGGTGAGTCGAGAGAGCGTCCGTGCGATCCACAGCGCGAACTGGCCGCCGGCGTTTGGAATCAGTTCCCACGGCGCCGGGGGATAATTAGGCCACAGCTCCGGGTAGGTAAACGCACCGTCCTCCTGCTGGATGCTAACCAGGTGGTCTGAGAACCGGCAGGCGTGTTCCAGGTACCGCGACTCCCCGGTGATCGAGTGGAGGAGGGTAGCCGCCCAGCACATCTTGTGGGAAAGCGTGTTAGCAAAGAGATCAGCGGCACCGTCGACGGTCCGCCGGTACACCTCGATCCCGCGGTCGAGGTACCGGGTATCACCCGTCGCGCCGTATGAGTACCCTAGCGCCAGAGTGAAGAGGCCGACCTTGTAGTAGTGCTGGGAGGGCTCCGCCCAGCGAAGGATTGTCGTCGGGGGAACCTCGTCCCCGACTATTCCAAGTCCCTCGGGCTCGCTCCAGGCTGTACAGAGACCGGTACCAAGGTCCCGCTGCTCCTCGTAGAGCCTCACCAGGAAATCGGCGGACCTGGCGCAGTCCCCCACGCGACCGCACTGGGCAAGGGCGATGGTGCTCATGGTTGTGCTGTCGAAGTCGATCGGGCCCCTCCCGGTCCTCCTACCATCCTCCGACCCGAAGAAGCCGCCGCTCGGCGACCTGTAGGTGAGGACCTGGTCAAGCAGCGACGATGAGAGTCTAAAGGCCTCGGTCATGTTTGCGCCCCAGGCCAGCCAGGCGGGCACGTAGGGAAGCATGTGATCGCGATTCTGCTGGAGCTTGCTGTCCGCTCCAATGAAGCTTTCCTCCACGTGGCGTATCGTGGTAAGGGCCCAGTCCCTACGCCCCACCTCGCAAGCGTAGGGCGGCAGCGAGAAGTAACCTGCCGGGGTACTCGGTGAGGTCCAGCCGCCATCGGACCGGCGGTGGCCCTCGATCCACCTGTTGAACCGTTCAAGCGTTATCCCGTATGCTTCGATCCTGTCATCTGCGTTCACTTGGAAACCTCCACTGGCACTTTCCTCTCTACGGGGGGTCATCGAAGATGGAGCTGAGGTCATCTCCCACTTCAAGCCTGAAGACCTCGCCGAACCGGAAGCCCCGCTGGTTTCCGACCTGTGCATCGTGTTTCCTCACGGCCCAGTCGATGAAGGTCTCGTAGCGCTTGGGGTCGATTGACTTGTAAATGTCGAGGTAGCTACCTGTCGCCCTGATCGACCTCTTGATTCCCTCCAGGGTCAGCTCCATCTGGGTGCGGTGGCACAGCAGAGCCCGGATCTTCTTGTCGATCTGGCCGGTTATGTCCTCGACGTGGTTTGGGTCGGTGTGGTGCTTGGCGATGAAGTATTTTCCGGAGACCGTGACCAGGTTCTCTCCCGTTTTCACCTGTTCCGGGTGGTAAAGCGGCAGTTCGGCGAAGCCCGCGGCCTCCGCAGCCGCCATGCCGGTTATCCTGTGGTCCTGGTGGGTCTCGTAGGGGGCGAACGGATCCCAGGTAATGAGGGTGTCCGGCCTGAACTTCCTGATCTGGCCCATGATCCTCTCCCGGACCTCGTTGAACCTGATGTCCGAGAGCATCCCGTCCGGGTAGTCAAGGAATTCGACGTCCCTGAGACCGATAATCGATGCGGCATCCTCGGCCTCCTGGCGGCTCCTCTCTATGAGTTCACCGGGGGGTAGATCATATGATCCCCTCTCGTTGTTGGTTACTATGACCTCGGCTACCTCCGCGCCCCCCTCGACCATCTTGGCAACGGTGCCACCGGCGAGGAACTCCATGTCATCGGCGTGGGCTACAACCACGAGTATCCTTTCGGGCATCAGGGTCGTGGGGGGAGACCATCAATCAAAAAGGTTGTCTTCGGGCCGGTCATTCCCCATATTCCACCTCGCGGGGCTCCTCCACCCGGAGGCTCTCCAGGAGGGTTTCCAGCACGACCATGTCCCGCCAAGCGTCCTCGACGTCGGCGTGGCACCTGGTCCCGCTGAGTATGCCATCGGCCCAGAGGGAGAGCTCGGTCCTGTAGCCGGGGCGCATTACTCCGTCCTGGTAGCTGATGCCCCCGTCCCAGGAGACCTTGGTGCTGTCCTCGTACCCTCCCTTCCCCACCGGAAGGTTCTCGGCCCTGTATTCAAGCCTGGACCAGTTCGTGACCTCGACGGCCACGGGCCCGTCCCCGTATATGACCACGTTATTATCGAATGACGGCGCCCGGAAGCCGCAGGATAGGCTCCCGCTGGCCCCGCTCTTGAACTTCAGGTTGGCCGCGAAGGCGTACCTGTCCGGGACGCCCCTGGTCCTGAAGGCGCTCACGGCCTCGACCTCCCCCATGAAGAACCTGGTGAGATCGATGTGGTGTATGATGTGGTCGAGCAGGAAGAAGTGGAGCATCTCGTCCTCCGATTCCCTGTTCATGCCCCAGTCCATCCTCATACCGGGTCCAGGGGTGCAGTATCGGGCCTGGTACAGGAGGGGTTTGCCGAAGTCGTCCCTCATGGTGATGTCCTTCGCCATCCTGCATACGGGCGTGTGTCTCTGGACGGTGCCTACCAGTGTCTTCAGGTCCCTGCCCCTCGAGGCCCTGAATAACCTCATGGCTCCCTCGGCTGTCATCGAAGGTGGCTTCTCGATGAAGAGGTGGAGTCCCCTCTCGAGGGCCGCGATGCCTACCTCCTCGTGGACCGCGGGCGGGGCAACCACCATCACCCCGTCCAGCCCGTTAATATCGAGGAGCTCGCGCCAGTCGGTGGTCCAGGTGCCGGCCCCGTAGCGATTGGCCACCATCTCGGCCCTGCCCGGGTCGAGGTCGCAGGTGGCGATTAGGTTGAGCTCCGGAATCGCGGCAATGCACGGAAGCAGAACCCCCTGTGGAAGCCCCCCGCAGCCGACGATCCCTACATTGACTCTCCTATCCTCCATGTGTGATAAAAACTCTTTTAGAGATATAAGGTGTTCCGTGTTACCGGGGCAGGGCGGGGATTTACCTGAGGTTCCTGCGCGTCTTGCCCCGCCTCTCGACGAAACAGTCCAGGCAGACCTTGTATCCCTTGAGCATGCCGGTGTGGTCAGCGCAGATCGGGCGGTTGCACCTCTTGCACTCTGTGAGCGTGGGGCTGTCGCAGTAGAAACAGGGTTTCATCCTCTTGCGGCTCAGCTTGAAGAAGAAGCTGGGGAACCTGTAGAAGCTCTTCTTCGCGGGCCCCTCCCTCAGGTAGTTCGCCAGTTCCACCGCCCCGGGGCTCTCGGTCAGCACCTCGAATTTCGAGGAGCCCTCCTCCAGCTTCAGCCTGTAGCTTATCATCATCTGGGCGATCATCCTCCTGAGGATGATGGGGAAGATGGATGCGAAGATAATGAAGGTCTCCACGTAGCCCTTCCCGGCAGATTGCTCGACCGCCTTGAATGCCGTCTGCAGGGGCTCGTACCCGGCCGCTGAGAAGACCGCGACGTAGAAGACGGCCGTGAGGATGAGGAACTGCCTCGTCGAGAGCAGGGAGTCGAAGGCCAGGGGCGTGAACATGAGGAAGAGCGCAAGGGCGAATATCGAGACCTGCGTGGTAAGGGTTATGCCCGATGTTATGAAGAACATCAGGAACCCCACGGCGTAGGCGACGTAGACCAGGTAGAAGATGAACATTGGGGTTCTTGACTCCGTTGAGATCTGGACCCTTGCCCTGGACCTGTCCATCTCGAGGTCCCGCCCCCAGGACTCGGATGTCTTGCCCTTTATGATTATCGAATCCGGGGTGGCCTTTACGTTGAAGTCGCCTATGTTGAAGGTCCTCTTTGACCTCTCTAGCTCGAGCCACTCAAGGTGGTCGTCGGCCTTCCCCATCATTGCTTAAAAGGCTCCGTCAGTGATTACAAATGTTTCTTTTTCACACTAGTCGGGGTCGAATATCATCACGCCAGCGTGTTTCGGGCCGGTGTCTGACACGTAGAGCCTGCCCTCCGGGGTGACATCCGCCCCCTGACCACCCATCCTTCTCTTCACCTCGGGGGGAAGGGTTATCCTGGTTACCAGGTCCCCGTTGTTACTGTACTTGTCGACGGAACAGACCCGCTTCCTGATGGTATTCCTCGACATCAGGTAGATGTTCCCGAAAACGTCCGAGGCCATCGCGTGGTACCTGTAGTATCCGTGGGTGGTTGGGTACTGGCCGATGGAGATGGCGCCGAAGGCGGAGTCGATTATTGGCAGGGACTTCTTAGAGGGGTTGGCGAATACCAGCAGCAGCTCGCCATCCTTGGTGAACTTCTGGCACCTGCCGTAGAAATCGATGACGAAGACGTCCCCGTTGGGGTCAACGGCTAGCCCGTGAGGGGCCCAGAACTCCCTGGTCTTCGTTCCCTGGGCGCCCCAGGAACCCAGGAGTTTCCCGGAACTGTCGTGGATGGTGACCCTGTGGTTATCGACGTCGATCACGTACACGTTGCCATCGGGCCCGATATCCAGGGAGTGGGGCCTGAGGAACTCGCATGACCCGGAACCCTTCATTCCCGCGCTGCTCCGCAACCTCCCTTCTGGGTCGAAGACCTGTATCCTGCAGTTGTTCCCATCCGCGACATAGATGTTGCCATCGGGGTCCGTAACCACGTCCCTCGGACCGTCGAAGTAACCTGGCTCTTTTCCACGGCCATTCCCGATCTCGCCGAGGTACTGCCCCTCCGAGCTGAACCTCAAAACCCTTGACTGCTGGGGGTCGGCGATCAGTATGTTTCCAGAGGGATCAAGGCCGATTCCGTGGGCCTCGATGAGGTTCTCCCCTTTCTGGTTCCAGGACCCGGTGTAGCGGTAGACCTCACGGCCGGTTTCCATGATGACCGTGGCCCAGAGGCTCCTGCTGCCCAGGTCAGCCTCGACAACAACCTCGGTTCGGGAGGGCCTGGCAGGTCCCAGGTAAAGTCCCGACTCGTCCACCGTCCCGAGCTCTTTTGACCCACCCGGGGTTCCGTTCACGAGCCACCTGACCTGACCCTCGTATTTTCCGGGCAGGGCGAACTGCTGTGAGCCGCCCGCAGTCAGTTTCACGATGGTGGGGGAAAGACTGGGACCAGATGTCATGAACTGCCTTATTCAAGCCCCCTTGAAAAATGAATAATCGGGTAATTGAGAAACAAGTATAAACAGAATGGCAGATTCCTACCCCATCCCGGGATGGAGAATTCAGAAATGGATGGACAAGACCTATCAGAATACGCAATCGATCTCGCTTCAGATCTCGGTGCGAGCTACGCCGAGGCCCGCTTCGTCAAGGAGCGGACGGAGGGCTACTCCACCAGGAACGGCCAGATACTGTCGGCCGGCAAGAACGAGAGGGAGGGGATCGGGATCAGGGTCCTCGTGGACGGGAACATGGGTTTCTGCTCGCTGGACGAGCTAACGAGGAAATCCGTCGAGAGATCCCTCAGATCCACGGTTAGAACCGCTAGGGGGGCGGGCAGGAAGGATCCGATAGTGCTGTCGGAGGAGGAGGCTCACGAGGACTCGTGGGAATCGGTGGTGAGGCTGCCCTTCCAGGACGTGGGGATGGATACCAAGGTGGACTTCCTTGTAGACCTGGATGCCGCCATAACGTCTCTTGAGGGTGATATCCCGATACGCACCTTCTTCCTGAAGCTGATAGAGTGGGAGAAGCACCTGGCCACCAGCGAGGGTTCGAGGATAGATGGCAGGTGCTCCCTGTTCTCACTGAACGTCATGTTCCAGGCCCAGGCCGACGGAAGCTCGGAGCAGAGGAGGTTCGGGCTCGGCGGAACCGGGGGCTGGGAGTGGGCCGGGGAGATGGGCATAAGGGAAAAGGTCGTCTCGGACGCCCAGAGGACACTGGAGGTCGTATCAAGGGCGAAGTCGATGGAACTTGGGGTGGTCGACCTGGTTATTGGCCCGGAGGTAGCGGGGATAGTCGCCCACGAGAACTGCGGGCACCCCTCCGAGGGTGACAGGATCCTGGGAAGGGAGGCCGCCCAGGCCGGGGAGTCCTGGTACGTAGAGCTCGAGGTCGGGGAATCCCGCATAGGAAGCGAGGCGCTCACGGTCGTGGATGACCCGACGCTTGAGGGGAGCGCCGGTTTCTACCTCTATGATGACGAGGGCGTTAAGGCCCGGCCAAGGCACCTGATCAAGGAGGGGATTCTCAACGAGCTACTGCTGAACCGGGAGTTCGCAGCCAGGTTCGGCACCAACTCAACGGCGGCGGCAAGGGCAATCGGTTACGACCGCGAGCCAATAATTCGTATGGCGAACACCTTCATCGCCCCCGGGGACCACAGCGAGGAGGAACTCGTTGAGGGCGTCAAGCGCGGGATTTACATGGCGAATTTCACCGAGTGGAACATCGACGACAGGAGGTACCAGTCGAAGTACGTGGGCTCCGAGGCGGTTCTCATCGAGAACGGGGAGCTGACCGACGTACTGGTCAGGAGACCGGTCCTCGAGACGACGACCACGGGGCTGTTCGGGGCGGTGGATGCCTGCGGGAAGGGGTTCGAGGCGGACCTGGCCTCCTGCGGGAAATCTGACCCGATGCAGGCCGCGCCGGTCTGGACTGCCGGACCTGCAGCGGTGCGCCTCAGAGGGGTGCATCTGGGGGTGGGGATATGAGGGACCGGGACGAACTAATAGACGTCGCGATAAACACGGCTGGGAGTGCCGATGACGTTATAGTCAGGTACGTGGAGGGCCGCGACAGCCAGATCCGGTTTTCCAATGGCCAGATCGACATAGCGAAGACCTGGAACGCCACCAAGATGGATGTGTTCGTGGCAATCGGCCGTCGAATCGGATCCACCCAGGTGGAGAGCCCCAGCGCGGACACGGTGAGGTCCAGGATTGCGGAGCTGGTGGAAACCACCGGGAGAATGCAGGAGAGCCAGCTATACGGCGGTATTTCCAGCGAGAAGCACACTGCTACCGGCACGAAGGACATGGTAGACCCGGAAATAGATAACTTCGGGGAGGATGCGCCGCGCCTACTTCGGGGCGTGATAGAGGCGGCCCAGGAAAAGGGAGCCGGAAGGGTTGCAGGGTCGCTGATATTCGGCAGGGACCTGATAGAGGTCAGGACAGGGCATGGATCGAGGGGTTCATACGAGCAGTCGATGTACGAGCTCACGGTTAGGAGCTTCCTTGACCCCGAGAGCTCCGGGCAGGGCCTTGCCTGCGGGAGGGACATGTCCAGGGTTGAGGAGAGGTTCCTCGCGGCAGGGGAGAACTCGGGAAAGATCGCCTCCATGGCCGAGGGCGGCAGGCAGGGAAAACCGGGGAAGTACGACATGATAATGAGTCCAACGGTCGCCGCAAACCTCCTGGGGCAGTTTGCCGAGGGGGCGAATCCGCTGATGATGATGCTGGGCTTCACCCCACTCAAGGACCGACTCGGGGAGGAGCTCGGTCCACCCGCCTTCACGGTCACCGATGACCCGGGAGTGGAGGAGGGGCTCGGGAGCAGGCCATTCGATGACGAGGTGGTCCCGACCAGGAGGGTTGATCTCTTCAGGGAGGGAAATTTCGTCGGCGTGGTTCACAACACCGGGACCGCAGGTCAGGCGGGATCGGAGAACACCGGTAGCAGCCACCTGGCGAGCTTCGGTGGCTCGAAGATACCAATGCCCTGGGCCAGCAACCTCGTTTTCCAGGGTGGATCCGGGGACCTCGAGACGATGATGGAGGAGTCGAAAAAACCGACGATCTACGTAACCTCTAACTGGTATACCCGGTTCTCTAACTACGTTGAGGGAACCTTCTCGACGATACCCAGGGACGGGATATTCCTAATCGAGAACGGGGAGATAGTGGGCCCCGTCAGGAAGATCCGCATTTCGGAGAACATCCTGGACCTCGTCAGGAGGATTTCACAGGTGGGGGAGGACGTGACACAGGTACACTGGTGGGAGGTCGAGACCCCGACATTCATACCCCACGTGAAGTTCGAGGGTGTAAACGTCACCGCTGCGACGATGTAACCGATGAATATGATAATTATTATAGTATAAAATATTTAGTATATATTATATTATACTAATTTATTGAAATAAAAAATATGTCTACTCGATCCAGAGGTTGGCGACGTCTATCTCCCCGGACACGCTGATGGCTATACTTTCATCAACCATCGGAACTTCCAGCCCTCGGATTTTCCAGGTATTTGATGGTGGCAGTGATACGAGCTCCCTCGTAGAACCGCCCATGTGCAGTAATAACCGGGTCTCCCCCGGGGACCTGTATCTAATGGTGAGACGGCTGCTATCCCCCCCGATTGGATTCAGGAACATTGTGGACCCCCTGTTTCCGCTGCGATAGGTAGTTGATGTCACCCGGTCCCAGCGAGGGGCGCTCCAGCCCTCCCCGATGCTCATGCCGGGCGAGTGGCGATGGGGGTTTGTATCCCAGTCGGTACCGACGTTTGTATGCAGGTTTTCCCGGGATGCCCACATTTCCACCAGCTCAATCGGCCCTTCGAAGGTGAGCAGAACATCACCTGACCCCTTGTGGGGATCTATGGTGAAAACCCTGGTGGTCACGTTTCCGTCCCCTACCAGCGGTATGGTCCGGGAGAGGGCCCCGTCCGAAACGTCGATCACGGTATCAACCCCAGACCTGTATTTCATCCCTACCAGCCACCTGGACCGTGTGTCGATATTCGACAGCAGCACCTCGGAGCCGCGATTCATCTGCCAGAACTTCCCCCGATTTGGGACGCCCGTGAAAAGGCCGGGAGAATCTGGGTCGCTACTCTGGAGCCTGAAGGTGGTCTCATCGGGGTATACCCAGATGTCGGATATCCAGGTCAGGTTTGTGACGTAGACCCGTAAATTCTTGCTGGACCAGCGGGAGAGCTCGATCCCCCAGTGGCCTGTATGCCAGTAGCCATCTGCTACCATTTTCCCCAAATCAAGTCTCTCCTCCGCCCCCGGGTCTACCTCAAGGCTTCCCTCTTGGAGCGATAGGTACTTCACTGCCAGTACGAGGTCCTTGTCAGGATCCAGCCCATCGATGGATATTACTGCACCGGGGGCGGCCATCCTGGCCGGGGTGCCATACACCTTTTCAACCCTTCCCCAGTCCCTCATGGAGACGAGGCGAATATTGTCATTGCTCGATGTCAGGTCTCCCTCGCTCAGGTTGCAGTGCAAATTGTAGTTGATGGGCTCGTGTCTCCCGTTGACGAAGTCGCAAAGGGCATCGTAACTCTGCCTCACGAGGGAGTTCCTGCTCCAGTACATATCAGCCGGAAAGACGTAGTATGCCAGTGGCCGGTCGATGTATAGGTGGGTGAGACCCCCGTCCAGGTAGTGATAGAAGCTGTTAATGGCCCCAATATCCCCGTTCAAAAACTCATTCCTGTCAACCTCGATCTCGATTGAGATATTGTATTCAAGCGCCGCCTGGGCGGTGATATCAAGGTCCCAGAGCTCCCTCCACCTCTGGCTGGTGCGGTCGCGGAACGCGTAGTTCGGCTGGATCCAGATGTATTCGAAGCCCAGGTCCCCCTCCTGGTACTTCTCCAGAGCCTCCATGTTGGCCTCGGAGTTGTAGGGAATCCAGTAGAGGGGATAACCCATTTCGTGTAGGTATTCGCAGAGATTGTTAACCAGCTCGGCATCGCCTTCCATCAGCTCCTCCTGCATCCAGTAGAACCCTATGAGCTCAAGGTTCTGGTAATCCCCCGCCTGCCACCGGTGGGCGACCTCTTCCACAAACCATGTGCAGGCCTCGAGCCTGTGTTTGAGGCTATCCTCCCCCCGACCATCGCCAGGATCGAAGTTCAGGTTTTCGCCATCCCGGGAATTCATACCGAAATCACTGACTGACGTGGATGGGTATGGCACGGAGATAATCACCCCGCGTCTGGTGTTTTCCCCCAGAATTCCCTTAACCCTGCCGACCTCGTCATCGAGGGCTTCGACCTGGTGGCCCTCGGCGAAGACGCGGTCAATCCACCAGTTCCAGTCCCTCGCCCTTGAGCTCTCCCAGAGGCTCTTGTGGTTATCCGACTGGAGGGATATGAAGAGGAAGGTATCGAAGAGCCACTCCCGGCTATCCCCGTTCTCGTCAAGGCTGGACACGTAGGGGGCGAGGTAATTCTGGTTTATCTGCTGTATGCTTGGCAGGTATACCAGCACCATGTCCTCGATGCCATCGAAGGGCTCCAGTACGATGGGGTTGTTGGTGTACCGGAGTGCCGCGGTGATCGTCAGGAATGCGACCAGGACCAGAAGGGAGGTGATGAAGACCGATACGGAGGTTGGCCTAGCCCCGTCATGACTTCTGAGGGATGAGATTATCCTCTTCACCGAGATGTTGGGCCATGTGGAGGCCTCCGCCATGGCGAGCTGGTCGTCCCTGCAGGGCATGCACAGGACATGACGTGGGTGGGTGCCGTGGAACTCGAGGCGATCACCATGGGACTGGAAGAGGTCGCGGCCGCAGATGGAGCAGCTTCTGAAGACCTTGTCACCTCTGATCCTTTCTTGTGATACCCAGAAAAGGGTCGGCTCCACGTTCCTTGTACCGTCGAGCGAGTTAAGAATGAATTCTCTACCCGGGGTATTTTCCCTTCCAGGTCAGGCACGGCGACCCGGCCCTGTACGGACGAGGGCAGCAAGGCACAGGACCATGAGCAGCTCCTCGCACACCGGGAACCACAGGGAGTTGGAGTATGCACCCTTGAGCATAAGCCATTCCTGCTGTGCCTGATATGGCCCGGGGTAGGCGCAGTGATAGTACTCCGGCCAGTAGGCCCTGGCCGGGAACTTCCCGTTCATCGTGAGGCAGTATACCTGGGTCTCGGGGTGGCTGTTCCCGTTGAGCTCGCATATCCACTCTGAGATCCCGTCGTTGTCCACGTCCCCCCACCACGCACCGTTCTCCTGCCTTCTATTCCGGGCGATGTACTCGTTTACGTAGTAGCCCTCGAGCTCGCCGGTGGCCGCATCGATTACGATCGGCCATGGTGCAAGCCAGAGTACCTCCTGCTGGTCGTCCCCGTCTATGTCAGCGATGAGCTGGTAGGAGGACCAGTGGTTGGACTGCGCGCCCTCCGGGATGATGCCCTTGACGCTCCACTCGGTGAGGTTGGCCTCCCACTGAGTGAAGGGCCTTTCTGCCCCGACATCGATTACGAATACGGCATCGCCGCTCATGATCGCCATCTCCATGGATCCATCCTCGTCCACGTCCCCCATGGCCTGGCAGATCCTCAGGTTTACACCTTCCCTGGGGTGTTTCCACCTCCTGAGCTCGTGGCCAAATGGGCTGATGAGTATCACGGAGCTGCTGGGAGAGCTGTTCCAAGCAATTACCTCGTACTCACCGTCCCCGTCGGTGTCCGCGACTATGACCTGGTTGGTCTCCTGGTTAGACCCGGTATCGAACCTCCACTTCTCCACCCCGAGCAGCGCATCGTAGCAGTAGACGTTGAAGTCCTGGCTTGCCCACAACACCTCGAAGGAGCCGTCGCCCTCGAGGTCGCAGATGGTGACCTGCCCCTGGTTTCCCTTCCCGGCCTGCTGGGACGTCCAGACTCGGTTTCCCAGGTGGTCGAGGCAGTGGACGAACCCGTCATTGGTGTTGAGGAAGAACTCGACGTGGCCATCGCCATCGACGTCGTATGCCTGGGGCGAGCCGTGCATGCTCTGGGAGTTGGGCTCGTCCCACGTCCACATAACAGAGCTATCCGGGTTGAGGACGTGGAGCCTGCCACCCCTGCCGGCGATGCAGAGCTCGTGGATCCCATCACCGTCCACGTCCACGATGGAGACCTTGCTCGTTGGGTCGCCCGGGAGGCCTTCATCTTCCAGGGGTGGATAGATCCACTGGAATTTACCATCGTCCTCGATACACCACAGCCTCTTGGAGTCACCCCTGCGGGTGCCGAATAGTAGCTCATTCGTCCCGTCCCCGTCGATGTCCCAAACCGTGAAACACCCCTGGTGGCCGGCTCCGAATGACCTGCCAGGGAAGATGTCGCTGGTGTTGAAGGCCCACTCCAGATCCAACCCCAGCTTCTTTTCGTTGGCAAAGGAAGGGGATAGAATGGAGGCGAGGAGAACCGCGGCGACCACGGGATATGGCTTCAATATCTTCCCCCGTTCTTGGATGATTTCTGGGGGATTAATAGCTTTCCATGGCATGGCCGTTTCCGGTTCTGGGGCTACCACGAACACTTATCTGGGGAGGACGATACTCAGGGTCGGGATGTTTATGAGGTATCCTGTTCTTGTCATGATCGTATTCACCCTAGTGGTACTGAGCGCGGCCTGGGCCGAGGTGGATGACTGGCCCATGTGGAGAAGGGACCCCCAGAACACGGGACGATCGCCCGTTCCGGGGAATATGGACGTGGCACCGGGGGTTATCTGGAGCTATTTCGTGGGGGGCTACGCCAACCAGGCCGTTTCCATCGACCTTGACGGTGATGGTCAAGACGAGGTGCTGTTCGTGTCCGCCGGGAAGATCGTGGCGGTGAGCGGTGACGGGACCGAGCTGTGGAGGACCGGGCCCCTGGGGATTTCCAGCATCATGGGAACCACCGACTTCGGCCTGGACGGGACGATCGATATACTGGCCTTCAACTCCGAGCAGTCAACCTCCTACCTTTTCTCGGTGGATGGATCGATGGCCTGGAAATACTCATTTCCCTCGCCGGCATCGGGCCTGGGCAAGTACGGGACCAAGATAGAGGACATACACCCGGGGTACCCGGGCCCGGAGCTTGTAATCTGGCCCTCGAAGACCGACATCGGCTACGCCTTCGGCTTCCCTGCAGGTTCCAGGAGCGGCACCCTGATATGGAACGCCACGGCTCCAGAGACACGCTGGTACCCGCCCGCAATGGCGGTGGCTGACCTGGACCAGGACGGTATCATGGAGGTCGTGGTGGCCACCTTCGAGAGGCTTTACTCCTTCGACGGGGAGACCGGGGAGAGCAAGATGTACATCCACTCGGAGGGAATAAACCGTAACTACGGGACCCTTATCATCACCGAGATGGATGACGACATCTATCCCGAGGTGGCGGTCCTTTGCTCTAACCTGAACGAGCACCTCTGGCTCGTGGACAACGACGGGAAGGAGCTGAGGGAGGTCTGGGACGAGTTCTTCGAGTACTCCTACCCGGAGGACCTGATAGAGGTCAAGGTCATCGTTGACTCGGTCTCTGACTTCGACGGTGACGGTGAGGTGGAGATAGTGTACTCGATATTCAACCAGTCATCTGACGCGAGGTGGCACACCAGGGTGCTGGACGCCCTCACGGGAGAGGTCGAGATGGAGATACTGGACCAGCACCTCCTGGCCGCTGTGGACCTGGATTCTGACGGGATCTTGGAGATCGTAACCGGGGAACAGTACCAGAGGGCGCCCTCTTACTACACCAACATCACCTCCATGAACCTCGCCCTGGATGCCCAGGTAGAGCTAGGCTACATGGGTCTGATCTGGGACAGCTACACCCCGTACCCGCCCGGGGTTAACACCATAGCGAACACCGAGATGTGGATGGAGGCAGGGGACGGCCACGCGGTGTGGGTCAACGGTTCGGTTTCGCTGATAAGGCTGGTCGACGGTGAGGTAAAGCTCAAGGAGATCGTCCCGTCCAGCTTCGAGGCTCCAGTTAACGTCAGGTGCATCTACAATGGATCTGGTGTGGTCGGCAGCGGCAATGACGGCTGGCTCAGGGTAATTGACGGGAAGGGAGAGGTCCTCGGTCGGGCGAAGACGGGGGGATACCTCCCATCGATTTTGGCCGCGGACCTGAGCGGGGACGGGCTGCCAGAGGTAATAACCCAGAACAGCATGGGTTCGCGGATAATTCTTCACGGAAACGGTTCTCCCATCACCGAGTTCAGGGCGGCCTCGAGGCGGGCGAAGTATGGAGTGGATGGTTCCCTCGTGGTCTGGGATATGGATGGAGATGGCGAACCGGAGATCCTTGCGGGGGGTACCGGGGAGCTTCAGGTGCTGGATGCGATGGGGAATATTACGGGGTCTTACCCGCTGCCATCCAATCCTTACGACTGGTTGCCGGTCAACCTGACGGGTGACTCCCACTGGGACCTGTTCGTTTGCAGCCTGGGGGGCGGTCCCCACACCGCCCACACCCTGGCCATTGATGGTCTCTCCGGGGAGGTGCTCTGGACGAAGGACTTCGGCACCTACGCGGGGTTCATGGGCGTGATGGACTACGACGAGGACGGGCTGGACGACATGATAGTTAGGGAACACTTCGACTTCTACATTCTAATAGGGCCCACCGGGACCGAGAAGAAGGGCCCCTACATATGCGGCTACCACACCCCGATCATCCTGGACCTCGATGGCGACGGAACAACGGAGGTGGTCTGGGGCGCCGGCTGGGGGAGCCTGACCGTGGATCGAAAGAGGACGATACCCGGTTACCGCGATCGACCCGCCTACCAGTACATGAGCCAGATCTGGGTCCAGCTCTTCGGGGGTGGCGACAGCAACGAGGTATACGCAAAGATGCCCGCCATAGGGGATGTCGACGGCGACGGGGTGGTGGAGGTCGGCGCTGGAAACCTCAACGGAACACTCCACTGCTTCGACGGCTCCAGGGGGAGGCTCGAGTGGGACTACATAATCGGTGCAAACCCATCTGATATTATCAGCTGCGACATTGACGGCGATGGCATGGACGAGTTCATCTTCGGGACGGGCGACGGGAGGCTGATATCCATCGGGGAGAAGGGGGTTGAGTGGTCGATTGACTTCGGCGACAGGGTAGGTACTCCCGTGATATGCGACCTCGACCGCGACAGCATGGCGGACATACTGGTTCCGGTGATGGATGGCAACGTCTACGCCCTGCACATAGCCGAGCCACTTGCCCTTCTGACCCTCTTGTGCCCGGTCGCAGTTATCGCGTCGGTTCGATCCGGGACCCCCGGGCGTTCCAGATCGTTCCAAAGAACACATAAGTAGCGTTCCGTCCCAAAGGTTTTCAGGTGTCTAGATGAAGGTTTCAAAGAGGGCCATACTCGCATGCGCGGTAATATCTGCAATACTTGTTCCCCTGGCCGTCCTTGGACACGGGTGGATAGAAGAGGGAGAAAATAGGATGGACAGAAAGGCCAGGCTGGCCCTTGGGGAGAGCGCAGGGGGGAAAAGCCCCAGGGGAATGTTGAAAAGGGGAGGAGGCCTCGAGGAGTGGGATGTTGAGGCCATAAAGGAGAAGCTGGATCTAACCGAGGAGGAGGCAGCGGAGCTGGAGAGGCTCATCGAGGAGGCCAGGGGCCTCAAAGACCAGCTCGTCGACAAGCTCGGTGAGATCAAGGATATCATCGGCCCGAAGGTAGAGGAGAGGGCGGAAGAGAAACGCGAGGATTGCAGCCAGATAGCCGAGGACGTGAAACCCCTCCTCAAGGAGCTAAAGGAGCTCCACGAGCAGCTCTGCGATGCTGTCGAGGCGGAGGATGAGGAGGCCGCCGAGGAGGTCAGGGCTGAAATAGAGGCCACAACCGACGAGCTCCGGGAGATAGGGGAGGAACTTGTCGATTCAGGTTGCCCCGCGATCGGACCCAGGGTCAGGAAGCGGATGGAGATCGCCAGGGACAACTTCAGGAAGATCGTTGAGAAGATGAGGGACAGGATCAGTGAGGGTGCTGAGAAGAGGGAGTGCTTGAGGGAGGTCCAGGAGGACCTCTCGGAAGAGGACCGCGAAGCCCTGGAATCCATCAAGGAGGAAGTGCTCTCAATGAAGGACGATTTCCTCGAGGTCATTGAAAACCAGGACCGTGAGGGCATGAGGGACCTGGGGACGAGGATCTCAGAGCTCATGAAGGAGATCAGGGACATATACATGGAAAAGGGGCTCTGCCGCTGCCTGTACGACTGACGCTGATGAACTCAAGGATCAGGTGAGATGGTTACCCAACGCGCCGCGGCACTGGTGGTTTTTATCGGCGTCCTCATGCTTGGGCTAGCCTTCGGCCTGGTCATCCGTTCACACCTCAGGGAGAGAAGGTGGGAGAGGCAGGGAGAGGAGGCAACACACTTCCTGAAGGACCTGTCGAAGAACGGGGAGGGAGAGGCCCTCAAGAGTGCAGAGGCCGTTGTAATCGAAAAGGAGAACGAGACCATATACGTGGATGAGTCGGCCGATAAGGCCAAGATCATGATCTCAACTGGATACCATCCGGAGCAGGAGATCGTCAGGAGGATCGTCGACAGCCGCCGGAGGCGGATGGAAATCGCGTCCAAGATCGCCACCACGGTCAGGGGCATCCTGGACATCGGCGGAAGGCGGTACTGGATGAAGGACTGGCGAATATCGAAGGATGAACTTTTTGTCAATATTTACGACGTTGCTGGTGAAAAAGCGGGGGTTTTCAGGCTGATTGGGAGGAACGAGAGTCTCGTTACCGGGGAGATACACCTGGCCGACGGCGATATTAGGAGGATTTTCGACGTCTTCATACCCATCAACCACCCCAACATCACCAATGCATTTGTCGCCGTTAGGAGTGTAAATCCGACGAACAGGGAGCTCGCAGTGGCAGCGATAGACGAGTCCTACAGGAACCTGACGGCAGCCTCCCTTAGACCCATCGGATGAAAATATCCTTAAGCCGTCCCTGGGGACATGGGGAAACGGCGATCTGAATGAGGGATCCCACCATCGGGGTGCTCGACAGCGGTTCGGGCAACCTTCGCAGCGTTTCCAAGGCACTCGAGAGGGAGGGAGCCCGGCCAGAGATATCCATGACTGTTAATCACGAGTGGGACGCGCTCGTACTGCCCGGGGTCGGGGCCTTCGGCCATACCATGGAAAACCTGAGCGAGGCCAGGGAGGATCTCCTGTCATACATCGAGAGCGGAAGGCCGTTTCTCGGCATATGCCTGGGGCTGCAGGTGCTCTTCGAATCGAGCGAGGAGAGCCCCGGGGCGCCGGGACTTGGGCTGATGAGGGGAGAGGTCCGGAGGATCGTGGGGAGGAAGGTCCCCCACATGGGCTGGAACTCCCTGGAGGTATCGGGAAACTGCCCGATATTCAGGGGGGTCGATTCTGGTAACTTCTTCTACTTCGTCCACTCCTACGCAGCATGCCCGGAGGAGGACGTAACGGTGGCGACCTGCACCTACTCTGGGCAGGAGCTGACCTCCGCCGTGAGCAGGGATAACGTCCATGCCTGCCAGTTCCACCCCGAGAAGAGCGGGGCTGCGGGCCTGAGGATAGTGCGCAACTTCACAGAACTCTGCAGGGAGGGAAGCTGATGCCCCTGGCCAGGAGAATCATCACGTGCCTGGACTGCGACCTTGCAGTTCCCCAGGGAAGGGTCATCAAGGGCATCAGGTTCAAGAGACACGTCTACGCCGGTGACCCTGCCGAGCGGGCCATGATCTACTATGAGCAGGGGGCGGACGAGATAACCTTTCTTGACGTCACGGCCTCCCACCACAGGAGGGAGACGATGGCCCACGTGGTGGAGAGAACGACGGACCGGGTCTTCATACCGGTAACGGTCGGGGGAGGCATCCGGAGGGTCGAGGACTTCGTCAGGATGCTGAGGGCCGGCGCGGACAAGTGCTCGACCACGACACACGCACTGAAGAACCCCGGGTTGATTACACAAGCCGCAAGGGTCGTCGGATCACAGGCGGTCGTGGTATCAATAGATGCCCAGAGGCACCCCGCGGGTCAGGATGGCGACAGGATAGTGATCGACACGCCCATGGGGCCATCCTGGTACGAGTGCTGGGCATACGGGGGCAGGGAGGGCACGGGCGTTGACGCGATAGCGTGGGCCGTGGAGGCAGAGGATAGGGGCGCGGGCGAGCTCCTGCTTAACAGCATCGAGATGGATGGAATGAAGACGGGCTACGACTGGGCATTCACCAAGGCCGTCTCCGACAGGGTGGGAATTCCCGTCATTGCCTCGGGTGGTTGCGGCGAACCGCAACACTTCCTCGACGCATTCAAGAGGGGTAACGCGGACGCGGCCCTGGCGGCAAGCATCTTCCACTTCGACAGCTACACCGTGGGCAAGGTGAAGGAATACCTGGTAGAAAGGGGCGTACCGGTCCGGAGGTTGCCCGGCGGGGGCCCTACAGGGAGTTGACGAACTCGTCGAAGAGGAAGTTCGCATCCAGGGGGCCTGGGGTGGCCTCGGGGTGGAACTGAGTTGTCATGATCCTGTAATCCTGGTGAACCATTCCCTCGATGCTGGCATCGTTTAGGTTCGTCATTGTGACCCTGAGCCCGGTGTTTTCGAGGCTGTCCGGGTTGATTGCGAACCCGTGGTTCTGGGTGGTGATGTATACCTTGTCCCTGTCGAGGTCCTTTACCGGCTGGTTCCCGCCGCGGTGGCCGAACTTGAGCTTGAAGTGGCTGCCCCCCAGCGCAAGTCCTGTGAGCTGGTGGCCCATGCATATGTTCATCATCGGATAATCAGGAGCTAGCTTCCTGATCGTATCCTGGGGCTCCAAAGCCCTGAGGGGATCCCCCGGCCCGTTGCTTACCATGATGAATCTTGGCTCGAAGGAAGCGACGTCGTCGGGGGTCGAGTTGTATGGCAGTACCACCACGTCGAACTTGCGCTCGGCGATCCGGGTCGAGATGCTCCTCTTCATACCGCAGTCGATGATCACGCATCTCTTCCCCCCAGAGAGCTCTCCCTCGTTGCTGACCTCGCGGCAGGTCTCCGCCCGGATGAACTTCGGTTTCTTGGTCGATACCAGCTGGATGAAGTCGAACTCGGAGTAGTCAGGCCTAGCTCTGGCCTCCTCAAGGAGGCTTTCAGCGTCTATCTCCCCCTCCGCCACCTCCAGTGCGGCGTTCATGACCCCCTCGTCGCGTATCCTGATGGTAATCTCTCTGGTGTCGACGCCCTCTATTCCCGGCACGCCGTTCTCCTCCAGGTACTGGTGTATGGTCTTGACGGAGTCACGGTGGCTGGGTTCCTTACAGGCCTCCCTGACGACGAAGCCCGAGGGCTGGATGCCGTCCGACTCGAATCTCTCGGGGTGCTTTGAGGGATCGGTCACCCCGTAGTTGCCGATGAGGGGATACGTCATGGTGAGTATCTGGCCACCGAAGCTCGGGTCAGTCAGGGTCTCCTCGTAGCCCGTCATCGTGGTGTCGAAGACCAGCTCCCCCGATGTCCTGCCCGGGGAACCGAATCCCATGCCCCTGTAAATCGAGCCGTCGGCAAGTGCCAGGACGGCATTAAGCTTTGCCATGTTAATACACACTGGCGCTCGTGGTACCCATTTATTTGTCTTTTCCGACAACTCGAGGAGGAACGTGAAAAGTCACGCTTGACGGGGAATTGATAGGCATATGAAGTACAGGAAACTGGGAAAAACCGGGCTGAGGGCCAGCATCATTGGTCTCGGGGCCGGGGGCCCCAGCAGGCTGGGACAGAGGACCGGCGGAAGCGAGGATAACTCCGTGTCATTGATCAGGGAGGCCCTTGGAATGGGCATAAACCTGGTTGACACGGCGGAATCGTACAACACCGAGGGTTTGATAGGCAGGGCGATAGGGGGATTCGACAGGGAGTCCATTATCCTATCGACCAAGAAATTCACAATAGAGACCCCCGAGCCCGGGGAGGTTAGGAGGAGCCTTGAGAGGAGCCTGGAGGCCCTCGGAACGGACCACGTTGACCTATACCACCTCCACGCCGTCTACCCCGAGAAATACGAGGTGCTTGTAGAGGATATATATCCCGAGCTCGAGAGTTTGCGGGATGAGGGGAGCATCAGGTTCATCGGCATCACGGAGCACTTCAACCGGGATCCTGAGCACTCAATGCTGAAGGATGCTGTCAGGGACGGGCTGTGGGATGTCGTGATGGTCGGGTTCAACATCCTCAACCAGTCTGCAGGCCCGGTCCTGGAGGAAGCGAGGAGGAGGGGGATAGGAACCCTCGTCATGTTCGCCGTTAGGCGTGCACTAAGCGACCCGGTAAGGCTGAGGGAGGTTCTGGAGGGGATGGTCTCAAGGAACGAGCTTGATCCCGGGGACATCGATATGGAGGAACCTCTGGGGTTCCTGTCCGGGGACGGTCAGGCGGGAATAATCGACGCTGCCTACAGGTTCTGCCGCGACGCCCCCGGGGTTGATGTCGTCCTCTCGGGAACGGGGAGCATTGAACATCTTCGTGCCAATGTGGATTCCTTCTCGGGACCACCCCTCCGGCGGGAACAGCTCGAGAGGCTGCGGAGGGTATTCAGGAAATCGAGGACGGAAACGGGGGAGTAGTGAGGCTGCAAAGCTTTTTATCAATTCCAGACCCCGTATGATGGATGAAGACCTACCTTCTCGTATACCACTCCAGCGAGGGTGCGCCTCCCTCGGAGGTCGTGGACAAGGTTACCTCGGTTGGATTCAAGATCCAGAAGGGCTACTACGATTTCGTCTACGAGTGGGACGAACAGGAATCCCTTAACGAGGTCCTGAAGATAGCAGACGTGCTCCACGAGGTGCTGAGGGGAACTAGAACGACCTTCAAGCTGGAGACCTCTCCGGATTGACAGCTCCCGGGACCGGATGGAGTTCTAAATCCACCCCGGCTTGATATCGCTAGCTCCACCAGCTCTCCAGCTCCCATATATCAAGGTTCTCGATTGAGGCCTCGCCAGTCTTCAAAGAAAGGACGAGAGATGAGGGATCGGAACTAGGGGCCCGGAATAACGGCATGTAGACCAGGCCATTGGCCGCGAAGACCTCGATCGATGCAAGGTCGATTAATACCTCGAATTGAAGGGTAGCATTGAACGGAAGGGGAGCCGATCTTTTCAGGCATCTGATCTCGGCCATCCCGCAGTCGAAAATCACCTCGAAATCCCCCCCGGCAAGGGCTAGGACCGAATTTCTCTCGATTGATATGGTTCCGGCGACGTGCAGGGGTTCTCCCCCCGCGATATCCCGTAGGTGGAGGTCCCCGGCCAGGTCCATGCCTTCGACCTTTGAATGTCGGCCGTGCAGTTTCGATATCTCCCTGGCGGGTCTCCCACACAGGCGGAGACCAACCCCCGTGGTCCGCAGTTCGAGCTCGATCGGGAAGGCCATCTGCTGGTTAAAAGGCATGCCCTCGAAATCTCCCTGCATCCAGGCCATCTGTATTCTCCGACCATCGCCGTTTGGCATGCTGCTGAAGGTCTGGGCAGCATAGGCGTTCCCCCTCTTACCCGACCCGTTGTTGTAGAAGCTGTGAGGACCGGAGTTTTCCCTGAAACCGGAGGCATCGAGATCTCCCAGGAGGTAGTGGCCATCGGCCCCCCAGAATACCCACCTGGTCCCAGGTCCACCATCAATCCCCAGTTCGAAGAGATCCGGGCATTCCCCCGAGCCGGGCAGCCTGACCTCGTCGAACTTCTCCCAGCGCTTCAGATCGGCCGATTTCAGCAGGCCGTAGAGCTGTTCCTCGCCCACCCTCTCAAGGTACAGCGCCATTATCCAGCAACTGCTCGGACCGTGCCAGAGAACCCTCGGGTCGCGGTTATTTCCCACGATGTTGGGCACGATAGGATTTCTCTGGAATTTCTCCCAGCTCACCCCACCATCCGTGCTGTGGGCAAGGCACTGAGAGAATAAAACGCCGGGGTCAACGTGACTCCCCGCGGCAGTGTAGAACAGGCAGATCGGGGGATGCAAACCGTCCCGGAGGCCGGATGTATCGTCCGAGTCGACCACGCCCGATCCCGAGAATATCGTGCCGAGCGAATCGGGAAACAGTGCGTCGCCAATCTCCCTCCAGTGGACCAGGTCCCTGCTCACGGCGTGCCCCCAGTGCATGTTACCCCACCTGGTCCCGAAGGGATTATGCTGGAAGAAGAGGTGATATTTCCCACCGTAGTACAAAAGCCCGTTGGGGTCGTTGATCCAGCCACGCCTGGTCGTGAAATGTATGCGTGGGCGATGAGGCTCTGAGTAGAGTTCCTCGATCCCCTCCGGCCGGTCGCTCAGGCTCACCTTTTCGATTGGGTCGCCGCCGAGGCAATCGCCCTCCACCCGTATACTGAGGATCTCGTCCCTGTACTCCTCGACGTTCCTGAAGGCAATGAAGTCACGGTCGTGCCTCGTCCCTAGTTCAACCTCGAAACACGTCTGCCACACCCCGTCCAGGAATATGGAGAACCGCGCGTTTGCGGATCCAGTTTTAACTGGAATGTTCAGGTAGGATCCGGTGATCTTGAGGGTCCATTCGAATACCTGATTTCCCGCGACCAATGTTATCCACCTCAAACTCCTGGGGAATTGACCGAATTAAATGCTGTCCAGGGTCTGGAAAGGTCTCAGCCCTCGATGCTGAAATCAAGAAGGTCGATCATGCGCCGGACCTTGCCGCGTCCCAGTCCCTTCACCCTCCCCATTTCCTCCCCCGAGGCCTTGAAAACCGATCGGAGCGTCTTGAACCTGTCCAGTAATCTCCACGATAGCACAGGACCTATGCCGGGGAACTGGGCGAGGACCTGAATCGCAGCCTCCCCCTGCCCCCGGCTCTTCACCGGCCTCATTCTAGGCGTTGATGGTGCGCTCCCCATTTTCGTGTACATGAGAGAAATCAGGACCCCCGACGATGACATGTTGGGCGTCTGGAGGATCTCGATAGGGCTGGTGAGCACGAGCTTGGATATGTACGCGTAGTAGGACTTGAGGTTGATTCCTGGGTGGTACTCCGGAACCCCCTCGATGAGCAGGATCGGTGTGTGGAAGGAGCTGGCCAGCAGCTGGAGCTGGTACCCCAGCCTACCCGAGTACATCGACTTGAAAAAGTCGGGGACGGTCTTTCTCTCGATGCAGACCTCGTCTGAGAGCTGGTAATCACCGACGCTGAGTGCCTTAATCTTGACCCGTGCCCCCAGCCTGCCCAGCATCCTCCTCATCTCCACCGGCTCGTATATGTCCATGCTCAGGCCCGGCTCCCTCTCTATAACGGGCGATCGTACCTCCCCGACGGCAGACATCCATTATCATTACTTGAAACCGTTTATCCATGTCAGCGAGGAAAACCTGCAAAGATTGAAATATTAGAAAGCTGGCGTAGTGTTGTCAGGCTTTAAGACGGTCGGGCGATCTCCTTGGCGGAAAAAAGAAGCAAGATGGAGCAGCTACTGCAGGGCGACGAGCCACCCACAAGATCGATGGAGATGATGCAGGAGGCAGGCGAGCGCCTGAACATCGACGAGATGGTGGTTAACGAGCTGATAAGTCCCGACGAGGTCGTGGTCTTCAGAATCCCCTCCAAGACGCTTGGCAGGGTGGTGATACACTGGGGGTGCATGTCGCTGCACAACAACGCGAGGGGACCCTACAAGGGGGGGATCAGGATATCCGGGGACGTCACGACGTGGGAGACGATAGAGCTATCGAGGTTGATGACCCTGAAGACGGCGGTAAATGACGTCGAGTTCGGGGGAGGTAAAACTGGAATCAGGGTGGACATGCCCAGGATGTGCGAGACCTTCGGAAGGAAGGCGAGGGATCCCGAGTTCGAGAGGATAATCCGGGTGGACGCCATCGAGTACTTCGCCCAGAACTTCAAGGAAATCTTCTCCTCTCACAGGTACATTCCCGCGCCTGATTTCGGGACAGGGGGGAACGAGATGGCGGTAATCTTCAACCAGACTATGGACCCGGCCTCGGTTACCGGGAAGCCCTCGGGGGTCCACGGCTGGCTCCCTGGTAGGAAGGAGGCAACCGGCTGGGGTTGCTTCGAGGCATCGCGTCTGGTAATGGAGGAGGTGTTCGATGGTGAGCTGGAGGACTGCAGCATTGCGGTTCAAGGTTTCGGAAACGTGGCTAGATGGGCCACCAGGTACCTCCACGAGCGCGGGTGCAGGGTGGTTGCGGTGACCGATTCACGGGGTGGTGCCTACGATTCGGGTGGGCTTGAAATACGCTCCCTTATCGATCATAAGGAGAGAACCGGCGGCGTTTCGGGCTTCTCGGACGATATCGGCAACGAGTCGATGTTCCAGCTGGATGTGGACATACTGATCCCGGCGGCCCTGGGTGATGCTATCACCGATAGAAACGCGGGGAAGGTCGGGGCGAGAGCAATCGTGGAGGGGGCGAACATGCCCGTGAGCTGCGGGGGAATGGAAACCCTCAAAGAGAAGGGAGTGGTGGTCGTTCCCGACATCATAGCCAATGCCGGTGGCGTAATAGCCTCCATGGAGGAGTATTCTGGCTCCCTCTCTGCCATCAAGATCGACAGGAAGAAGGTACTCAGCATGATCAGTGACAGGATATCCACGAGCTTTCGGGATTCCATGGACCTGGCCTCATCAGAGGGGGTAACACTGGCTGATGCCGCGGTGCAGAGGGCGATGGAGAGGGTCTACGACGCCATGAAGAAGAGGAGCTTCATCTGACCTCACGGTGTGGAAGGATTTTTACGTTCCAGGAAGCATGACCTGGTCATGGAGTACAAGAGACTCGGGAAGACTGGGCTCAAGGTATCAGTGATAGGTTTCGGCGGCATCAAGCTCGCGGGGGTCACCCAGGAGCAGGCGACGGCCACTATCAACAGGGAGCTGGACCTGGGGGTCAACTTCATCGATACCGCGAGGGCCTACGGCGACAGCGAGAGGAAGATCGGCGTCGCCACCAGGGGAAGGAGGGACGATTTCTACATCGCGACCAAGACCAACCAGAGGACTGCCGAGGGAGCAAAGGAGGACCTAATGACCAGCCTGAAGGAGCTGGACATGGACAGGATCGACCTCTACCAGCTCCACACCGTCAGCGACAGGGCCCTGTACGAGCAGGTAATGGGACCGGGAGGTGCCCTCGAGACGGCCAAGTGGGCTAGGGAGGAGGGCCTGGTGGATCACATAGGAATTACGATTCACCGTGAGATTAACGTGATGAGGGATGCGATTCTGTCCGGCGAGTTCGAGACCATCATGCTCGCCTACTGCGTAATCGACCCCGAGGACGTGGAGAGGGAGATACTGCCCCTGGCGAAGGAGAACGACATGGGCGTCATTATTATGAAGCCCCTCTGCGGGGGAGCGATGGTGACCCCCAGGGCCGAGGGGGAGCCCAAGATACCCGTGGACCCGATCGTCCGTGGAAACCTCCGGTACATAGTATCCAACGACGCGGTGACCACAGCCATCCCGGGCATAAGGACCCTGGAGGAGGTGGAGGAGGACTGCGCTGCTGGAAACGACATCACACCGCTCTCGGCGGAGGAGAAGACGGAGCTGTTAAAGACCATCGGTAACCTCGGCATGTCCTTCAGGTATGACCAGAGGTGCCTCAGGTGTGGTTACTGCCAGCCCTGCCCAAACGGGGTAAACATCCCCGAAATATTCCGGGCCATGGACGAGTACATGGGCTACCCGGATGACCTCAAGTACCTCGGGCTCAAATTATACGAGGAGCTGGATGTAAAACCAGACGCCTGCGTAGAGTGCGGGGAGTGCATGGAGAAGTGTCCGACGGGCATGGACATCCCCGCGAGGTTGAAGGAGGCCCGGAGGATTCTCGGGGAGGCCATTGAGAAGCAGGGTGCCTAAGCGGTTCGAACCTCCTCGACTCAGCTTTATTAATCTCGCTGACACACGGATAGGGTGCCCGATAGAAGGCTCCTAGGCATACTGGCCATGGCGGCAATCATCTCGACGGCCATGGCATTCCTTCTATTCGAGGAGAGGGTTACAGATAGGTTGGAGATACTGAAGAACGAGTGGGGGCTTACCTCCCGGGAGGGCTACAGGAGGCTGCCCACAACCGAGGGGGACATACCCTACCTATTCTCACTCCTGGTCAGGAAGGACGCGGGTCAGCTTGCCATCAGGTTCGGAATACTCAGGAACAGCACGTTCGAGGTCGACGCCGAGGACTGGAAATCCCTAACGGAGGAGGAGAGGGCCAAGAGGATCTACGAGATCAGCGAGCTGGAGAGGGGCATCGAGACGATATCCGGCGACATGAAGGTCAACCCGTGGGTGGGGAGGACCCCGGTTGACATGGGCGGAATTACCAAGGAGATGCTAATCATGGACTACTCCATGTACCTCGAGCCCGAGGCACCGGGGGAGGACTTCGGGGCACTGACCGGCCTGTTCGGAGTGGTTTTCGGGGAGGGGGGCAACGTCTCGCAGTACTACAAGGGATCGTGGGACTTCTTCGAGGACCGTCTTGACGCCGTGCAGGAGCTCACGATCCAGCTCAACGAGAACCTGACGAGGTACGCGAACGACCAGCTCATCACACCCGGCGAGGAACCGCTGTCATCCCTGGACGAGAACCTGGGCAGGTTCGAGTTCCAGGACCTGAGGGAGGACGACAGGGTTTTCTTCTCGATGTCCGTTAACGGCGCCGAGGTGGCGGGAGAGGAGGCAATACTCCAGCTCGTCCAGATCCAGCTGGAGGGGCAGGTCGCGGAGCTCCTGGGCAACGTCCTGTTGCGCTAGACCGAATCCTTTTTCCGTCGGGGGCACACTTCAGGGTCCGGTGATGGAATGAGGATGTCGATATCTTCCTACAGCCTGCACAGGAACATAGGCGATGGCAGTATAACCATGCTGGACTTCATCCGAATCGCCCGGGAGCGGTACGGGGTGGGTGTGGTCGAGCTCAACTCCCCCTTCTTCCCCGACGTGGAGGGGTACCTCGACGAGCTGCGTCAAGCCCTGGACCGGTACGGCGTGGTTGTTCGCAACATCGCGGTTGACATGGGGAACGTGGCTGCCGCGGATGACCCGGAGAGGGAGTCGGCCGTCGCCGCCAACGCATCCTGGCTGGATGTCGCCGGGGCGATAGGCTGTCCCTCCATAAGGGTGAACGCCGGGCACTCGGAGGACCAGGATGAGGGGCTCAGGAGATCGATATCGAGCTTCAGGACCATCGTCGGGAGGGCAGGGGAACTCGGGCTCTCGGTGCTAATGGAGAACCACGGGGGGTTCAGCTCGGACCCCGGTGGGATCATGGCATACGTGAGGGAGCTGGGCACCGACAACTTCGGGACATGCCCGGACTTCGGCAACTTCGAGGAGGGGATAAGGTACGAGGCGCTGGAGACGATCGCGCCATACGCGAAGTTCGTCCACGCGAAGACCTACGAATTCGACGCGGATGGCAACGAGACCACCCTCGACATCCCCAGGATTATTGGAATCATGAGGAAATCCGGTTACGATGGCTACGTCTCGGTGGAGTTCGAGGGTCCCACGGATGAGTACGAGGGGATAGATGCGACGGTCGCCCTGCTGAGAAGGTGCGGGGTGGGGGACTGAGCTACCTGGCCCTCGTGACGGAGACCTCCCTGTAGAGCCTGCGCCTGACCATTAGGGAGTACAGAACGAAACCGCCGACCGTGAGCGTGCCGCTGACCACGGACCACTCGGTTATGTATACCCAGAGGAGAGCCCGCTCCTTGATCTCTATGGCCTTCTGGTTAAGCTCGGAGATAGAGGCAATCATCTCCTTGATCTTGGAGTAGGATCCCTCGTAATCTCCCTCCAGGTAGAGGCTATCGGCCGTCGACTTCCCACCGTCGGCCTCCTCTATCAGCTCCTCCAGGGAGGCCGTGTTGGCTCCGAACTTGTCAACGAACTCGATTATCGCGAAGACCAGCTTCTTCTCCAGGGAGTACCTGTAGAACGAGCTCCTCAGGCCGTGGATCAGCTGGATGTTCGGGGGAAGCCTCTTGCCCGCGGAGTGGTAGAGCATGTTGAGCACGATGTCCCCACCGTAGTCGTTCCCCGCCCTCAGGTTGAACCACTGCTCGTCCACGTCCACGCCGATGACCCAGTTCCTGGCCTCCTCCGGCCCGTACTCCCAGGAGATTATGAACTCGTCCTCCTCCCTTCCCAGCGGGGCCGTCTTGGTCGCGATCGCCCAGATTGTGCTGCCCTGCCTGGGGTTCATCGGCCTGGCGTTTTTCCCTGTGTACTTCTCGACCCCGACTTCCAGGAAGGGCGTGAGAACCGGGGGGTTTCCCTCCTTTACCCGTACGACGTAGGGCAGTCCGTCGTGGGGCTGGAAGGTCGGCGAGAACTGATGTGGGTAGACGTCGGCGAGGTCGGAGTTCACCAGGGATAGGTACCCCTCGTCATCGGGCCAGAGCGTGAGGAGTGTGGAGACGCCGGCCTCGACGGAGTCCCTGAATCTCTTCATCTCCCTGCCACCGAACCACTGCATGCGGGGCTCCAGGAGCAGCAGTAGGTCATAGTTCTGCAGCAGCCTCTCCAGGGTGCGGGGGGTGTATATTCTGGTGACCTTCTTTGCATCCTCGTCGGTCATCACTCCCCCCACGTCCGTCGGCAGCTCCTGCCACTGGACGGCGAAGTCCAGGGAGAGCCAGCCCAGTATCGGGGACTCCCCGTAGCTGGTATCGCCGATGCAGAGAACGCCGATCCTCCCGGTTGCATCGAAGTGGGGAGTGGAGTGGCAGACCGGGAATGCCAGGAAGATGACCGATGCGATGATTATCCACGTCTTCAAGTGCGGGACCCCGCGTTTTTCCATGGGCGACTCGCAAGTCCCAGTGCGAGTATGGTGCCCAGCCCTGTTATGGCCATGGGCTCCTCGGGTATGCTGGCGATCTCCCCGGTGAGCTCCTCGATAACCGTTATGCACCGCTCCTCGGCCCCTGCGTACCTGCCGGCCTCTAGTATCTTCCCGGCGATGTAGAGGGGGCGTTCGTGGGAGGCGACCTCCAGACCGAGGGAGCGGGCGTAGGCGAGCTTCTCGAGGGCGATCTCGAGTAGCCTGCCCGTGTAGACCACGCCGGCGGCCTCGTAATCCTCGACGATTGCCAGGGTCGCCGTGTAGTTACCCTCGCCGTAGGTATCCCAGGCCATCTCCAGTTCCGGCGTGAAGGCTGACATGTCCGCGCCCTGCAAAAGGCCCTCCTCGACTACCCTGTCGAACTCTCCGAGGATTTCCAGGACCCATTCCGTCCGGACTATCCTCCATCCCCGGCCGTGGTTATCGTCGGTGCCGGAGGTGTTGCCCCTGAACTCGAAGACCAGGGTCTCGGCAGCCTGGTTGGGGATGACTATGTACCAGAGGCCGTCAAGCCCCATCAGCATCGGGGTTACCGTCCTCCCCGGCGATTCCCTCCTGCTGCCCCGGGGTTGGCGGTCGGGGTAGATCCAGTCGTCGATGCCCCAGACCAGGTAGCACTGGTCTTCACCTGTGAGTGTTCCCAGGGCCGGGTCGTACTTGATGAGCCAGAGGTTGCCGTCCTCGAGGCCCCTGACGTGGAGTGCCGGGCCAACCGAGGTGAGGTCCTCCAGGTAGAGGGTCTCGGTAAACATGTTATTGTCCTCCAGCATCTCCTCCACCCGGTCGTCACGGTCGACCGTGAAACTCGCCTCGAGTGCTCCCCCTGGTGGGTCCACGAGGTCCCAGCAGCACTGGACGGTATCCCCGGGCCCTAGTACCGGCAGGTTGACGTCGGTGAACCAGAGCGACCCGAGCTTGAAGGAAGCTTTGGCGGGAGGGGAGCCCTCAATGCCCGTGTTGGCGACCTCCGCGCAGACGCTCCCCTGGCCCGGCATGTGGACCGAGACGACCTGAAGGTCAGGGCCGGAGGTGCTGACGGTCAGGGAGATGGTTATCCTGTTATTGGACCGGGTTACCTCCTCGACCGAGCCATCGGGGTCGGCCTCGAGTTGAAGCGTGAATTCGCCCACCTCGAGCGGTGCCCAGTCCAGGTTCACCAGGCGGGTTGAGTGGCCGCCCAGTCCTGTGATCCGCGCCCGCGAAAGGACGTCATCACCGGTGCTAAGCGTGAGGTTGAAGGGAGGCGTGGACGACTCCCCCCTGTTTTCGATGCTGACCTCCAGCCCCGATTCATCGCCCCGCTCCAGCACCCCGGGGTTGCTTAGCTGGAATGAGAGGTCTGCCCTGGGGTCATCGGTGTAGATGTGTACCTCAAGTGGCTTGAAGCTGTCGGTAAGCACGCCGCTGGCGACCTCGACAGACCTGTCCTCGAAGACCACAGAGGCCGCTCCGCCGGACCAGTCCGGGGGAAGCTCGAGCTGGTAGCCGTTGACCGGGTCCCGCTGCGTGTTTAGGACGAACACGTAGTTATGCTCCCCGTGAACCCACCGATGGACCTCCAGCCCCGAGTCGGTGACAGCGGGCATGCGGGTCGAGTCCAGTATCACGGGTGTTATGTCCCTGAGCTCGGATGCGATCCTCTTGAGGTGTTCCCAGATCTGATCACCGATCTCGGTGTAGGCCATTCCCCAGTATATGATCCCGTTGGTGCCGTGGCAGACGGCATCGTAGGCCATGAACCTGGTCTCCACCCAGTCTGGCTGCGGGGCCATCCTGCTTCCGCGGGGGGGAAGGTCCTCCCACGAGAAGCCCTGCAGGACCATGTAGATGGGCTTGCCCCCTCCAACCTGTTCGAGTTTCTCCGTGTACTGGCCGACGCAGTTCAGGCTCTGGTCGAGGTCGGAGTGCCCGAGGCCCTCCGGGACGGGATATATGTCGGTGCCGAGGATGTCGCCGGCCTCGGAGTAGGACCTGAGGTATTCCAGGGTGTTCCGGGGCGCGTGGTTCATCCAGACGGGGTTCACGGGGTCGATCGTCTTGATGAATTCGTATCCCTGCAGCAGTGCCTCGAGGTTCTTACCGGGCTTGTTCAGGGATTCGAAGTCGACCCATGCGATCTCGTCCGGGGCCTCGTAGCCTAGCAGAGCCGGGTGGTCCTTCAGCCTATTGATGTTCTCCCTCAGGACGGATTTCTTCGACTCCGCCCCGCCGGGGTCGAGTATCATGTTCCAGCCCAGGGTGGGTATGACGCCGATCCCGAACTCCTGTGCCCTGTCCATGAAATCGATTGATGTGGTCAGGCTGCTCAGGACGGTGTTAAAGCCAGCCCTCGACAGCTCCTCGAGCCTGGGCTCGAGTGGAAGCCCCTGGGGATAGTGGTAGATGCCTATTGGGAAGAAGGGCTTTCCGTGGTGCATGACCATCTCACCACCGAGTACAACCGTGGATGCCAGCACGATTAAAAGGAAGTGAAAGAGAGATATACAGAGACCGATCTGATAACCCTGCATGGTTTACGGAAGGGCTTCGATCTAAAAAAGGTATATTTTGATCAAAAAGCTCGTGAAGCTGGGTTGATGGTGGTCAGGTACGAGAGGCGGAAATACAAGACCATACTGAACAAATACAGGTTCATCGACAGCTGGTTCTGGTGCCGCTACAGCGTGAACCCCTACAGCGGCTGCGAGTTCGCCTGCACCTACTGCGACTCGAGGAGCCACAGGTACCACCTGCACCCCGACTTCGACCAGGTAATCTACGTTAAGGAGGAGGTGGGCAGGATGCTGGACCTGAGGCTCTCCAGGGCCAGGACGCTGCTGCCAGACGTGGTGGCCATCGGTGGGAGCGGGGATGCGTACCAGCCGGCGGAGCTCGAGTTCCAGAATACCCGCAGGTGCCTCGAGGTCCTCCTCCGGCACCACTACCCGGTGTTCATATCGACCAAGTCGGAACTGGTTAGGAGGGACGCTGATCTGCTCGGGTCGATCGCCCGGGACAGCCACTGCACCCTGACCGCGACGATCACGACCTTCGATGATGATCTGGTCAGGTTGGTGGAGCCCGGGGCCTCCCCGCCCGTGGATCGGCTGGGGGCCCTGGAGGAGGTCAAGGGGAGACGACCCGAGGTCCAGACCGGGGTTAACCTGATACCGGTCATTCCCTACCTGACCGACGACGAGGGTAACCTCCAGGAGGTGGTATCCCGGTCGAGGAAGGCCGGTGTGGATTTCATACTCTTCGGGTCCGGGATGACCATGAGGGACGACCAGGCTCGGTGGTTTCTGACCAGGCTGGGGGAGTCATTCCCGGAGCTTCTGCCCAGGTACCTGGATCTCTACGAGGCGAGCTTCGACCCCGTGGGGGGCTACCAGGGAAACTACGGGGCTAAATCCGGCTACCTGAATAGAATCGACAAAATGATACTGCAACTCTGCGAGGAGAGTGGATTGCCCTTCAGGGCAAGGCGCTTCATACCCGGTGACTTCCGGAGGACGAACTACCTGATCTCAGAGATCTTTCTGAACGAGGCCTACGAGGCGAGGATCAGGGGAGGGCGGTGGAAGAACCTGCACTGGGCCGGCATGAACATAGGGAACCTGAGGGAATCCCTGGAGGACATCGCGGAGAGGGAGGAGCTCCGAGGCATAAGGAACGTGGACGAGGGTTTGGAGGGCAGGATCCTGGAGCTAATTGAGCGCTTCAAGGTCTCATGAACGGGAGGCAAACCAGCTCCCCGTCTCCCGGAGCACCCTGAGCTTCAGGTCCATGTTCTGGCGGCGTACCGGGACAACGTCAACTACCTCGAAGCCGCAGCCAGAGAGCATCCGGACCATGCTGGCAGCGCAGGCGGGCGCACCGCCTCCCCCGCCCCCTGCGAGGCAGATGCCAAGTGCATCCTTGCCCCTGATACCGCCGCTGTCGTTTCTCGCTATCCTCCTGAGGCGGTCAAGAAAGGCCCTCATGCTCTCGCTGAGGTCCGAGAAATAGACCGGGGTGGTGAATGCAAGGGCATCGGCAGTCCGGATCTTCTCGATGATTCCGGGAAAGTCGTCCTCGATAGCACATTCGTCCTTGTCGCGACACCTCCCCCATCCATCACCGTCGCACTGGCGGCAACGCTCTACCTCCAGCTCGGGGAGGAATATCGATTCCACCTCGCATCCGGAGGCCTCCATACCCTCTACGAGTGCCCCGGCCGCGCTGGCTGTCCTGCCGGTCCTGCTCCGGCACCCGAGTATCATCAGGGCCTTCATTGCTGCCCGGGGAGGACGGGGGTATAAAGGTCTTACCGGTCTGGCACTGGGTCATCGCCGTGATCGGCCAGCCATCGGCGGGTCCAGTCAACCGTCTCGAGCCCGACGTCCATGACGGATGAGCTGAGGAAGCACAGGCCCTCACAATCCCCAGACGCCACCAGGTCGAGGCCGGTCAGCAGCTGTTCCCTCATCTGCCCCGAGGACATCGGCCTGTTCTCCCCGAAGTCGTAGAAGTAGAGGCCGACCACCGTCGGTTTGTTCCCGCTGATCTCGTTGCACCTCTCGAGGTGTGAGGGTAGACTTGGCAGGTCCCTGGCGTGCCAGACCCAGAAGCTTATCCCGTCGGCGTGGCGGAGGTAATCCTCCAGGCCGGGAATTTCGAGGCTCATCGAGTAGATCACTATCCAGAGGGACATCGAGTCCGGGAGGGCCCGGCGCATCTTCCCAAGTACCTCCGGCGTGGCCCCCCTCGATATCTCGGTGGTGCTGAAGTCGTCGAGGAGAACGCCCTCCACGTTTGGATGTTCCCTATTCAGGTCAACTATGGGGCGGAGGGGTCGATCGAACCGGAAATCGTCGTCGAAGCTCATCTCCCAGAGGATCCTCCGGCAGTGCCGGACCCGCCCGTACTCCTCCTCGGCCGGGGTGATCATGCCGCACATCATCGCCTGGTCAATGCCCAGGAGCCCCAGGCCCCGGGATACCGTCATTTCCGAGGCGGGGAGGCCGTAGTGCTCCTGGAGTGCGTTTACCCTGGTGCCCCAGAGCCAGAGCAGGTCGCGTACCCTGGTCATTTCAGGTCCCCCCCGGGAGCAGTCCATCCTCGGTGACCCGTATGAACTGGGCCCTCATGAGCGATTCGAAGGAGTCGTAGTATACGTAGAGAACCAGGTCCTCGGAGACCTCCAGCATGCTGCCCATTACCCAGATGGCAGAGTCGATCATCGTACCGCGGTCCCAGGTATTCCCGTCGTCCGGGCTGGTGTTTATGGTGAGGCCTGGGAGCCGGTGGGCGACTAGTATCCTTCCCGATTCCGTTCGAAGCATGTTCGGCGTGGCGTATCCGGGGAAGGGCCCGCGCACGCAGGGGGTCCATGATTCCCCACCGTCGTGGGACCAGGTCTCCCACATCCAGGGGGAGTATATGGGGCGGATCATAGCCAGTATCGACCCATCCCCTGTCTGGACGCCGCACACCTCGGTCAGGTCCAGGCTTCCCCTAACCGGCCGACCCTGGGAGTCCCTTGCCCCGTCCAAGTTCACCCAGTCAGACCAGCTCCTCCCTCCGTCGGTGGACCTGCAGGAGAATGCCTGGCAGTGGTGGGAGCCCCAGGTGAATATGCTCATATCCTCCCGGGACAGGTTGAACCGGCCGTAGGCGAACATGACCATTCCCCCGTTTTCCAGGTTCAGAAGGGCCTGCGGGCCCAGGTGGAGGCGGTCAACTCCCTCCGGGGTTGGCCCGACCTCGATGGCCTCGGGTTCTGACCATGTCGAGCCGTCGTCCCCGGTCTCCGCCAGGGCGTAACCGTCATCGCCCGGCACCAGCATTCGGATCTCACCGTCGGGGAACACGTGGATATGGCCCCAGTTTTCCCGGCCCTCGTATGGGAGGTCGAGCCTTTCGGGGGATTCCCAGCTGGCCCCGTCATCGCGGGACCTGAGAATGAGCGGGGTGACCTTGCCCCTGTAGGGTCTCTCCTGCACGTTGTAGTTCAGCAGCAGGTCCCCGCCCGGGATCCTGACGAGGTTGCCGGGCCGCTGCCATACTCCGTGGGTCGTCTCGGTGCTGGGGTGGAACCAGTTCCTTGGCTGCCGCGGTTTCTCAGACCACCTCGGTCCGGGGAGTTCCTCCCCCTCCACTCTGATCTTCCTAATCTCCCCAGGGCCGAAAACGTAAAGCCCGATAAACCCCCCAGAAGGGATGCCGGAAACCCGGCAATTGAACCTCCCGTTCCGCCCAACCCTCGCCCTGAGCTCGTCACCCTCCAGCTCGATATTGGCCCCAAGCCAGATTCCGTCGGTGCTGGGAACCCTCCTGAGCATTTCAAGCTCCCTCAAGCGAAGGTATCCATCCCCGGTCATTACAGAGAGCCCCGCCCAGAAGTGCTGGGCCCGGCTCGCCTGCCCGCAGTTCGGGAAGTGGATTAGTCCAAATCTGGAGGGATGGGAGGCCCGGAATACGAGGCCCACGTCGGAGTGCGCGTGGAGGGCGAATTCGAAATCTGCCCTCAGGTCGCCGAGGGGTCTATCGTGAAGGAAGGCGTAGTGGTGGCCCTGCATGCCATCGCCATCGAGCCGGATCAGATCCGAGGGAACCGACAGTGAGTTACCTGGTCCATCACACCAGTCTCCGTTGACGAAGGTCCAACTCCCTCCATCTCCAATGTTCAGTCTTCGAGCCATGCCCAGCAGCTCCCATGCCTAGAGGTTCCTCGAGCGGGTAGTGCGGACCTCCCGGTACATCGCCCGGCGTATCATCAGCGTCCAGATAACGCCACCGGTGGCACAGAGGGTACCCGTCACGACGGCCCATTCCGAAATGTATATCCACAGCAGCGCCGAATCCTTGGCCTCGATGGCATGGCTGGATACCGCCTCGAGTCCAATCAGTGATTCCTCCATCTTGGCCAGGCATTCGACGAACTCGCCCTGAATCCAGAGACGGTCTGCCTCCTTTCGCTCCTCGTTAACCTCAGCGAGCTCGGACTCCACGTCACCGACGTTGGCGCCCATCCTGTCGGCAAACTCGAGCATGGAGATGGTAACCCCCCTCTGGACCCCGTAGCTCGATATCATTAGGCGAATGCTGTGGGTAAGGACGGTGTCCGTGGGTATCTCGGCCCCGGCAGGCAGGTAGAACCAGCGGGCGACGACGTCTCTCCAGTACTCCCACCGGTAGAAATCGGTAACGCCGTTTCCACCCCAGTCGAACACCAGGGCCATAGACCGGCCCTTTTCGATGTCCCAGTAAACCACAACGGGTGAGTTCTTGGCCAAGTTTCCCGTGAACCCACCGAATGGAACCTCGTCTGAGGTCTCCATCAGGACACTGGCACCCGGCCTGGCGGTCGGCCTGTTGTGCGAATTTATCTTGATCTGTTCCCAGGGTATACCGAGGTTAAATGGATTATCGGCGAACTCCTCCGTGGGCTGAAACCTGAACCAGATGTCCTCGTAGTTGGTCCTGGTCCTGTCATCGACCGGGAGGACCTGGCCAACGGGGGTTTCCATCCAACCCGGGGCGCCGGATCCCTCCCATGCATCCACACATCCGAAGGAAACGGGATCATCGGACATTAACAGAGCGAGATCACCCTCCAGCACACCCTCTCCGATCCATTTCTCGAAGGAAGGGGAGAGGTGGTCAGAGCGTATCGCCGCGAGGGTGACCAGGTCATGCCTCTGGGTTAGGTGCTCCTTGGTCCTTGGCAGGTAGATTCTCATGGCCTTGGTCATCTCCTTCTTCGTGATGAAGGCCAGCTCCCCGACGACCCTCGTGAGGCTTACCTTTGGGTCCTCGATTAGGGCCGGGGTTGGGAACCCGGGTTTCAGGAAGGGATCTCCGATGAACAGGGTTTCAATAACCCCCGTCTCGGCCTTTGCCAGGGTCAGGGGAAATAGTACAGCCCCTGCGATTATTAGAGCAAGAAGGGGATATGGAGCGCTGGACATGGATGGAAAATGCATTTAACCCTCATAAAACTACTTGTATATCCGGGTCTATCACATAGGTAGCACACGGAACCGTGGAGTAAATGCCAAGTTCCCTTTCCATGCGGGTTACCATACTCGTTCTTTTGCTTTTCATCGCATTTCCAGGCCGGGCTGGATCAGAGCCCGCCCGGGACTCGCTTTCGGGAAGGGTGAGGGTCCTATACATCGGGGACTGCTTCGGGGTCAGGTCAAGGCCCTACGTCTACATGACCCGGGAGCCTCTCTTCGTCGTGACGCCAATTCCCTCGAGCACCGGGCGAGTAAGGGTCGAGGAGGAGGTCAGGAAGCTGATGCGCCTGTACATGCCCAGGAGCTACAGGGAGCACGTTGAGGAGCACGACCTTGTGATCCTAAGCGCGATGGAGAGGTTCTACTACACCTCCCTGCAGCTGGCATGGTTCAAGAAGGGGGTTTTGGAGGAGGGGCATGGGATAATGATGGTCGGGGGATACCATACCTTCGGGGGGAAGCCCCCGAGCCCATCCTGGTCCGGCTCGGGCGTTGAGGATGTGCTCCCGGTCCAGATACTGGAGGCACAGGTCCACGATACCGGGGGATACCCATTCCACCCCGTCCCGGTCGACCCGGAACACCCCTTCTGCACCTCGCTGGACTGGTCCGGGGTTCGCCCCTTCTACGGCATGAATGTAGTGAAGACGAAGCAACCCGCCGTGGAGGTGCTCCGGCCCGACCGCTTCGTTTCAGACCCGCTCTTAGTCTACTGGGAGGTGGGCAAGGGCTCGGGGATTGCCCACACCCCAGACTGGGCGCCCGGCTGGGGGGAGGACTTCATGGACTGGGCATACTTCCCGGATTACGTGGACAACCTGCTTTACTTCCTGGCGAGGCTAGAGGTTCCCCAGGACCTGGACCTGATTCACGCCGTCAGGGCTACTCTTCACGGACAGAGAATGGAGCTCGGCGTTATCCAGAGCATGTCAAATTTCGTAGAGAGCTTCGGTGGCAACTCCGGGCCTATACAGCGGGAGATGTCCAGGATAGGGAATATGGAGAGGGAGGCCTACCTGCTCTACGCCGACCAGGATTACCAGGCTGTGATGTCGAAGATGTCCGAGATAGAGGTGGGGAGGCTCAGGGTGAGGGCGATCGAGCTCAAGAACCGGACCCTCGTATGGGTCTTCGCCATCGAGTGGCTTGCGGTCACGGGGACGTTCCTGGCCGGGAGCTTCGCCATATGGTCGCTAATGGTGCGCCGCAGGCTGTACCACGAGGTAAGGGCGACCAGGCTGGGGATGTACGGGAGGGAATCACCCCCAAAAACATAAGAGGGTGAGTACAAGCCTTGGTCATGCGTGGCATCCTCCTCATCGCACCGTTGGTACTAATGCTGGGCCTTGCCCCGTCCCTTGCACGGGATGGCGGCGTGCCCATATCGAGGGCCATCTACGGACCCTGGAACTACACCCAGGACGCCAGGGTGGGCCTCGACACCGACTACGATAACAGCTGGTGGACATTCGGCTCCACGCGGATACTCGACAAGTTCGCTGTGAACAGCCTGGAGGCCATGTCCCAGGGGATAACCTACGTTGCGGGCCTCTATTACCTGGGCGACGTGGCCCGGTTCAACTACACCAGGGCCGTAAACGCCCAGGGCCGGGAGCAGTTGGAAACTCCATCGCCCGTTGACGAGACATACTGGCTTCGCCTGATGGAAGAACCGGCCATCGCGGTGGCAAACCTCTCCCTCCTCTACCCTATCTGGGGCCTGGTCTGGGACTTCGAGCTTTACCGGGCAGACGAGGGATGGGAGACGGACTCCTACAGCTTCGATGCCCCTGCCATGCAGGCCTTCGGCGTTGACAGGGGGCTGGCGATCCCCACGCTTTCACCCGAGCAGAGGCATCCATGGCTCGTGTCCCAGGGTTTACTGCACGACTTCCTGGAGTGGCAGGAGGAGGTCGTCTACGCGATGGCGAGGAAGACGGAGGAGAGGGTTCATGCCATCAACCCGAACCTCACCCTGGGAATACTCGGGTTCTCTGACTCCTGGAGGTACTGGCTGACCCTGGAGGGATTCTCCACTCCCATATCCCCGGTGACGCTCTGGACCGAGTCAACCTACACGGGATACTCCGAGGACAGGATAGACTCGCTCCAGGCCGAGTTCGACGCCAGGGGCCTCAACGGAATGATACTGCCGGGCCTGTACACGGTGGCCCTTAACCCGTGGAGGCTGATCCAGGAGATGGAGAGGGCGATAAGGCACAACGGGGCCTTCTGGATATACCAGCACAACGGTGACGCCTACCGCCAGGCCGACGAGTTGACCTACAGCAGGGCCTACGAGGTCTTCGACAGGTACATATTCTTCAACCAATCCGTGGCGAACCCGCTGCCTAGCTTCGACCTCTACCCGGGGGTGGAGGCGCGGCCGTACGGTTCTGGTGACTCGGCGTCAATTCTCCTCTTTCCCAAAACCGGGGTTGAGTTCAACGAGGACATGGAGCTGCTCACCGGGGCCGGGGAAATAGAGTACATCGGCGAGAACCTCAGCGTAATCACCCTGGAAAAAAAGGTGCTGGGCTACTCCGATCTGCCCTGCATCCTGGGCGGGCTGGGCCCCAGGGACCTCGAGAGTACGCGGGCTTGGTCAATGATAAGGGAGATTTCCACCCTTCTTGAGTACTACAACCCCCTCGGGTACCCCGGGATGGGGGAGCTGGAGGTGGCACTGAACGAGTCCCTGGCCGATCTCGAGGCGGGAAGGACCGAAGAGATCATACGGAGGCTTGGCCCGGTTATAGCTGGAGGGTACGAAAAGGTCCTGGACGAGATCTGGCCAGACGTGGAGGAGGCGAAGAAGAACCCTCGGGAGTCACCAATTCCCATACCGGCCCTCTCCAGGTTATCCTCTGCGAGGTGGATGTACGACGATGGCAGGGTCAGCGAGGGAAACGCCTATCTAATCGATGGCCTGGGGCAGTGGTCGAAGGCAATCGCCGAGGGTCCCTGTTTCCCCGTCCTTCTGGTACTGGCCGCGCTGTTAGGGAACCTCAGGCGGCTCCGAAGCCATGCGTGAACATAGCCCTTCGCGAGATACCCGGGGACAGCCCGGGGACAGCTGTCGTCCTGCGCATTTGCGGGAAAATCAGGCAAGCCTGACCATCGACCGGAACCTCTTCTCGGCAAGGTGCCTTGGCTCGGGGAGCATGGAGGCAAGTACCACTCCGACCAGGGCTATTGAGAGGGATATGGCGAACAGGACGCTGTAACCGAAAGCCTCGGCCAGAACGCCCCCGAGTATGGGAACCGTGGAGACGACACCGACGATGACCATGGTCAGCGCGACGTAGACCGGCCTGTCCTGTGGCTCCGAGTGGTCGAGGATGTAGTTGGTAACACCGATGTGGATCCCGGCGTTCGCGAGGCCCATCAGGGCGAAGGTGGTTATTGCGGCTGGGAGGGGCGCCCAGAAACCCGACAGGAGGGCGGAGAGTGGCACCATGACCAGCAGGACCGTGGCAGTGAAAAGTACGATCCGGGTTCCCTTGGCGTCACCGGCCCTGCCCCAGAAAAGGTAGGTGGAGACCCCTCCCAGCTTCATGACGATTATTAGAAGCCCAGCCGTCCCGAGGTCAAGCCCGAGGCTGCCCGTGGCGTGGAGTATGTAGAAGGGAGCCGAGATGGAGACCAGGCAGATCAGGCATCTGACGGCTATGTACCTCCTGTAGATCGTGTCCCTGGCGAGGATGCCCCGGGCCATTGAGATCGTCTCCCTTACGGTCGCGGCCGGCCTCTCCTGCTTGATTATCGGCTCCCTCACGATCGAGAAGGTGAACATGGCCCCTATGGAGAAGGCGGCACCCAGGGAGAAGAGGAGGATGAAGTTATCCGGGAAGGGAAACCTCTCCTGCGAGCCGAGGACTACCTTGACTATGTACCCGGAGAGTATGGCCACCCCGAGCCCGAGGAAGTTCCGCCAGGCGAAGAAGCTGCTCCTCATCGACGGGCGCATTATGTTGCTGATTATGTCCATGAACGGTACCGTGGCGAACCCCTGGCCGAAGGCGTAAAGCGCGTAGGCGAGGACGACCAGGGAGGCAACGGTGAAACCGGAGCCGTTGGCCAGGACGACGACGCCCACCATTAGGATGAGTGCCGGGCCCCTTACGGCGAAGGAGAGGTGGTAGAAACGGATCTTGCTGGGGGAACCCACGGCCTTGCTGGCGGATATCACCTGGGGCACGACCCTGCCGATGGCCGCAATCGCCGCGAACAGCCCGACGAAGGCGTCGGAGCCGGTGGTGGTCGCGATGAACAGGGCCAGCACGGTGTTCGGGTCTATGAAGACGGCCCCGAAGTTGAATAGCGCCCCGTTTAACACCCCCAGCATGTAGGGTCTCCTGATCGACTTGTCAGGGAGCATGTGTGGCCGTCCCACCGAATGGAAGGGAGGCCCCGGGAGGTATCGCTAAATAATGTTTAATCTACCTGCGGGGTAAACTTGAAAAGCGGGCGATGAATACAGATCATGTAAATGAAAAGAGATGCCTCGATGGATCACCCCCGCCTCTACTTCACCGGTGAGGACCTGCCCGGGCTCAGGGCCCTCCGGGGTGGAGGCCTCCACGGGCGAATCTGGGACAGGGTCAGGGCGTCCGCCGACTGGTGCCTCTCCCAGAGGCCCAGGAGGAAGGGCATCGAGGTCAAGGCCCCTGATCCCATCTACGAGAACCTCTACGACCGTTTCTACGCGATTATGCATGACGTCGCGATCATCGAGCACCTGTCGCTTGCCCACGCCATCGGCGGCGAGGAACGCCACGGGGCTGGAGCGAGGAGGTGGCTGGTGTCATCGGCCAGGACCTGGGAGTTCGAGGCGTTCTCCCCGCCGGACGCCAGCAAGGCCTACGCGGTGTCCAGGCTCCTGAAGGGCCTGGCGGTGGGCTATGACGCGATCCACGGCCTGCTCTCTGACGGGGAGAGGAAGGAGGTCTTAAACGCACTATCTGGAATTGCCGGCAACTACTGGGAGGGATACTTCTCCACGCCACAGGCGGCGGACTGGCACGAGGCAGCCCACCACCACATAGTGGAATGGGGCTCGTTCGGGGTTGCGGCACTGTCGATGCTCGGCGATTTCCCGGACGCGGACCGGTGGGTTGATGCAACGGTGGATAAGTTCGAGGACCAGCTGCTGCCGAGGGGCCTGGCCGGGGACGGGGCCCAGACCGAGGGGAGGACCTTCTGGGCATCGACCATGCAGTACAGGATATGGTTCATGGAGGCCCTGCGCAGGGTAACGGGGGTGGACCTGCTTGGAAAGCACGGTGAACGGATGAGGGGAGAGCTCGCCCTGGGCTCGGTGGCCTGCGAGAAGCACCCCGGGTACGACCTGGAGAGCTCCAGCGTGGTCCTGAACCCACCCTACGGGCAGCTCGACTACCTCTCACCGGTTCTGCTATACCTGGCCAGGGAGTACCGCCGCCCCGTCTACCAGCAACTCGCCCTCTGGGACCGCACTCTGGGGGGCATCCAGAGGACCAGGTACGTCACGCCCCACGGCGAGGAGCTGATGTTCGAGCTCGGGGGATACGCCTACCTGTGGCTAGATGCCGGGGTGACCTGCTCGGCTGAAGATCTCCTGGGTGAATCCCTTTCCTACCACTTTCCCTCCACCGGGGAGGCCTACATGAGGTCGTCCTGGACCCCCGGTGACGTCCTCGTGGGCGCTACCGAGGACACCCTCGTGGTCCACGCCGGGGGCTCGGCGATACTGAGCGCCAGAGAAGATCCACCTGCCGGGATGCAGGTGTGGGAGATCGTGGACGGCGGAAAGGATGTCGTGCTGAGGATGTGCTGTGATAAGGGGTCCATGGAGGCCGTGCTCCGGCGCCCCGAGAGGATCAGGGTCGATCGGAACCTCCAGGGGGACTGGCAATTTCGATGCCAGGGGGAGCCCAGGCTGGAGGATGGCGAAATAGAGTGGCCCGGGATAGGAAGGTTGAGGGTTCTCGAGGGCTGCCTGTCCCGGTGGGATCCCCGCGGGAGCCCCCGGGAAATAGTCGTTGGCCAGGGCATGCTGAGGTTGAATGACCCCGCACCAGTGCCCATGCCGTCCGGGGCGATACGACCGGAGGGGAACGGGAGGCTGGTGGTAGAGATGTGCTTCGAGGTGCCACCCGGGCGACCGTCCCGGAACAAACAATCTTAATACGTGCCGCGATGGAACAGATCTGACTGAATTGGTTCAAGCTGGGCTTCAGGGCAGGCAGCGGGCTGGAATGGGTTTCCACATTCTGGCCCTGGTGTTAATTGCCGCGTCCATAGCCATCCTTTCACCATGCACCCCGGGAAGAACGGATCCCCAGACCGGGAGGGTTCGGGTGCTCTACGTCGGGCAGTGGTACTTCGGGGGAAAGCCCCTGTACCTGGTTGAGGACCCCCTCCTCCGGACCTCAATCGTGCCCTACCACGATTTTGGGGCCCAGCTGGATCAGATAAGGCGCTACATGCACCTCAGGTACCCCCGGACCAAGGGACACATGACCGATAGCTACGATATGGTGATATTTTCGAACATCCAGCTTTTGGCATTCACCCCAAGGCAGATCCAGATGGCCGCAGAGGCCGTCCTGGAGGACGGACTGGGCTACATGATGTCGGGCGGGCATACAAGCTTCGGGGGTACCACGGACTCCTATCCCTCCTGGGAGGGATCGTGGATAGGGGAGATCCTGCCGGTGGGGCTGATCGACGGGCAATACATGAAGCCCTACTACTTCGATCTGGTCGTCACGGACGCCGAGAACGAGCTTATGGCCAGCCTCCCTTGGTCTGCAATACCACCCTTCAGCTACTCCCTGAACGCCGTCACCATGCGGCAGGGGGGGCAACTGCTGGCCAAGACCAGGGTGGATGGCTGGCCGATCCTCGCATACGGGGACTTCGGGAAGGGCAGGACCCTTGCGTTCATGACCCCCTTCATGGACTCGGACCTGGACAACTACAACATGCGGGAGTGGGGGTACTTCGAGGACCTCTGCGCCAACATCGCCTACTACGGGGCGGGGATCGACCTGCCCGATGACCACGTCACAGTGCACGAGCTGCGGAAGCTATTCCGTAGCTACCACGACCACGCTCTCCTCTTCCTATCCATGGTTGAGTTCATCGACCGCTTCGGGGTGAGCACAGGTCCCCTCGAGGACATGCTGGAGGAGGTCGAGGGTATCAGGGCCTCCTCCTACGAAGCCTACATCTCGCAGGAGTACGGGGAATCATCCCGGCTGATGAGGGATGCCCTGGAGGGACTGAAGGAGGGGAGCGGTCGCGCGGTGGAGATCAAGAACAGGGCCCTGCTCTGGGTCTACGTGATCGAGTACCTCGTGGTCACTGCGACGCTCATGGTTACAGGCTCACTGGTATGGACGTTGATGGTCAGGCGCAGGCTCTACAGGGATGTCGCCAGCACCAGGATGGTGGGCTGAGGTTTGCCCGGAACTGGGGCCGGTGGAAGGGTGCAGCCCGGGGGTGATTTCGCTGGCTACGTACTCGATCCTCGTAGGAGGGCGACACTGATGGAGGACGTCTGGCCGTCGCTCTTCTTCGGCTCGGAGAGGATCGAGGGCGTAAGGAAGAAGCTGGGGGTCGCGGGCTGGGCAAGGGACATGCAGCGGGGGATGGTGGCGGAGGCAGAGGTACTCCTCGGGTCACCCCCGTCCCTGCCCCCGGGGAAGCCGGGCTGGAGGCACGACTACTACTCCCCAAGGTCAGCCGAGCACCTCGAGTTCGACCCGGGCTCCCGGGTTTTCAAGGATCCATCCGACGGGTCCCGGGTGAAGGGTCACGAACAAGAGTCGGCCTGGATCCTCCTGATGCACGAGCGAACCTACAGGCTCATGAGGAGCGTGGGGCTCCTCTACGGCCTGACGGGAGATGAGCGGTACTCCGACTGGGTCGCCCAGGGGATGAGGAGGGCGGTCGAGTTCTTCCGGACCGCACCCCGCAACGAGTCAAAGCACGGCGCGCTGTACTTCAGCCCCCTCTACGACGCCCAGGTGATCCTGCTCGCATCGAATGCATACGATCTTACCGCGGAGAGTTCCTCCTACGGGCCCGGGGACAGGGAGGAGATTCTGGGCACGATTTTCGAGGATGGCTCCCGCAGCCTGCTCTCTCACCACGGGTCCGCAAAGACCCACAACATAACCGCCTACGTGTCTGCCGCGATCGGGGCCACAGGGTCGGTGCTCGGTGACGGTGATCTCGTCGACCTATCGCTCTCCGAGGATCCCCGGGGCCTGTTTGGGCTGCTGTCCAACGGCCTGAGGAGGGATGGCTCGGGCAGATCCGATGGCTTCTGGTTCGAGGGAACGACGTTCTACCACTTCTACGCGATGTTCCCGCTTTTCTACCTGTATGAGCTGGCGAGGAGGCTCGGTTTTCCCGGGGACCTGGACGGTATCAGGAGGGACCTATCGGACATGGCTCGGGCACCGCTGGTGCTGTCGGACCAAGACCTCCGGCTGCCCTGGTTCGGGGACCTCGGTTCGGAACGAATGACGGGCCTTCCCCTCTTCGAGCACGTCTACGAGTACGCCGCCTCCAGACTCGACCCATCCTTTTCCCGGGTCATCCCCGAGTGCATTTTGAGGGGAGCAGGGAGGGGCCTTCCCGCCCTGGTCTTCGGTCCACCGATCCTGCCCGGGACACCGGGGAGGATCGCCCGGGGACACCTGCCCCTCACCGGAGTCGCGATTCTCAGGGGGGAGGACCGGGGCACGCCCTATTACGTGGCAATGAGGGCCGGCAACCACGGTGCTGGGCACGACCACTTCGACAGGCTGGGAATGGTGATCCACGCCGGGGGAAGTAATTTGGCCCCGGATATCGGCACAGCGGGCTATTCACTTAGGTCATTCAAGGAGTACTGCGTCAGCACCCTCGCCCACAACACGCTCATGGTGGACGAGGTGAACCAGGGGAGGGTCGGTTCCTCAAGCCTCAGGTGCAGTGGATCAAGGGCGATTGGACGGGCTAGCGATGCGTACCCGGGCGTCGCCCTGGAGAGGAGGTTGGAGCTGGATCCCCCGAGGATATGGGTCGAGGACACGGTGATTTGCGAATCGGGCCACAGCCTGGCCTGGATCTTCCACGCCCAGGGAGGTGTGAAGCTCATCGGGGCCGGGTCACCCTCCGAGTCCACCCTGCCTCCGATGCCGGGCGACGGTCCCTTCGGATTCCTGGATATAACGGGCACCCTCCTGGCAGAGGATTTCGTGCGTGCGAGCTGGCAGGTCTCCGACGACATCACCCTGGAGCTGACTGCAAGGTGGGAGGGATCCTGCGAGTGCAACATCGGCACATCACCATCAAACCCAATGACGAACCGCCTGGGAACTCTCATCATTCGTAAAATCGGGAGGACGCTGGCGATCCAGAGCGAGTTCAGGGTTTCGATTGGATAGGGGTGGATTCTATTTTTTGGCTGCCCGGATGATCAGGGTCCTGGGCAGCTTCCTTCCGATCTCGTACTCCCGATCGCTTTCGATGCTGTGTACGTACGGAAGTTCCTTGCTCGTACGGGGATCTTCAAAGTCCTCGTAGGCCTGTTCCACCACCCTTTCCAAAATTAGGCCGGCATCCACGACCCCGTTTATGACCTGGGCCAGGGTCCGGAACCTGTCCCTCATTCGGGCCCGGGTTCCGTCGGGATATTTCCAGTCCCACTCATCGACCCTGGGCCAGCTGGAGTAGTCACCGATCTCACTGGCGTCCTCGTCGCCGATTAGGTACCATCCCACGGCCCCGAACCAGGGATGGGAGAGGCAGAACACTAGAATGCCTCCGGGAACAAGGACCCGGTGGGCCTCCCCCAAGGCCGCGCCCAGGTCGGTAACGTAATCGAAGGCGTAGGAAGAGATCGCTATGTCGAAGCTTCCACCCGGGAATGCCCCCAGGTCCTCCGCAATTCCCTCCCTGAATTCGACCTTTACTCCTTCCACGTCCGAGAGTCTCCTTGCGAACCGAAGCTGTTCCCGCGAGGGGTCGATGCCTACAACTTCGGCTCCCCACTTGGCCAGGACCACTGCATTCTGACCGCCGCCGCACCCGATCTCGATTACCTTTTTACCGGCCACCTCCCCCAGGAGTCCCAGGGATTTCTCGCCTAGACCGAGGGGACCGTAGTGGACATCTTCGGTCGAGATACGGGTCTCGGACTGGTAGTTCGACGAGATAGCGTCCCAACCTCTTCGATTGAGCTCGATTGTACCCCTGTCCACCATGGACAGTGTACTTACCGGGGTTTGATGAATGTGACACCCGCCCCAGTTCAGGATAGACCTTCCCTCGCCCGGACCATTTTCTGTCTGCAAGATCGATTAATAGGAGTAACTGGGGCATATCCCTTCACCATTGGTTTATTTCCCGGGGGAACCCGGGGAGGGCGAGATATTGAAGAAAAACGTCTCTTTCAACAGGAATCAGTGAGGCCCTCGGGCCGATCGAAATATAAGGACTGTGCGGGGGGAGTGGTTCCCATGCGTTCCCATTCACAGCCGATATCGAGGCTCTTCGATGATCCCGACGATCACTTGAACGTGCTGGTGAACTGCTCCTTCGAGCTGGTCGAGGAAGATGGCTCCCTCAGGGGGTGGCACGTCGCCGAGGGCAGGGCTGGGCGTGTCGCGCGGGGTGATGGACATGCCATGCGTCTTATGGGGAGGGTTCTCTCCAACCGCTTCGAGATGAGCGCGCGAGTGCCCTACGAGTGGACGGGGGAGGCTAAGGGCCATCTCACCGGGATTGTGCACATGATCGAGTCCGACCGCTACCTCAGGTCCGAGAGTTTCGAACACCAGTCAGATGGCTGGGAACCCTTCAGCTGGAGGTTCCTGCCCCCGCCCAACGCGGAGCGGGCGGAGTGCGAGCTCGTCGCCGGGGACGCCCTGGTGGACGGCCTCTGCCTGGATGGGCTCGGCTCTTGGGACTACGAAATACTGGACTCCCAGGCTGGGTACCACCCGCGGGGGAGCAAACGGGTGATCGTCAGGTCGCGGGAGCCGGTCGAAGGGGAGGTGAGGTGGGAGCTGTTCGACACCTTGAGGGGACAGACTTACGCGGAGGGCATGCTCGAGGAAACCGGCCGGGACATCTGGTCCAGGTGGACCTGGATCGCGGACCTCACCGCCTGCGAGCGGGAGGGGAACTACCTGCTGCGCGTCTACATGCCGGACCGGATAGTCGAGTCGGGCCCCATCATTATCTGGAGGGGGGTGTACGAGCACCTTGCCTACATGGTGGCGAGGTACTCATACCTCCAGCGCTGCGGGGTCGGGATTCCAGGTTACCACCGGCCGTGCCACACCAACGACGCCCTCTGCAGGGTCACCGAGCAGGGAGAGCACTACGGGGAGATAGAGGAATACCGCGACGTTACGGGGGGGTGGCATGACGCGGGTGACTACAACAAGTGGTTCCACTACTACGGCTACGTCCTGGAGGCCCTCGCCCTGGTCCACAAGCGGCTGGACCTGCCCCGCTCCACCTACGGTGATCCTCTCCCGGACGTCCTCTCGGAGGTGTTCTGGGGCGCGGACTTCTTCCTCAGGGTGCAGAATCCGGATGGTTCATTCATCGGCCCCGTGCACGGCTGGTACACCCACGAGGACCCAGAGACCGGGAGGAGGTGGAACTCACAGTGGGCCATTTTCTGGGAGAAGCCCCACGAGGACTCCGGGGGTGGTGAGGTGATGAATCCCAGGAGCCGCAACTTCGATTATACGAGCCATGATCGCCCCGAACTCATCCTCGACTTCGCAACAGCGCTGGCCACAGCGGCCCGTTGCGCCCGGGGCACCGACGACCGGCGGAGGTGGACATACGCCAACGCCTCGCTGAGGAGCGTCGCGTACCTCGAGGGAAGGTCCGATCCCGGTATCCCTGCCCATCCATACTGGATCACCCTCTGGTACGATCTATACAAGTCCACAGATCGCGGGGAGTACAGGGACAGGGTGGACGAGCTTGTTCCGGCAATACTCTCCCTGCAGGGGGATGATGGCTCATTCGGCAGACCAACGGGTCTGAAACACGCCTTCCACCACGTAACGGTGCTACTGGAGCTTCTCGTCGATGAACCGGACCACCCACAGCGGGATGAGATCCTCAGCGCGGTGGAGAGGAACCTCGAGTGGATGAAGCCCCATACCACAGGAGTTCCCTATGACCTCGTTCTCCAGTGCATCGAGGGCACTCCCCCGGGCGCGGTGAACAGCCGGACGCTCGGCAGCAACGCGTGGATTGGGAACGCGGCTTACGTGTACGCCCTGGCCGGGCGGGTCACTGGACGAACCGAGTGGCTGCACAGGGCCGAGGACCAGGTCGCCTGGCTGCTGGGAAGGAACCCCCACGGTGTTTGCCAGGTCGTCGACGCCGGGAGGGTTCACCCGGGGAGGTACCACGGCTGGACCAACTGGAACGAGAACGACCTGCACGGGTCACTCACCGGCGGCATAATAAACGGGATCCAGGTCGTCGACGACCTATACCTGCGTGATAACTCCCCCAGCTGGTCGACAATGCCTCCCCTGTTCCCCATACTCAGCGTCCGCCGAGAGGATGTTCCCTACAGCGACCACCTCATCGCCAACGCTCGCCACGACTCTAACGAGTACTGGTCCCTTCACCACGCCGCCTTCCACCAGGCCATGAGCGCCCTGGCGGCGGCGTACGGGGAGCTCGAGGTGCCGGAAAGGCCCAGGGCGTGCTACCTCTACTCGAACGAGGGAGGCTACGAGTGTGCCACGAGATGCGACGGGCTTTTCAGGATCTGCGGGTGGGACGTGGACCGTGTGGCCAGCGACACTCGGTATCCCCATTTCGACCCGAGGGCATACGAGGCGATCGTCGTTGACAGATCGTGGGCTGGGGGTGAGTACATAGATGCGGAGTCGCTGGGCATAACGGTACGCCACTCCTTCCTGCTCGGGGTGCCCTGGATACTGCTGCCACCGGATGACCCGGGGTGCCTGGAGTGGCTGGAGGGGGTGTCTTCGGGGCTGGTTCCCTACGGGAAAATCGATAGGCCCGGGGGGAAATGGGTGCCCTGCGAGCACGGCAGAACTCGCAGGATTCACGAGAGCACGGTCTACCTAGTGGAGGACGAGGAGGGCCTTTCCCGGCTCCTCCGGGAAATGAGGAGATGACCGCATTACATAAGAGGGTGGGAGTCATCTCCCAACCGTGAGGTCGCCGAGATGGGCGTGATGCTGGGCAGCGGGATAGGTCCAGGGGCGCTCCTGTTGGCAATTGCACTTGCGGTCCCGTTGCCCTGCGCTGCCCTGGGGGCCCTAGGGTGGGTCCGACCGGGCTCGTGAGGATCCTCTACATGGGCGATGGCTGGGGACCGTCGCCGGTGGCCGAGTTCAATATCCTGCCGGGCTTCAGGACCGTGTCCGTGCCGGCGAGCGAGGCCCACGTTGGCCACGGCGTGCAGGCGATCAGCAGGGATGAGATGCTCAAGTTCGTGCGGGTCTACATGCCCCGCACCTACCCCGACCTGATGGGCTCCTACGACTACCTGGTGTTGAGCGACGCCAACAGGTCCTTCTTCGGGCGGGAGCTCCTCTGGATGAGGAGGGGGGTCGAGGAGGAGGGGCTGGGGATTATCATGGTCGGGGGGTACGAGTCCTTCGGGGGCGTTAACCAGCCGTCGTGGGCCAACACCGAGGTGGCGGAGATCCTGCCGGTCACCATGGACCTGCCCGTCGAGTACGGCTACACCTACAGGGTCAAGCCCGCCATCGACCATCCCTTTACACGCTCCCTCCCCTGGGAGACCATCCCCATGTTCCTCGATATCAACCACGTCGTCCTGAGGTTCGGGGCGACCCTGCTGCTGGATACCGTCCGCCATCCCTACCCGGATCTGTCGTACTGGGAGGTCGGAGAGGGGGCGGCCCTCGCCCACGGGACGGACTGGACTCCGGGGGGAGGGACCTTCGTCATGCGCTGGAAGTACTTCCCGGACTACGTGGCCAACATAGCCTTCCTGGCGGTGGGCCAGGATATTCCACAGAACCCCCAGCTGATCCACCACCTCAGGTCCCGCTTCTTCGACCTGACCAAGTCGCTCGACGTGGCAATCGCAATTGTCGACTTCGCCGAGAGGTTCGGGGCGAGCACGGTGTCCCTCTTCGAGGAGATCGCCGAGGTACAGGTGTTACGACAGGAGGCGGAACGGCTGTTCGTGGAACAAGAATACGGGGAATCCGAGGCCGTGCTCGATGAGATCGACGAGTCCATCATAGACGCCCGCAACGCTGCCATGCGACTGAAGGACCAGGCCCTCCTCTGGGTCTGCCTTATAGAGTGGTTATCGGTGACGGCGGTCATCATGGCCTCGGTTTTTACCCTTTGGACGCTGATGGTGAGGAGGAGGCTATACAGGGACGTGGAGATCACAAGGACGGGTTCACAATGAAGCCAGAACTCGCCGCCGATATCGACTTCAACAACGAGTTATGATTAGACCCTTCATTCGATAGGTGGAATGGAGCTCGATCGCTTCGGGGAGAGACCGAGGGGCCGACAGGTTGCGGAGCACGACGCGTGATTTTATCAACGCCAAGAAGGTTACAGAGCCTGCTCTAGCTTTCTGGGTACCAATTCTCGGCATTGCCTCCCGCGGACCATCAGGAAGCCCAGCCCGGCTCCTCAGTTTGATTCGGGGTATCTACGTTCCTGGTCCTCGATCGCCTTTATGAGGGCATCCTGGGGCCTGTCCTTGACCGAGCTGTGGACGATGAACGTCTCGGTCTCCCTCATTCCCTCCAGCTCGTGGATGTCCTTGACGAGTGTGGAGAGCTCGTCCTGGTCCCGCGTTAGTACCTCCAGTATCCCGCTGTACCTGCCGAAGAGCCTGTAAAATCTGGTGACGTTGGGAAGCGAGTCTATCCGGGCCTCGATCATCTTCCTGACCTTCATTTCCGGGTCTTCCTGTATGAAGACGAATGCCCGCTCGTGCAGCCCGAACATCTCGGGATCGACCACGGCCGTCACACTCTCGATGTGCCCCGATTTCTTGAGCTTTTTTATCTTCTTCGAGACGGTCTGTCTGGCGGCCTTGACCTTCCGGGCGATGCTGACGGTCGGTTCACCGGCGTCAACGAGGAGCTGTGCAACTATCCTCCTTTCCAGGGAGTCCATGGTTAACATTATGTTAACCGGTGATTATTAAATTTGTAGTAGACCCACCATGATACCAATATGGAAAAAGAAGATTTATAAAACGTAACACAATGTTAACTACATTCATCTTTAGTTGATCTAATAGGTAACCGGTCAAAAGGAATGTATGCCAATGCAGAAAGACCTGAGAGATGGTTTCAGCGAGGATGTCCTGATCGCAAAGTGCGGCAGTTCAGGTTACGAGAAGCTCAGGAAACTTGAGAACCCAGCCGTGATGGAGTTCGTCTCAAGAAACCTGGCCCACTGCAACCCTGACGCCGCATTCGTGAGAAGTGGATCGGTTGAGGATGCCAAGTACATCAGGAGAAGGGCTATTGAGAGGAAGGAGGAAAGGCCTCTCCGGATGAAGGGGCACACGGTACACTACGACGGGTACCACGATCAGGCCCGGGACAGGGAGAAAACCAGGTTCCTGTTCAGGCCAGGGGAGGGGCTTGGCGCCAGATTCAACTCCGTCGAGCGCCAGTCCGGTCTGGACGAGATCAACGGATACCTCAGGAATATAATGAGGGGCAGGGAGGCCTACGTGTGCTTCTTCTCACTCGGTCCCCAGAATTCGCCCTTCTCGATACCCGCCCTCCAGATAACGGACTCTGCCTACGTGGCCCACTCCGAGGACATAATGTACCGTGATGGCTACGAGCTTTTCGGGAACAGCAGGTTCGACGGGGAGGAGGAGTTCTTCAAGTTCGTGCACTCGGCCGGGGATCTTGAGGGTGGAAACTCGAAAAATCTTCAACAGAGGAGGATATACACCGACCTCGAGACCAACACGATTTACTCGACGAACACCCAGTACGGCGGCAACACGATAGGCCCGAAGAAGCTCGGCATGCGCCTCGCCATACGCAAGGCCACCAGGGAGGGCTGGCTCTGCGAGCACATGTTCATCCTGGGCGTCCACGGACCCGGTGGAAGGGTCTCTTACTTCTCGGGGGCATTTCCGTCCGGGTGCGGCAAGACCTCAACATCCATGATAGAGAACGAGTGCCTCGTGGGGGATGACATCGCCTACCTGAGGAACATCGGGGGCGAGCTCCGGGCGGTTAACCCGGAGAGGGGCATATTCGGGATAATACGGGACGTGAACCCATCCGGGGATCCGCTAATTTGGAAGTCCCTCCGAAGGCCCGGTGAGGTCATATTCTCCAACCTCCTCGTCAGGCACGGGAGGCCGTACTGGATTGGGATGGACCAGGATACCCCCGCCGCGGGATACAACCACTCGGGGAGGTGGTGGGCCGGGAAGCGTGACGAGGAGGGGAAGGAGATCGAGCTCGCCCACAGGAATGCGAGGTACATGCTCCGGATCTCCGAACTTGAGAACTGCGACCTGAACATCGACAGCCCTGAGGGGGTAAGGCTGGACGGTGTGATCTACGGGGCGAGGGACTCGGACACCTGGCTGCCGGTGGAGGAATCCTTTGACTGGGAGCACGGCGTGCTGACGAAGGCGGCGTTGCTCGAGTCCGAGACAACGGCCGCGACCCTGGGCAGGAGCGGCGAGCGTGTATTCAACCCCATGGCCAACATCGACTTCCTCTCAATCACCATCGGTGAGTACATCGAGAGCCACATCAAGATCGGCAGGGATCTGAAGAACCCGCCGCCAATTTTCTCGGCGAACTACTTCCTGAAGGACTCCAAGGGTCGGTACCTCAATTCCTCCCAGGACAAGAGGGTATGGCTGAAATGGATGGAACTCAGGGCCCACGGGGACGTCGGGGCAGTGGAAACGCCAACGGGTTACGTCCCCAGATACGAGGACCTAAGGGTCATCTTCAGGAGGGTCCTGGGCAGGGATTACGCCCAGAGGGAGTACGAGGGCCAGTTCACGTTGCGGATCCCGGAGCTCCTCAGAAAGATCGAGAGGATGGTGGATCTCTACAGCAATGATGTATTCAATACCCCGGGAGTTCTCCTTGACGCCCTGGAGAACCAGCGGCGTAGGCTGACCGAATCAATGGTCCAGCACGGCGAGTACATCCGGCCCAAAAACCTCGAGCTGAGGTCCATCGAAAGCCTGCGAGGAGGGGGGCTCGAGACCCTCCACCCATCCGTATCCTGGGAACACCAGGACCCGCCACTGATAAGGTAGCCCCGTCAGTACCCCTTTGAAGGGGTAACTATAAAGGGAGACGGGCCACAACCATAACCGGGATTGGCCTAATGAACGAGCCATGGATGGCCTTCTTGCTCACAGCATTCGCGGGACTGTCCACTGGGATAGGGAGCGCGATCGCCTACGGAATAAGGAAACCCAAGTTCTCCTACCTGTCCGTGCTCCTGGGCTTCGCGGCGGGGGTGATGATCTACATCTCATTCGTCGAACTGCTCGGCTCAGCCATCGAGGAAATGGGATTTCTCGAGGCAAATCTGGCATTCTTCGCCGGGGTCGTGGTGATCTTCGCCGTCGACAGGATAATCCCCCACATCCACATCGATGTGCGGAAGGACACCGAGAGGGGTGACCTCAAGTACGCGGGAATGATGACCGCGGTGGGTATCGCGATCCATAACTTCCCCGAGGGGATGGCAGTGCTGGCGGTATCACTGGCATCACCGGACTTCGGGGTGCCCATCGCCATTGCCATTGCGATACATAACATCCCCGAGGGGATTTCGGTTTCCGTGCCAATATTCTATGCGACTGGAGACCGCAGGAAGGCCTTCCTCTACTCCTTTCTGTCAGGGGTATCCGAGCCGGTTGGGGCAGCGATCGGGTACCTGATACTGCTACCCTTCATCACCCCCTTCCTACTCTCATCCACCCTTGCCTTCGTGGGGGGTATAATGGTCTTCATATGCTTTGACGAGCTGATTCCCGTTGCAAACCGGTACGGGGAACAGCACCTGTGCATATACGGAATTTTCCTTGGGATGTTCGTGATGATGGTCAGCCTTTGCGGCCTCTAGGTAACCTTCTACGCTTTTTCCGATGAAGAAATAATATCCCGCTTCTCAATGATATAGGCTGGAGCGTCCGTTAGAGTTGTATAACCCAGGGTAACGCGTGCTGGACCGTAAATCAACACATGTTCCAGGCTCCTCCAAATCCCGCCGGGGGAAAGGACATTTTATCCCTGGGTTATCTGGCCTAGCTGTGCGCAGGCGACTGGTACTCGTATCGCTGTTACTGCTGGTCCTATGCATTTCACGGGCTCCTGCCAAGACCGACGACGAGACGGGGCGGATCAGGCTGGTGCTGTTCGGCGAGGGCTGGTCTCTCACTCCCGCGATCATGACGACAGACCCAAAGATAACCGCCTTGGCCATCCCGGCGGGCAGCTCAACCTACGCCGAGTACATGGCCCGTTTCATGAGGATATACATGCCAAGGAGCTACCGGGAGTGGGTCGAAGAGGTCGACATGTTCATCCTTTCCGACCTTGTGCCCTGGGGATTCAGGGGTGAGCACTTCGCATGGATGATCAGGTCGATTGAGGAGGAGGGAACCGGGATGCTCCTCAGCGAGATGGGATGGTACGGCATAATCGACTGGACCACGAACGCGGCGGAGCACTGGCTCGAGACCACCGTTTACGAGGCCTTCCCGTGCGATATGGTCATCGGGGAGATGAACCAGGAGTGCTCCTACCTGCTGGTGACCGCAGATGGCCCGTTCCTCGAACTCCCGGGAATCGAGGAGGTCGCCTTCGCCGATGAGCAGGGAATACACCTTCCCAGGGAGGGTGCCATCACGTGGGCCATCTACAGGAAGGGGAGGGAACCCGCGATCTTATCCCGGCCCTATGGCAGGGGGAACACCGTCGCCAACTCCATGGGCCTGGAGAGGTTCGTTCAGCCGTGCTACGAGTGGAAGTACTACAAGGACTACTTCATCAACCACGCTTACTTCTCGGCGGGGGTTCCGGTGCCCGCCGACCTGGAGCTGGTCCACAGGATCAGGGAGCAGCTGGAGACCTTCATGGACAGGCGGAAGTTCGTGATGGGAACCATCGACTTCATCGACAGGTTCAACGCCAACACCAGGCCGGTTGAGGAGATGGTTGACGAGATCATCAAGATGAAGGGGAAGGCTGTCACGCTCTACCTCGAGCAGAGATACGAGGAGGCCTCCGAGACCATCGGGATTATCATGGAAAGGTTCGTCGAGATCGACGCCGAGGCGGTCAGGCTGAGGAACCAGGCGCTCCTCTGGGTCTACGTCATCGAGTGGCTGGCCGTCTCCGCCACCGGCCTGCTATCCGGTGTTGTGGTCTGGGCCTTGATGGTGAGGAGGAGGTTATTCAGGGAGGTAGGCGTGACCCGGGACCGCGGTATTGAACGTGATGAAGGGTGATATTGGGGACATAGACATGAATCGGGGAGGGAAGGCGACCATCGTGTCATTGCAGGAAAATCTCATAGGGGATCTCCGGTGCGAATACGCCGTGAACCCGCAGGGGATAGACGTACCGGACCCGCACCTAAGCTGGGTGATCGAATCGACCGAGAGGGGCCAGGGACAGATCGCCTACCAGGTACTGGTGGCCACCTGCCCCGGGAACCTGGAGATGGACAGGGGTGACGCGTGGGACTCGGGAAGGGTGGAGTCGACAGCGTCAACGCACATACGTTACGAGGGCGCCCCACTGGAGAGCAACCAGACCTATTTCTGGAAGGCCCGCGCCTGGTTGGTGAAGGGAGGAGAGACCGCTTACAGCGAACCCGCCAGTTTTTCCACGGCCCTTCTTAGACCCGGGGACTGGGTGGCGAGCTGGATAGGGAGGGGGTCACGCGATGAGCCCCGGGGTAAAGCTGGTGTCCTGAACTCCCAGCCGGAGGAGGGCGGGGAGGGAGAGGGCTTGGAGGTGGACGAGGGCTCCAACCTCCTGCGGGGGGAGGTCAACCTGGACAGGCCAGTGGCGAGGGCCAGGGTCTACGTCTGCGGCCTGGGCCTCTACGAGCTGAGCATAAACGGGAGCAGGGTGGGGAATTCGGTCCTAGCACCGGCAAAGACCCAGTACCGCGGGAGGGTTCTCTACGACAGCCATGACGTCACCGGTCTGCTCAGGGTGGGGAAAAACGCGATCGGGGTTCACCTTGGAAACGGCTGGTTCAACCCGCTGAAGAAGTGGTGGAGCTGGCGAATGCAGTGGTTTGGATCAAAGCGAATGATCCTGCAGATGCACGTCGAGTTTGATGATGGCACAACCCGGGTCATAGCCTCCGACGGGAACTGGAAATCGACCACTGGTCCAGTGACCCGCAGCTGCATATACGATGGCGAGGACTACGATGCAACCCGGGAGCTGCCGGGGTGGGATGAACCTGGCTTCGACGACTCGGCCTGGGACGGGGTTAACGTGGTGGAGGCCCCCGGCGGGAGGATGGTCTCCCAGATGATGGAGCCAATAGAGGTCACGCAGGTTATTGAGCCGGTAATAATGAGCAGTCCCGCTCCCGGTGTATACGTCTACGACATGGGCCAGAACTTCGCGGGCTGGGCCCGCCTGAGGGTCAAGGGACCCAGGGGCACGGGGGTAACCCTTCGCTACGCCGAGAACCTGAAAGGTGACGGCACCCTCGACGTCAAGAGCATGAACCTCGCCCGGGCCACGGGCAGCTACATTTTGAGGGGACAGGGTCAGGAGGTCTACGAGCCCCACTTCAGCTACTACGGCTTCCGGTACGTCGAGGTGACTGGCTATCCCGGGGAGCCCGGTCCAGGGAGCCTTGAGGGATGCGTGGTCCACTCCGGGTGCCGGCAGACCGGAAGCTTCGAGTGCAGCAACGAGCTGATCAACTCGATACACCGGTGCACCCTTTGGTCGCAGCGGAGCAACCTGATGGGCTACCCGACTGATTGCCCCCAGCGGGATGAGCGCCTGGGCTGGCTGGGAGACGCCCACGTGACGGCCGAGGAGGCGATGCTGAACCTCCACATGCCGCTCTTCTACAGGAACTGGCTCAGGGGCATAAGGGCAAACATCGACGAGTCCAGCGGGGACGTCCCGTACATCTCGCCCAGGCCGAAAACCGAGCCGGGGCAGGTGGACTGGAGCAGCGGGTACCCACTTATCGTCTGGTATTACTACCTCAATTACGGGGACAGGAGGGTGCTCGAGGAGAACTTCGAGGCGATGGAGTCCTACGTCAAGTACCTCGGGACGACCGGCGAGGACTGTATCCTGCCCAGGGGCCGGTACGGCGACTGGGTGTCCGTGGCCGAGGGCTGGGAGCGGGGTGACCCTGAATCGACGAACACCGCCTTCTACTATTACAATGCGAAGATCCTCTCCTGCGCGGCCATTGCCCTGGGCAGGGAGGATGCCTCAAGGGAATACGCCGGGCTGGCGGAGAGGATCAGGAGGGCGTACAACCGGCGTTTCCTCGACCCCGGGAAGGGGCAGTACGAGGGCGGCAGCCAGTTCTCGAATGCCTTCCCGCTCTTCCTGGGGATCGTGCCGGAGGAACACAGGTGGAAGGTGCTCCAGAACCTCGTCAGGGACATAGTCGACGAACACGATGGACACCTTACCACTGGCATCCTGGGCACGAAGTACATGATCGAGGCGCTGACGGAGGAGGGCCGGGACGATGTCGCCTACATGCTCGCGACGCAGAGGGGATACCCGGGCTGGGCCGACATGATCGAGAACCGGACCACCCTGTCCGAGCGCTGGAACCTGGAGGGCTCCAATAACCACGTGATGTTCGGCAGCATAGACACCTGGTTCTACAGGGCACTGGCCGGGATCAACATGGACGGGGAGGTTCCCGGTTATGAGAGCGTGGTTATCCGCCCGCTGGTACAGCCGGGTCTATCCTGGGCAAGGGCCTCGGTAGAGACGGTCAGGGGAAAGATATCCACCTTTTGGAGCTACGGGAAGGACAATTACAGGCTGGCTGTCAAACTGCCGGTCGGCTCGACCGCCAGGGTCCACGTGCGGGCCCGGGAACCCGGGGAGGTTTCGGAGGGCGGGAGACCGGCGGAGAGCTCCCCAGGCGTCCGGTTTATCGGGATGGAGGGTAAACACGCCGTCTACGGAGTCGGTTCCGGAAGCTACGAGTTCGAGTCCACGTCTGTCTGATGTCAAATTACAGTTGCTGGTAAAAAGGAACAGGAGGTCCCGAAAGGGAAACCCCCTGGTGTTTCATTCACCGATCTGTTCCTCAAGGCTGCCTATCTGCATGTCCAGAAGTGCCATCATGGCTTGCTGTGTTCCCGGGTCTACTATGCAGTCGTTTCCCGTTCCATCGGTCCTGCGCCTGAGGAACTTCATCATCGCCCTGGCCGACCTGAATTTGCCCTTGTCGATGAGGTTCTGGCAGACACCCAGGATCTTCTTGAAGTTCCTCCTATGTTTTCCCGATCTGAAGGCCTCCCCCGGCAGCGTTCGGATTTTTTGGAGTGGATGTTACCGTTGATAGTCTCGAGTCCGGAAAAAACCAGCTATCTCCCTTTCACCCAAGCCTCGTCGTGCCCACCTCTCTGTAGAGTCGCTTTCGGACCATCAACGTCCAGATAACCACGCCAGTGGTAAGAGAGGTACCGGTGACTGCCACCCATTGGGTGAGGTAGATCCACAGAAGCGCACCGTCCTTCAGATCCATTGCATCTTCCCTCAGGGCAGCGAATCTGGACATCGCCAGTTCCATTATCTCTGAGGCCTCGGCAAAGGAATACTCCCGGTATTTATCGAAGGATTCTATCCTGAGTCCATCCACCTCCTCCATCTGGAGGTATACATCGCGGGTGATTGCCCCGAAACTATCGGCAAAGTCAAGAAGGCTGATCATCAATGACCTCTCCACGTTGTAAGAGGAGTACAGGTTGCGCAGATCATGCAGCTGCGACACATCCCTGGGGAGCGGTGCACCGACTGAATGAAGGAGGATGTTGATGAAAAGGTCGTCTGCATAATCGTTTTCGAAAACCCCGGGCCAGAATATTGGCGACCACCAGTAGGAATCAAGGTCGTCTGCGACGACCCAGAATATTCCCCCAGTCGTGCCCACCCTCCAGGATACGAGCCAGTCACTTTCACTCCCGATGCCCAGCGAGGTGCCTCCCATCTGCGGGAGGTTCACGACCCTCAGCCTGCTCCAGACCGTCGCGCCGATTTTTGTAGTCAGGTACGTGAAGGCATAGGCTCCCCTGGCTCTCTCTATTCCCAGGGGTACAAACATCGACAGGACTGGAGGTTCCTCCTTAACGACCCTAATGCTGAAGACTGACCTATCCTGCTGCATCCGGGTGTTTAGCTCAACGGGCATTATTTCATTAAGCACCGAGTTAACCCAGCCCGAGTAGGCAGAGCCTGAGCTACTTGAAAGATCACCTCCCGTGGTGACAAAGCTACCGAGCCCATTCTCGATGGCATACCTCATGTCGCCGAGCTGTGAAGGGGTGAAGGGATCGAGGTTGCCGTCGGGGAAAACGAAGAAGTCGAATCCCTCGACCAGGGCCTCCCTGTTCCTGGGAAAGTATATGCGGACGTATCTGTTCGATTCCCTGCTTGTGAAACCCCCGCTGTCTGCATCGGTTGGAATTAGCAAGTAGTCAGTGAGGGGGTCGGCATCGAGCCAGAGGGGGATCGGAGACTGCCTCGGCAGGACCTGTCCGATTGCTATGATGTGGAGCTGGTCTTTACCAAGGGTAGCCGGTAAGGAGAGTAACATGATGCAGATGACCAGACCGAGCTGCCGGGATAATATGTTACCACCAATCACGAATTGACCCTTGGTATCTCAATCACCCACCCGTGTTAGCCTATAAATGGCATTTTGAGGGCGATCCCACCCGGTTGATCTGGTTCTGAAATGGCCACCCAGAAATGGTAGAACCCCCGAAACCTTTTTCATCGACCTCGGGAAGCATATCGCAGTGTCACCGTACCGGTGGGTAATCCCGCTTTTCCTCTTCCTGGTCCTTTCCTCCGGGAGCTCCAACGCCAGGGAGTTCAAGCGGGATCCTTCTACCGGCATGATACGGGTCATGTACATCGGGGCACCCTTCAACACCTACTGCCCGTACACCGTCTTCAGGAACGACCCTCTCCTTTCGACCACGCCCATATCCGGCATGGCATGGCTTGACTCGACAATTATAAGGCGAGCGCTTAGGCTCTACATGCCCAGAAATCGCCGGGAATACCTTAATTACGACGTCGTCGGGCTCGATGACGCCACCTACGAACATTTCTCCCCGAATACCCTGATCTGGATGAGGGACAGCCTGCTGGAGGACGGCCTGGGGTTCTTCATGGGGGGTGGATCGGGATCCTTCGGGGGCTGGGTAAATTACCTCGACTGGGGAAGAACACCGCTGCAGGAGGTCATGCCTGTAGAATGTATCGCCGACCGCGTAGAGTTCTCCGTGAACAGGGTTACCCGGTTTGATGATGATTTCATCAGGAGCGTGCCGTGGGATGAGTTCGAAAACCACGATGTCTTCGGCAGTTACAACGTCGTCGCGCTCAAGGCGGGGGCGGTGGAGCTATCGCAGCTACGGCCTGTTGACGGGGGAAGAACTGACCCCGGCTGGACATGGTGGGACATTGGCAATGGGAGGTTCTTCGCCTCTCCCACGGGATTCAGGGGAACCCTGGCTGGAGGCACCACATCCGCCGGCGTGAGCTTCATCTACTGGAAATACTACCCCGACTTCGTCTCCAACATGGTGTACTTCACAGCGGGTCTAGTCCCACCATCCGACCCGCAGGTCCTTCACGCCACCAGGGAAAAATTCAGCGAGGTGGGCTACCAAAGGCAGATGGTCATCGGAACCATGGAGTTCGTATCCAGATTTGGAGCCAACCTTGATGGCGTCGAAGATAAGCTTGCGGAGGTGGAGGAGAGCCTGGCTATCGCCAGGAGATCCTTCATCGACATGGAGCTGGCGAAAAGCATGGAGGAGGTTGAGCACGTTCTGGACCTGCTCATGGAGGCAGATGCATTGGCGGTTAAGGCCAAGCACTCTGCCCTGTTCTGGTTATACGTAACTGAATGGCTGGTTATCACTGCAACACTGCTCATCGTTGGTTCGATCCTGTGGAGTCTGATGGTGAGGAGGAAGATGTACAAAGAGGTTCATTCAACAAGGGCCTTCTAGATTGCATTTATTCCACTGGAGGTCCCTCTTCCACCCCAGGGAAGCAATTCAGTGGCCTGCCTGCTCAATACTCCGGTGATCACATCATATCGTGTAATCCCTAACCCTGGGCTATCCCGCTACCAGCCCTGGTAGGTGTATCGATACGGGTAGAGGTCCTCGGCCTGCAGGAAGGGGGGGTCGGTTTTCGTTAAACGCCATCCGGCGCCTGTCCGCCTCCACGTCATTCGCATCTCGTTGCCCCTGCCGAAAGGTAGCTTGAGCATATCGCTGGGCTCCATCTCCGAGCCGGTTCCCGCCCAGAGCTGGTACTGGGTCAGGACAACGACCTCGTCGTGTTCCACGCGTTCCCAGGCCCGGGTCAAAAGCCTCACCACGGGTCGTCGCCATGCCGCGACGCGGCCCCATTCCTCCTCAAGGTGGGCGAACCGTTTGCGTAGCTGGGACCAGAGCAGGCACCGGAGCGCCACCCGCACTGATTCCAGCGTTCTCCCACCCGCCTCCCGGTATCCATCGTCGTACCAGGCCAGTGCTTCGTCCAGTTCCTCGTCCTCGATCGCCCCCTTCCAGGAGGCCATGGCGTCCATTACCTCGCCCTCGATACCACCCGGTTCCACCACCGGCGACGCCAGGTCCTCCACCACTGTGCACCCGGCGCACCGGAGCTCCCTCGATGCCAGCTCCTCCGTCACTGCGGGGACGGACTCGCCGTACCTGGACCGCTCCACGGCGCTGCCGGAGGAGGTTACCCAGGTTGACCTTCGGCTCTCACGGGCGGAGAAGACCAGCAGGTCGTGAAGGTGGAGCTTGCACTCGATCTCCTCCGTTTCCCCCGTCAGGGCCGAGACGGAGTATTGGTCGCCCGCCTGCACCCCGTCGGGATGGTGGGAGTTCTCCCTTATGGGGTTTGGGGTCAGACGGGTTTCGACGCCGTTGCGCAGGCGCCACACGTGCCAGGCGCTGTCGCCTTCAGAGGTCTCCCATGATAGCCTGGTTCCATCGAAGCTGACCCCGGTCGGCCGCCGGGGAACGGTGAGCTTCGCCCTCTCGGGGACATACCAGTTCTCGTGGGTGTTTGCGGCGCAGATTAGAGGTCCCGACACGGTGCTCCATGCATTCCCGCGATCCACCTCCGGGAAGTACGGTGCGATCAGCCCCCGGGCGTGCTCGGTGCTCCGGATGTCCCCGGGAGTAATTACCAGGTCGAACCGCTCCAGGACGGACTCCGGCGTCCTCGCGGGCAGGACGGGGATGAAGCCGTACCGGGGATCGTTGGGGATGAGCTCAGCGTCCCGGGAGCGGTCGTAGACCCCGTTCATCGCCCGTATGAGGCGACCCTCGGCGTGGTCGAAGTCGAGGTCCTGGAGGGCACGGTAGTAATCGTCAGAGCGGCTGCAGAATTTGAGGTGGTAGGCAACGGGGCAGGCATCGAACATCTCATCCCGGGTCGGGATCAGGCGCTCGTTGACGAGCCTTCGGAAGAGGGGCTCCATGTGCTCCGTGAATCGCCAGGCATCAGGCCCTTCCCAGGCGTCCTTCGGTGGCTCGATGGAGTACACGGTCGCACCGGCGGCCGCCCCGAGGAGGAACATGATCGCGTAGAGCCCGCCGGGCATGTCGAGGGTTCCGGGAAAGCAGCACCCGGGCCGGCTGTAACCGCAGTCCGACCAGTACCAGGACTGGGCCTCGACTCCCCACTGTGCCGTCGCCCCGGCCATCCACAGTCCCATGGCCCCAAGGTGGTCCACCGGCTTGCAGAACTCGCAGTTCATCTCGTGTGTCGGGATGACGTTGGGCGCGTGGCGCGAGATGGAATCGAACAACGCCTCGTTGTCGACCGAGCAGCCGATAGCGGCCCAGTTATCCCGCATTAGCTGCCAGCTCAGAAACAGCCCGCGCTCGCCCGCCAGCTCGATGATGTCCCTGGCATAACGGGCATTGCGCCCCATGGTGTACTCGGGGCCGGCCGGCTGGTTGACGAAGGTCCGCTGGCTGGCCTCAACTATCTGCAGGCCTACGATGTTCTCATAGCGATCAAGGAAATCCCGGACGCGCCGGGGCGGCATGGTGTCCTGCCGGTCCCCGTTGTCTCCCTGTATCTGCAGGGTGATTGGTATTTCAGCCGGCCCGGCGTGGCGCAGCAGCGTCTCGCACCTCTCGAAGTCACTGCCCCGGGTGCCCTCGATCTGCACGGTCAGGTGGTGCTGCATGAAACTATCAAAACCCTCCCAGAGGCGGACGAGGTCGCGGCCCTCCTGCTCGTATGACCCCGCCGGATTAACCATGATTATCAGGAGCGGGCTTTCGGGCGAGATGGGACGCTTAAGGGAAACCATGGACAAGACCGAACCGGGGATGCTCCCGAAGCTGAAATGTGGAACCCCGGTGCCCAGGTCTATCCAAGCCCCTTGATGAAGGGCAGAAGGGCATCGAGGAACGCCTCGGGCCGTTCCTCGTGGGGCAGGTGCCCGCACTCGGGTATCACCGAGAGAAGGCATCCCGGTATCTCGCCGGCAAGGCGGATGCTGTCCTCCGTTGGCACGATCCGGTCGTCATCGCCGGTCACCACGAGGACCGGGAGGTCCAGTGACCCGACCCTCTCCGCGAGCTTCAGGTTCCGGGAGGCAAGGGTGAACTCCAGCAGGGCGACGTCCCAGTTCTCAACCCGGAGGGGTTTCTCGTACCCTTCCAGTATTTCGGGCGTGATCCTGGTGGGATCGTGCCATGACCTGTTCAGTATGCTCCGACCCCAGGTACCTATCGACCCGATGAAAAGCCTGAGTATCCTGCGGAACGGGGGTATCCTGCCCAGGATGCCCGGGATTCTGTGGCCCTCCTGGTAGATCGCCGGGTCGACGAGGACCAGTGCCTCCACGAGTTCGGGGTGCTCGAGGGCGACGAGCGTTGCCAGCGTTCCCCCGGCGGAGTGGCCGATAAGCACGGCCCTCCCGATTCCCAAATCGTCCATTATTGCGAGGGTGAGGTTAACCGCGGCCTCCGCGGTGTATGGATTCCCGCGATCCCAGTCCCCCGGGAGGGGACGCTCCGTAAGGCCGAAACCAACCCGGTCGAAGGCGAGAACCGTCCGGTTTCCGGCGAGCTCTGGCGCCACCTCCCTCCAGGAGAAGAGGCTGGCACCGAAGCCGTGTAGGAGGACCAGAGACCTGTCACCACCTGGCCAGAGCTTGTAATGTACCTCTATGCCATCGATCTCCGCAAAGAGACCATCGGGGTCGGCCAGGTCCCCGGGAGTCCCGGCCTCCGCCGGCTTTGGTAGGGGAATCAGGTAGGGGATGATCATGAATGCGGCGACGAGCCCGATGATAACCTGGTACCTGCGCCTGGAAAGTGCCCGTCTGAACCGCTGGATTATTCCCTTCAATCGGATCCCGTCATTCAGGTTTACCTAACACAGGTTGAAGTATTTTCTCAAGATGGGTCTCTTGATCTCCGGGATGCCTCAAAAACATTCCACAATAGGTAACGGAAACAGTTACTTGATGCCATTTATTACCAAAGCGCATGGACCTCATGGGATGTTTCCAGGGGCTCGCAAATACCTGTTCATAGCCCTGTTGGCATTGACTCTGACATCGTGCCAGGGCCAGAGGATCAGGTCTCTTGTGACCGGAAAGGTTGATACAGAGGCCAACCCGATCATTCTCTGGTTCGAACAGGAGCCAATGGTGGATGCAACCACCATAATTACCAGGCCGAGCGGATTGATAGAGGTCCAGGACATAAAGAGGTTCGTGAGGCTGTACTTCCCCCGCAACTACGAGGAGTTGAGGGAATACGATGTAATAATTCTGCATTCGCCGGAGATGTTCCACCTGACGCGGGAACAGGACAGGTGGATGCATGACGCAATCGTGGAGGGCACTGGAGCCCTTGCCGCACCTGCAGGCCTTAGCGACCACGAGGACATACAGCAGGCATGGATCAACTCCCAGGTTTACTTGGCCCTCCCCAATGACCTTTCCGCCGTCCTCGCGAGCGGGGGCCGTGCAGGAGAGAGGTCCTTCCACCTGGAGGTAAATCGGGACTTTCCAGAGCCGATCCTGACCACGTTTATACCCCTGGGAATTGAGGAGTTCCTCGGGCGGGCGGCACACCGGATCATAGGCAAGCAGGGAGCCAGCACCATTGCATGGGCAGTTGGCGATACTGTTGGTAGAATACCCTATATGATAACGTGGGATTACGCCGAGGGAAGGGGGATGACAATCGGGGATTCCCTTCAACTCACTTTCTGGAGCGACTACGCCTCGATTAGTAACCCGGGATATGAAACCACCCAGAATCCATACGGCCTTGACATACTCATGAACATGGTGCTTTACCTTGCCGATAGGAACCTACCCTCGGATGTTCTGGTCGTTCATAACATGAGGGCACAGTTTATAGAGTATAGAATCAAGATCTCCCTCCTGTCCTCACTGGCGGATTTTGCAGAGAAGTTCGGCGCCGATAGCAGCAGGATGGGGGCCCTGATGTCCCCCATTGCCGAAAAATTTCGGCAGGCCCAGGAGAAATACCTTGGCCAGGAATTCGAGACAGCCGGTAATCTCATGAATTCCGTTTTCGAGGACATATCGGGGGCCGAGAAAGAGGTCGTGAAGATAAAGGAAAACGTACTGTTTTGGGTATATGTGGTAGAGTGGTCGGCGGTCACATCCACACTGATGATTTCTGGCTTCGTCATATGGACTGTCATGGTGAGGAGGAAACTGTACAGACAGGTGGGAACCACCCAGCTCGAACGTCGTTAAACGGATTACACGGCCTATCGGTTGCACTGTTATCGCAAGTCCTTCGAGATGCAGTGTCCTCAAACGTAATCGGGACAAATCGAAACGAGACATCCGATGATCAGCATCTTCTGAACACCCGGGTGGGGAACTTGGGAATCAAACATAAGAGCGGGTGAATGCTGTAAGGGCAGGTGGTCATTTGCCGAACCTCCTCTTCCTCTTGACCGATCAGCACAGGACAGATACAATGGCTGCATACGGGAACACCCAAATCCAGATGCCCAACCTGAATCGCCTGACATCGGAGGCAACTGTCTTCAGGCGGGCCTGCGTGACCCAGCCGGTCTGCACGCCCTCACGGTCCTCCATCCTCACGGGATTGTATCCACACACGACTGGCTGCAAGGCGGACAACACCATACTACCCACCGACATACCCTGCCTGCCCGAGATGCTGCCCAAAGGGAGCTGCACCACTGGCTACTACGGGAAGTGGCACCTGGGCGACGAGGTCTTCCGCCAGCATGGCTTCGACGAGTGGAGAAGCATACAGGATGACTACCGGAGGCACTACCGGCCGGGACGTGACCGGGGCGAGCGCTCGACATACCACCATTTCCTTGTCGAGAACGGCTTCGATCCGGGCGATGGAAACACCTTCGACAACATGGCATGCACCAAGTTTCCCGAGGATTTCTCTAAGACGGCCTACCTTGCCCGGGAGGCCTCCCGGTTCATCCGCGATAACCGTAGCCGGCCCTTCGCCCTTTTCGTCGGCTTCCACGAACCCCACCCTCCATACCACGGGCCAAGGGATGACCAGTACGATCCCAGTGAAATTAAGCTGCCGGATAACTTCTTCCACCCCCCGACCGAGGAACAGCACCCGAAGGCAATTCACCGCTACCGTGCCTTCTGCGAGAGAGGATACCGCCAGTGGAACCTTCGGGACGAGGGTGAGTGGCGGGAGCTCATATCCAACTACTGGGGCCTTTGCAGCCAGGTAGATACACACGTCGGCACGATACTTGACACGCTCCGGGAATGCGGTATCTACGACGATACGATTATCGTTTTCACGGCCGATCACGGGGACATGCTGGGCAGCCACAGGCTCCTGCAGAAGTCCGTCATGTTCCACGAATCCATCATGGTACCCCTGATAATCAAACTGCCGGGACAGGAGAGATCCTTGACGATAGATGGGCCGGTAAGCCATGCAGACCTGGTTCCCACCATTCTCGACTCCATGGGCGAGGATATCCCGGGTTACCTCCAGGGAGAAAGCCTACTTCCAGTGATGGAGGGGGAGGCTTGCGTGGGAGATGGCGCTGTAACGGAGTGGAATACCCGTGAATCCGACGGTGAACATGAGATCGAGAACGAGGCCACCGCCGCCAAGCGGGACCCCACCCGGACGATCGTGACCCCTGACGGCTGGAGGTTCACCTGCTCCCCACTGGGGAGACACGAGCTATACAATCTGGAAGAGGACCCAATTGAAATCCACAATCTCGCCAAATCAGGTGAATATTCCGACCTCATGAAGGATCTACTCGGCAGAATACGGGCCTGGCAAAAACGTACCGGGGACGATGTCGAGCTACCAAGCTCATTTTAATAATAGTACGGCGAGGTCACCCGGTCAATATTCACCACGGGAAAGGCGCGTAACCTCAACGTCCCTGTACAACCGGCGCCTTACCATTAGGGACCAGAGGAGGAAGCCGGCAAGCATGGCCGATCCGCTGACCGCGAACCACTGCAGGACATAAACCCATACCATTGCCCGGTCCTTCATCTCGATGGCTTCCTGCGTGAGTCTCTCCAGACTGCTGATGGCGTCAAGGTAGCCATCCCTGGCCTGGACGTAATCCTGCTCCATGTAGAGCTCGTCGACCCCCTGCTTCTCTTCCAGGATCCTCCCCAGCTCCTCGATAATTGGGTTCATGTTTGCCCCGAAGCTCTCGCCGAACTCCACCACGGCCAGGACCAGGAGCTGCCCGCTCCTGAAGGTCAGGATCTTCGACCTTATATCGTGCAGCATCCCGATATCCTCGGGAAGGTTCCTGCCGGTGCTGTGCAGGATCATGTTCATTATCATGTCCAGGCCGTAGGGGTTGGTCTCCTGGTCCTGCCACCAGCCAGTCAGCGAGTCGTGGGTGGTCCAGGTGATGCCCTCCCCGTACTGCCAGGAAATGGTATGGGGGGTGCATCCCGGTTTCATCGTCGCACGGTCCGCCCAGGGGCCCTTCATCCAGGTCCAGACCGTGGCTCCCTGGCGTGGAATGATTAGGGTGCACCTGTAGCCCGGGAGATACCACTGGACGTTCATTCCCTGGAACATGGTGAAGACGGGCGGCAGCCCTTCCTCGGGGATTATGAGGGTGTCCCTGTTGGTGCGGTCCCAGTTCCCGGAGGTGACGGCCTCCACGTCGTTGGGAAAGGCCTGCTGGGTCGGGGAGAGCTGCCAGTCGTAGAAGTACTGGGTGCTCAGTAGCCCGCGGGAGTTCAGCCCTCCCGTGCCCTCCAGCACGGCATCGTGCATCCATCCCTGCTGGGTCGGGTTGAACATGGCCATCTGTGTTCCCTCGAAAAGTATGAAGTCCTGTATGCGGACCCCATCGTAGTTGCGGGGGAAGTAAATTCGCACGAACTTCCTGATCTGAGCGTCCCCCCCGGGCACGGATCGGCTGGGAACGAAGAGAGGGGCCATCATCGGCTCATTTATGAACCATGAGCTGATCAGGCGTCCCTCATCCACCCTGCCGGTGAGCAGAACCCTTATCTTACCCGAATTCCCGTGAAGGCCCTGGCAGGGCGGTAGAGCAAGCAACAGCAAGAGCAGTACCACCGATGTCGTCGGCTGGAAATGTGGGTGGGGTTTTGAAGAGTTCAATCTCATACTGGAGCCAAGAGCCGATGAAAAAGGTTATCAGTTGACCTGTTCTGTGCTGCGAAGTTGAGGTGTCGGTCCGACTAGTCCAAGAACTGCTTCGTCGGGAGTTCTTCTCCAGAACCGGGGAGGTCGCCCGAAGTGAGAAGAAAATCGTCCTGATGGGGGTCAACGTGATCGAGTGACTCGTCACCGTCTCAACGTTCTTCATTGCAGGTTCGTGCCGTGGAGCCTGATGGTGAGGAGAAGGCTCTACCGGGAGGTCGCCAAGACGTCCCTGTCGGCTTTGAAAACGGAATAGAGCCTCAGGTCATCATCCTGGCGATTAAATCAAGCTTTTTTGGAGGAGCCGGCAAGCCTGGTAATTTCAACTGCCCGGTACAGCTTCCTCCTGATCATGAGGGTCCAAAGGGTAAACCCGGAGACGAAGAAGACCGAGGCAGACACCAGCCATTCAATAAGGTAAACCCACGCCAGGGCCCTGTCCTTCTCCCTCCTGGCAATCTCCTCCACCTCGGCAAACCGGTCAAGGAGGGACCGGATCTGGACCTCGCTCTCCAGGAAGTCGTGTTCGAGGTAGAGCTCGGCGGCCCCGTCGTAGTCCCCTATTATTCCCCCGATCTTCTCGTATATCCTGTCGGTGTTGGCCCCGAACCTGTCGATGAACTCCGAGAGGGAGATCAGGTCCTTGAATCTCCAGTTGAATTCTGTGAAGTAGTACTTGACCCGGTGGAACACCTCGACGTCATCGATTAGCCCTGTGTCCGTTAGCCAGTATAGCATGTTGATGAGGATCTCCGCCGAGTAGGGGTTCTGCCCTGTTTCCCGGGATGGGTAGCCAATCCAACCATTGGGAATGAGGTTGCCAATCGTCATGGCCCTTCCAGCACCGTATTCCCAGGAGGTAAGGAGGGGCTGCCTGATCGGGTAGTTGCCCAGCTGCCAGGCGAGGACGCTGGATCCCTGCCGGGGGAGCACAACCCGGCTAACCCCGCTGTAGATCGGTTTTTCCACGCCGAATGGAAGGAAAATGGTGAGTATTGGCTCGGGGTGGTCCCCGTTAACCTGGACGTTGTAGGCCACTATTGGTGCCCAGGCGGCATAGTTGGCCACCACCGCGGGGGCATCGTTCGGGAAGGCCTGCCAGGCAATTCCGGAGGCCCAGGACTCGGGTATCCCGGGGACCTGGCTGAAGGTGCTACCATCGTTGATTCCGCCGGCACCGTCGTAGATGGAATCGTGGATCCACCTGTCCTGCTTGTCCGTGAAAAGATAGTACTGGGGTTTGGCCAGAAGCAGCGCGTTGTACTTGCTGAATTCCTTGTAGTTGCGGGGGAAGTAGAGGCGTATCAGCTTGAGCAGTTCCGAGTCGGGAAGCCCTCCGATGAAGGTTACCACGGGAGTGTAGTCGATGGAGGGTTCGGGGTCGAAGAACTTGCTCAGGGCATCTATCCTGTTGTCCTGAACCAGCAGCAGCAGGTTTACTTTCTCGGCGCCAGCGACCACGGAGAACAGCAGAAGAACGGTTACAAGACCAGTTGCCATTACCCCAGGAATCCTGCCACGCATGTCGGGGTATTGAGTTGCACGGAGAAAAAAGTGATGGTCGAACCTGCCGCAGGTCCTCATAGGGGGGTCCTCATGGTAGAGCCCAGATCATCTCGATGGTAGAAGGGAGGGGTTCCTCAGCGACCGGACCTTGCCGTATCCACTATCAGGTCCCACGCGCTCTCAACGTGTCGCCTTTCCACGTAAGTCTGGCCAACCACGAGCCTCAGGATGAACTTTCCACCGAGCTTTGTGTGGGTCAGGTAGAGCCTTCCGGTCCTGTTCAGCCTCTCGAGCAGGTCGGCGTTTACGGCGTTCAGCTCCTCCCCCTCGACTCCGGGGGGCCTGTATCGGAAGCATATGGTGTTGAGGGGAACGGGGGCCATGAGCTCGAAATCCTCACAGGATTCTATCCTCTCTGAGAGTTTTCCGGCCAGCCGGATGTGCTCGCGCACCATCCCCCGGAGCCCCTCCACCCCGTAGCTCCTTATGACGAACCACAGCTTCAGGGCCCGGAAACGCCTCCCGAGCTGGACGCCCCAGTCCCTGTAATTCTTGACGTGCCGGTCCTGGCCTGTCTTCAGGTACTCCGGGCTGATCTGGAACGTCCTGATGAGGGCTTCCGGGTCCCTGACGAAGTACGCCGAGCAATCGAAGTTGGTGAACATCCATTTGTGCGGGTTGAAGACGAAGCTGTCGACGTTCTCAATACCCTCTATCATCCACCTGAACTCCGGCAGGAGAAGGGCGGTGCCCGCCAGGGCAGCGTCCACGTGTAGCCAGACGCCGTGCTCTGAGCAGATATCACCGATGCTCTTCAGCGGGTCGATTGCCGTAGAGCCGGTGGTACCGATCGTGGCCACCACACATGCGGGCGTTCGCCCGGCGGCCTTGTCATCCTCGATGGCGGTTTCCAGATCATCCGGAACCATGGCGTAATTACCATCGACGGGTACCCTGCGGAGGTTATCACTGCCTATCCCCGCGATCCTGATTCCCTTCTCGATCGAGGAGTGGGTTTCGGTCGAGCAGTAGGCGGTGATGTCATCGCCCCCGGTCAGGCCATCCTGATTTGTGGAGTAGTTGGAGACCCTCTCCCGGGCGGTGAGCAGCGAGCAGAGTGTCGAGGTGGATGCGCTATCCTGTATAACCCCCGCGAAGCCCCGGGGCAGTCCGATCATGTCCCTCAACCACTCCATGACCCGCTCCTCCAGCTCGGCTGCGGCGGGGGAGGTCTGCCATACCATGCACTGGGCGCCCATGGTGGCGGTGAGCATTTCGGCCAGGACCGAGGGCGGGCTGCTGTTGGCCGGGAAGTAGGCGAAGAAGGACGGGTTCTGCCAGTGGGTCATTCCCGGTACTATTATGCTCTGGAAATCGGCCATTATTCTCTCGAATGGCTCGCCCCTGCTTGGTGGAGAATCCGGGAGCTGGTCTGCAACCGCGCCGGGGGCGACCTGCGACATAACGGGGTAGTCCTCGATGTTCTCCAGGTAGTCCACCATCCAGTCGATGACTTCGTGACCGTGCCTTCTGAACTCCTCAAGCTCCATCCACTCACCGGCCCATTCTGGCAAGGGGTCGGCTTAAGTAGGCTTTCTCAAATTCCACGGCAGGCTCCGACATCTGTGAGATAGCCGGGTTAGAGGTCCATCTGGTACATCAAGGGCGCAAATCGTGGGTAAGGGCATCCCCCATCCTGTTGCCAGGGGGGCATGCCTCTCCTCGGTAGAGCCGGGCAGGGGTAGGAGGAACAGTGTGAAGCCACGGAAACTGGAAGTGAGTGAGGGGAGATAGCCAGTCGATCGGGCCTACACAAATCGCGTCGTGGCGACCTTCCTGAAAGCCCTCCTCTTGACCATCAGCGACCAGATGGCGAATGCGCAGGCCAGGCTGGTCCCGCTTACCGCGAGCCACTCTGCCAGGTACACCCATGTTAAGGCGTCATCCTTGAGCTTGATCACATCCCGCGCGATCTCCTTGACTGCCGGGGATATCGACTGGAGGAATGAGATGGTGGAGGCGTAGTCCTGCTCGAGGTAGCTGTCGACGGCCTTCCCCATCCCCTCGTCAAGGCCCGTGAGGCGGTTTGAGAGGACGAGGGTGTTCGCGCCAAAGGAATCCGCCCACTCGATCATGGATAGTATGAGGGACTTCTGCATGTGGAAGCTGACGAACATTCGCCTGGCCTCCCTGCGGGAGAAGATGTCTGCGATCAGTGGCCTGTCCAGGGAGTACAGGATGAGGTTGGTCGCCACGTCCGGGGCGTAGGGATTGTTGTCCTCCAGCCACCAGTCGTCGAACCTGTGGGCGAGGACCCACTGCATCCCGGGGTCACCGCCGCCGGGGGTCCAGGAAACCAGCCAGGGCGTCTGCTTGGACCTCAGGTCGGCCCAGACCGTCGCCCCCTGCTTCGCGACGATCTCCGACTCCTGGCTGCCGGGGTGCTTCTCGATGCCGAGCTCGACGAAGGGGAGGAACACGGGGTCCCTCTCCCTGCGGAACGCAACGTAGTAGGGCCCGAACTTGACGTCTCCCTTGTCGGAGATCGGCACGATCTCGTTTAGTATGGTCGGCTGTATGACGTAGGACCACATTATGACGGGGGCGATAATGGCGCTCATGCCACCCTCCCTGAAGCCGTGGTCGAGGTCGTGTATCTGCCTCGTCGAGAAGTGCTGGATCCGGGCGTCGTCGAACACGATGATGTCGTACGTGTTGACCAGGTTCTCCCTCGTGCGGGGGTAGTAGACCCTGTCGAGCTTTCGCTTGTCCCGGTCGGGGAGGTCGGCGGGCAGGGGGTAGACGGTGTAGGTGAATAGCGGGTCCCTTGTGAAAAGGAGGTTGAACTCGTTGCACCCCACGCACCCTATCACCATTCCCGATATCCTCTCGACCTCCGAGGCGTGAACTTGGCTCGAGACCAGCAGGAACAGCAAGACAACCCATGTCTCGGTCCTACTTGAAAACACGGTCTGCAGAAACCTTCCGGGTACTTATCTTTTCCGGCCGTTTGAGATTCTGTTTTACCCCCCACATATCAGCCCCGATTTTACAGGGGAAATGGGTTTATTCCGGGTGATATCTCCTGGTTCTCGGGTTCCTCTGCTATGATGCCGGCAGCAACATCTTTAGGACCTGGTCGCCCATCGGACTCCTTGGATGCATTGCAGAGATCCTTCGAGGGGCGAAGACTTGAATATCTCCGGTACTCCAGCTCAGCGACCCTGGGCCCCGATGGTGGTATGGGGTCCAAGGCCCCCGTCCGTGATTTCTTCAACCAGATCTCGAGGCTGGAGCTAGCCCTCCCCCCTGACGAGGGCCCTATACTGGCTGCCGTCCGGTACGTCGACTCCCGCATGGACTGCAGCGACTTCGCCGTGGCGGGACTCCTCCGCATACTCCTGAAGTACAGGAAATCCATTTCCCCGGCACTGGCGGAGAGGATAGATGACTGCCTACTGGGGTTCAAGTACTGGTACGACGAGCCCGGTACATCCAGGATGTGCTTCTGGACAGAGAACCACCAGATCATATTCCACTCCGATGAACTCCTGGCCGGCCAGCTCTACAGGGACGAGGATTTCAGGGAGGGCGGGATGACCGGGGAGGACAGGATTCAACACGCCCTTCCCCTGGTCCGGAGGTGGATGGGTTGGCGGGCCCACCTCGGTTTCAGCGAGTGGCTGTCCAACTGCTACTTCGACGAGGACCTCCTCGCACTTTCAAACCTCCATGACTTCGCCGCCGACCCCAAAATCAGGGCCGGTGCCAGGGGGCTGATGGACCTCATATTCCTCGAGATCGCGCTTCATTCTCACCGAGGGATTTTCGGATCGACCCATGGCAGGACCTACGCCAGGATGCTTTTGAGGCGGATGGAGGGTACATCCTCGGCATCCCTCCTGGTTCTGGGTACAGGGGAATACAATGATCCGGTGAACCTCTCTGCGGTTTCGCTGGCAACGGGCAGCTACAGGTGCCCGGATGTCATCGTTAAAATCGCAACAGACACTTACCCGGAGATGCTATGCCGCGAGAGGCACGGGGTCCAGGTAGAGGAGGCAACCACGTACGGCATCCCGCCGAGTGTCAGAAACATCCCTTTTTTCTGGGGAATGGGTACCTACCTCCACCCCCTGGTGGTGGCAAGCTCCCGTGAGGTATCCGAGCGGCACCGGGTCAGGGTCAAGGATGTCTACGCAAGGGCGATGGAGGGGTATCGCCTGCAAGATAGCCCCAGACCGGGGCCGGAGACCGATCCAACGTCCCTAACGGCGGTCGATATTCAGACCTTCCGTACACCGCAGTACATGCTGAGCTGTGCCCAGGACTATCGCCCGGGAAGGAGGGGGTACCAGCAGCACATCTGGCAGGCCACGCTGGATTCAGGGGCCATCGTTTTCACAAACCATCCCGGTTCTATGGACGATACATCGAGACCCAACTTCTGGGCGGGCAACGGATGGCTCCCCAGGGCTGCCCAGAGCCATAACATCCTAATCTGCATCCACAGGATACCAGGGTCCGACCGGCTTCCCTTCAGCCACGCCTACTTTCCCCGGGTGGCCTTCGACTCCATCGTCGAGGAATCCGGTTGGATAATCGCAGCCCGAGGGGACGGATACCTGGCCCTTCGTTCCCAGGGAACATACCAGTGGCACACCTGGCGGGACCATTCCTCTGAAAGAGAGGTCGAGGTCAGGGCCGAGGGCCGGGAGAACATCTGGATATGCGAGGTGGGCGACAAGGCCAACTGGGGAAGCTTCCAGTCATTCAGAGAGGTGATCCTGAACAGCCAGGTGGCCTTCGACAGAGGCAGGGTTTTCTACGAATCACCAACCCGGGGCATGGTGGAATTCGGCTGGGAGGGTCCGTTCGTGGTCGGGGAAAAAGAGATACCAATTCACGGGTATCCCCGCTTTGATAACCCCTACTGCCAGACCGATTTCGGGGAAGGCCGAGTGGAGATCAGAAACTCGAAGGGTTTTCACTACATAGACCTTCGAAACATGGCTCGATCTTCTAGCTAGAACTCGTGCTCATTGACAGATTTCCCCTGTAATCCGGGTATTGCCCTCATCTGCTCATAATAAACCTCGCTTCGAAGAGTGAGTAGGACATAAAGCCCAAACCAAAAAGGAGTTCCCTTGATTCCCACAGCCATAGAGTGGGGATGGGTGGGCCGAACAAACCCAACAATGTGGTAATCATGCCAATTAGGCAAATGCAGGAAACTTGAAGTGCTGGCTTTTCGAGAATCTCGAAGAGCCTTGATGGCCTTCGAGAGATGAAGAGCCCCAGGGGTATGAGGGATAGAATAACTGTCAGCTGTCCATCGAGGTGTTCCAGTCCAATCGGCCGGACGATGTCAGCTATGATGAAGATGGAAACGAGATCGATTGGGATTATGGGAAGCTGGATTCTGTCGAGAATTTTTCGGACATCAAGAGACAGGTGGCGTGCTAGGGGAAGTACATAGCAGTAGGTATTGATGAAGAGGACAAGTGCCAGGTGGAAGGGTGAAAAAAACCCGGTGAAAATGTTATGGATGTTCGTCTCCCCCTGCAGGTTATCCTCGAGAAACGGGGGGGTCTCCCATCCGAAGATCCGCTGCCCCCAGCTAATTTCCTCCATCGCAACGAGGAAGAAAAGTAAGAGCAGAAGAAGATGGAATATCGTTCTTCGACGGTTCCCGTGGTTCTGGATAAGTCGAACAGCTATGTAAAGCTGGGCGAAAGATGCTGACAAAAAGAGTAGTGATTGCAGATATTCGACCAGGGAATCCTCGCGCCATAGGGGCTCCAGGGAGTTGGGGAAGAGGTAGAACTGAAACAGGACAACTAGAGCGGTTCCCACCGAGAGAAGAAGTATGGCTGTCTGCAGCTTCAGGTCGTGTTCCCCCACCTATTTAGCAGGAATAAGGAACGAACTCCTAATCAATGACTTCTTGGACACCACAACAACCGTGATTTTTTAATCCCACGGCGAATGGGCATCCCAGTGCCAGACCCCGGGTAATAAACAGGCCTTATCCCGTGTAAAGGTGTACCCATAACCTTTGTTGCCGGGCAGACCCTGTGAGTAGGAATGGTCGTGTAGCGGGATTAAGCCGCATTTGATTCCGCCGCCAGATAGGTGCCTTCCGGACGATCATGAGCTAGGAAACATGTCAGAGTGAGGGCGATTTTCCCGATGGTTTTACTGCCAGATGTCACGACATGTTTAAGGAGAAAAACCGAGTGAGCAGGGGGAAACCCTTTGGTCAGACTAATCACGAGGATGGTCGTAGTACTGGTCATAATATCTACAGTAGCGATGGTAACCGACCATGTCCTAAGAGGGCAGAACCCAGCGTATGCAAGCGGCGTCAACATTGTTATTAACGAGGTGGAGCATAATCCGATGGGGGTTGACGCGGGAGAGGAGTGGGTGGAGATATATAACCCGACCGGGAGCGAGGTCAGCCTGAGTGGCTGGACCCTTTCAACCACAGCCGGGAAGACCATAACCCTTCCCCTCTCCGGGGCGGTACCGACGGGAGGGTACCTCGTTATCATCTACGGTGCAGAGTGGCTGGCCAATGCTGATGAGCGTTTGCTCCTGAGGGATTCGGGTGGGGACCTGGTTGATTCCACACCCGTCCAATCGGATGCGGCAGACGATGATCGGGGCTGGGGGAGATACCCGGATGGTGGACCCAGCTGGTCTTTCGGGGGATCCACGAAGGGTGCACCGAATGGTGAAGAACCCATCCCCGAGTTGGGATTATTCCTTTTCTGTTTGTTGTTGCCCCGTATCTTAAACACTTCATCGGCGCCGAAACAGTTGGTGGGCTAGAGGCCTGTGACTTTACCCGAGATACCATATTGCCAGTTGTAGGAAAAGAAGTGCGCCTCTCCTGTAAGGAGGCTCATCTACCGGGGTGTCTAACTGATTGAGTTAAATATGTACAGATGCTCTCACAGGTCCGATAAGCATGGGTCTCTTTGATGCCGGCTCATCGACCGAGAAGTGGTTTGGGCAAAGGGATGCCAAGCTATTCGTCCCTAAAATACTGCTCGTATCCGTTTTGCTTCTCCAGTCGGTTACGGTACTGGGCCGTGGGCCAGCTCTGGACCCCGAAACAGGACTCATGAGGATACTCTATATCGGAGATTGCTACGGTAACTCCCCATTCCTGTACCTTTCCCGGGAGCCGCTCTTCAAGACGACCCCGCTGCCCGCATCTACCCACGAACAAACCTACACGGTTCAGGAAATGCAACGACACATGAGGCTCTATATGCCACGGAGCTTCGAGGGGCACGCTACTAAGCACGACATCATTCTTCTTTCCGATACCGGCATTGCACTCTACAAGCCCGACCACCTCATGTGGTTCAAGCGGGGGGTTATTGAGCGTGGTCAGGGAATAATGATGGTCGGCGGATACCAGTCCTTCGGCGGGAATCCCCCCGAACCATCCTGGGCCGGGTCCAGCGTGGAGGATGTCTTGCCGGTAGCCTGCCTAGACGCGAACATCTGGGAGGGTTGGTTCGTCCCAGTTCCGACCGACGAGAATCATCCCTTCTGCACTGCCCTAGAATGGGGATGGGTCCAACCCTTCCTCGGCCTTAATATCGTGAGGACAAAGGATGCCGCTGTCGAGGTCCTGAGCCCGAGTTCCAGAAGCGCCCACGGACCCCTCCTAGTTTACTGGGATGTCGGGGAGGGATCGGGCCTGGCTCATATGCCCGACCTGACCCCGGGCTGGGGAAAATTCTTCATGCTCTGGGAGCACTACGCCGACTACATCGCGAACATGTTCTACCTTCTGGCAAGGCTCGAAGTGCCCCAGGACATCAGTCTTATGCACGCGGTTCGAGCCTCCCTTCACGAATACTTCGAGGAGAGGTCGCTGATTATCAGCCTGATGGAGTTCGTGGGACGCTTCGGGGCTGATCCAGGCCCTCTCGAGGAGAGAATGATCGATATCGACAGGATGAAAAAATCTGCGGACATAATGTACTCGGAACAGAAGTACGTACCGGTTCTTCAGGCCATGGACGAGATCTCGGATGCAGTTTTCGAATTAAACGTGGAGGCGATGAAGCTCAAGGAAAGGGCCCTGATGTGGGTCTATGTCATCGAGTGGCTAGCTATCACGGGGACCTTGATATTCAGCGGTTTCCTGATCTGGTCCCTCATGATCCACAGGAAGTTCTACCGTGAGGTTGAATATACAAAATTGACTTATAAAACCTAATTTCCCCGAGTAATGGTGCTGATACCGATCCGAAGGTCATCGGCTGTTTTTATGATATCTACAGGAATGAGCTGGGCCGCAGGAACTCGATACCAGACCCAGCAGGACGTATCCGATTTGTGGGGGCGAGATTTCTACAGGGTATAAAGGCGGTTTCACCTATCCCTTAGTTCCTTAACCCCCCGAGAGTGCAACCAGGCGACCGCTAAACAGGATGAGTTAGATGAGCGCTGGATACAGGATCATGCGCTCCATCCCACTTGGACCGATGCCGAGGAAGAGATCACTGGACGGCGGGGGTGCATCGCGGGTAAGGGAGTCTGTGGTAACCAGACCGGCTGCGAAAAGTGATAGTGCCCCGAGGGTCATCAGCCCCAGCAAGAGGCCGATTCCGGAAAAGGGCATCTCGAATACTTTATTATCGCTGACAGGCCGCCGAACCCGAATGCCATCAGGGAGACAGCGCCATATATCGTTGTGAACTCGCTTGTGAATATGCCAACGCCCATAGCACAGACAGCCATCAGTAAAAGCAGCAGAATCAGGCACCTGTAATCAAGGACACGTCGGAGGAAGTATGTACAACTAGGGAGAGCAATCCGAAGAGAAAAAATGAGGTGTTGAAAGTCAGGTAAGACGGGCCGACTCCCAGGTCACTTATGTAGTTATCGGAGATGCTCTAGCCCTGTGTTATCCCATAATTATTTCGTGGGGGGTTTTTGGGGTTCTTGTTTTTAGTCATTTTGGTTCATCTCGGTTTATGGGTGGGTTTGGTAGAGTAGGTGGCTGGCTGTTCCCAGGGTTCTC